>PDWI01003965.1_pt1 | contig 20358 bp, 20 predicted proteins | sample 1430891 | NCBI WGS metagenome assembly PDWI01 (sample SAMN01162508, study PRJNA174530) | Oral metagenome, whole genome shotgun sequencing project. | biome: Marine environment; feature: Marine mammal; material: Swab sample of the gingival sulcus; isolation source: swab sample of gingival sulcus... | reverse complement strand
CCTTGCCTTGAGGGCGACCTTCGGTTCAAAGGGAGAATGCGATATAACTTCCTTATAATCAAAAGCTATAGTCAAGTATTTCTTAGACCGAACTGACGTTCATATAAAGTTTATTATATTTGTGTTTACTTTTGCTTTCATAAATGTTGTTATAATTACTTTCATAAATGCTGTTATAATTACTTGCATAAATTTCAATTGCATTATCTTTGTTGCACATATAAAAGGGAAGAAATACAAATGAATAGATAAAATGGCAGAGAAAAGATATAGGAAATCAGCAAGTCAGACGAACGAAGAAGCCTTATTAGCCCTCGATGGTAAGTTGCCTCCGCACAATTTAGATGCCGAAGCTTCGGTGCTTGGTGCATTGCTTTTGGAACAGAGTGCCTTTAGTCGTGTCTCGGAGATTATCTCGGCTGATGACTTTTATTTGAAGAAACATCAGGATATTTTTAGGGCGATTGTCAATCTTTCGGTGAATCAGATTCCTATAGACCTTGTCTCGGTTACTGATCAGCTCCTTAAGGACGGAACGCTCGAAAGTATCGGTGGAGAAAGCTATATTACTTCGCTAGTTAAACCTGTCTTTTCAACCCCGTTTTTGGAAAATCACGCACATATTATACTCGAAAAGAGCCTAAGCCGTAAGCTTATTGCTCTATCTTCGGAGCTATTGCGTAATGCCTACGATTCAAGTATTGATGTCAAGGAGACGATGCAGGAGGCCGAACGAAAGCTTTTTGAAGTGTCGCACAGCAATATACGCTCGGACTTTAAGGAGTTGCGACCAGTTATTGGTGAAGTGATGCAGGGGATTCAACTAGCTTCGAACCGAACAGACGGTTTGAGTGGTTTGACATCAGGCTTCGAACATATTGATGCGATAACTTCGGGTTGGCAAAATTCAGACTTGATTATTATTGCGGCTCGCCCAAGTATGGGGAAGACTGCCTTTGTCCTCTCCATGGCTCGAAATATGGCCTTGGATCATAACATCCCTGTAGCTGTCTTTAACCTTGAAATGAGCTCGCACCAATTGGGTAATCGTCTGGTGTCGAACTATTGTGAGATTCGTGCTGATGCGATTAAGTCAGGTAGCCTAACAGATGATGAATATGCTCGCCTGCATGCTTCACTTAATACGCTCTACAAAGCTCCTTTATATATTAATGATACACCTAGCCTTTCGGTATTCGAATTGCGAAGCCAAGCCCGACGTCTCGTCAGCGATAAGGGTGTTAAGGCAATTATCATTGACTACTTGCAATTGATGAACGCAAGTGGAATGGGGATTACTAGCTCGGAGCAAGAGATTAGTACTATCTCTCGTGCTTTGAAGATGCTTGCCAAGGAGTTGAATATCCCAATTATTGCTCTGTCACAGTTGAACCGTAATGTCGAAAGTCGGCAAAATCAACAGGGAGAAAGCAATAGTGGACGTCCTCAGCTTTCAGACCTTCGTGGTTCGGGTGCCATTGAGCAAGATGCCGATATTGTTTGCTTCCTTCATCGCCCTGCTTACTATAAGAAGTTTAAGACGGAAAAGGGTGGGGACTTGACTAATAAAGGGGAGTTCATCATCGCAAAGCATCGTAATGGTGCTATCGGAGAAATTTGGTTGGAGTTCAAAGGTGCATACTCTAAGTTTCTAACGACTGACCAAAATATTGACGGAGATGTTGGTGATATTTCGAATCTAGGTAGCAAGCAGATGTCATTCAAGCAGACGACAGCCGCCTCTAAACCTGTAACTCTTGAGGCTGATAACCAAAGACCTTTTTAATCTGTTATATTATGGAAGTAGTCGCTATGTATGCTGGATCTTTTGATCCTTTTACTCGAGGGCATGAAGATATTGTTGCTCGAGGGTTGAAGCTTTTCGATCGTGTGATTATAGCAATCGGAGTTAATGAAAAGAAAAAAAGCTTGTTTAGTTCGGAGCAACGACTTCGTCAGATACAGAATTTCTACAAGGACGAAAGGCGTGTAGAAGTTTGTAGCTATGAGGGCTTAACCGTAGACTTCGCAAAGAGTAAAGGCGTATATAACCTTTTGCGAGGCGTTCGCTCAAGTACGGATATGGAATACGAACGAACATTAGCCGACTTGAATCGACATATTGCTTCTATGGAAACAATCCTTTTGCCTGCTTCTCAGAAACTAACACATATTTCCTCTTCTGTCGTTAGAGAACTCCTTCACTTTGGTGGAGATGTTCAAGACTTCTTGCCCGAAGGCTTTGACTTATCTGTTTGATGAACGAAGGATACTGATGGATTTCAGCGGTCGGAATAGGGGAATGTGGATGAGGTAATAGTCCATCAGTCGGTCTAAGATTTCTGTTCGATTACTTCGACTATACTTAAAACAATGTAGGTTGCTCCAGTCTATTCGGGAGAATAGTTTCAGGTGTTTACTTGCCTCCTCTGACAGATACTTGTGATTTAGATGAAGGCTATCGGTAAAGCAAGCTTCATCTAAGTCAAAATATTTCTTTTCCTGCTGATGAAGGTCTGGCATTACAGCGAGATAATCAAGAAGTTTCCATGTAAAGCAGAGATAGAAATTACCAATACCTTGCTCCAATGAACTTAGTATTTCCAACGATTGATGGAGAAAATGATAGAGTTCAGCATCCTCCACTGGAAGTTTAAGGCATTGGTAGAGCAGTTCGCTCATGTAAATAACTTGTACAAGCTTATTCGGTGCTACTTGTAGCTTATGATTGGGGTTAATCAGTTGAATCTCATCTAAGAAGTACAGCTCCCGATTATTCTTTTTGACGAGTACAAGCTCCACTTCTGATAAATGATTCAGTGGGGGGAAGCCTCGTTTTCTCGAACTACGCCCAGCCCTAGATGGGAGCAACACTCCCACACGCCCTTGTTTGAGCGTATAGAAGTGTGCTATTTGGTACTTGTCGTTGTAGGGTGTCCTATGTAGGAAGAATGCCTTAGTCTGAATGTATTCTGCCATTCCGAAGAAAGCCCAACTATTAGTCCACTTGAATGATTAGATCTCTTGATGATTTCCAGAACTTACGAGTATCTTTAATGTGAATCACCTTAAAGCCTTTATTATCATTATCTATAGTGTAGGCACTCTTTGGGTGGAAGGTTAGGATTTTAATCTCTTTACTATACGTGAGGATCTCTGTAAGTTTACGTAGGTCAGCTTTTGTAAAGTATTCTTCATTCAAGTTCTCTGTAGATACTTCCCCTTCTTTAAGGATGTGCATATCTTTGAGGTCTTGTCTTGTACCTATACAATAACGGATTGTATTTAGGATTCGTTCTTGCTCAGCAATAGCCCGACGTTGTCTTGCTGCCTTTCTATTGAGGTATCTGATATTGCTATGCAGGTTATCTACGATCTTATCTAGTTTTCCAATGATGATATTCTTCTTTCTGAGATCATCTTCTAGAGCATTCATACGTGTTTGCTGGTTCTCTAGGTTTTGCTCTAGAGCTTTAATGGTCTGATGCATTGCTTTGTTCTGCAATCCATAGTTCTGTAGCTTCTGAGTTAGTTCATCTAAGGCTACACGGTTTGCTTTTAACTTATCTTTAATAAGAAGCATGTTATCTTTAATCCGCTCTCTATCACTCTGACGGATATCACCTCTACGAGGAGTACGAGTAATCATGTTCTCAACGGATTCAATGTCTTGGAAGTTAATCAATACACTTGCGACAAGAGAATCTGTATAGGCAAGATCAAGCTCTAGACCTTCGTCTATGATAGCAATGGAATCGTACTGAGCTTTGAGTTTTTTGTATGCTGATGAATTTTCAACACAAGAGTTTAATAGGAAAAGGTTAAATCCTATAAATAATAAAGGTGTAATGAACTTTTTCATAAGCAATCGGATTAAGTTATTGTTCTTTTTTAATGTCTTATTTATCTTTTCGTCCTTCAAAGGTACTGTTTTTCCCTATAATAATAACAAACTCCCCTCTAGGACTTTCTTCTGTAAAGTGTTGAATAAGCTCTTCAACCGTACCTCTGACAATTTCTTGGTGCAGTTTGCTTAGCTCTCTGCAAGCAGCTACCGAGGTCTCTTTACCAAAGAATTCTTCTATTTGATTTAATGTCTTTAATAAGCGATGAGGTGATTCATAGATAATGATAGTGCGATCCTCCTGTGCTAGAGCTTCGAACTTTGTCTTACGTCCTTTCTTTGGAGGAAGGAACCCTTCAAAGATAAACCTATCAGAGGGTAGACCAGAAGCTACCAAGGCTGGAATCAAAGCCGTAGCACCTGGGAGACATTCTACTTCTATACCTCTATTAATGCAAGCTCTGACTAAAAGGAATCCAGGGTCACTAATAGCAGGTGTTCCTGCATCAGATACGAGAACGACGTCTTCAAGCTCTAGGATTTTCTCACAAATACGCTCAACTTGTTGGTGTTCATTGTGAATGTGGTAGCTCTTAAGTGGACATTTGATCTCATAATGCTTGAGCAGTATCCCTGTAGTACGTGTATCTTCTGCAAGTATGAGTTTGCTTTCTTTAAGAACACATAAGGCTCTGAGCGTAATGTCTTCTAGGTTGCCTATTGGAGTTGGAACAAGTGTTAGTTTTGCCATTTTAGGATTATTCTAATCTTCAAATTGATAGAGTTCAGAAGGTGTATGCCTTTTTAGAGTTTCAATAATAATATCCTTGCCTACACGTATACCTTCCATGAAAAGTCGAGAACTAATTGTCTTGAGACAGAGTTCGGGATGATTGTTCTCTTTACTTAGATGACAGAGCCAAACTTTTTTAAGATCCAGATGATATACTCGAGCTAAGAGCTCAGCAGATTCTCTATTTGAGAGATGTCCTCTTGGGCTTGCTACTCGTTTTTTCAAAAAGTTCGGATAGTTCCCTGAAAACAACATGTCTTCGTCATAGTTTGCCTCAATAACTAGGTAGCTTGCTTGCCGACAATAGTGTATAATATCCTCAGTTGCTTCTCCAATGTCTGTAGCAAGCGTGAAGCCAAAAGCTCCTTTTTGGAAGAAGTAGCCAAAATTATTTTTACTGTCATGAGGAACCTGAAATGCATGAACCTTAAAACCTATAAGTTCGAAGGCCTCTTTACAAGAAACATAACGACGATATGGACTTAAGTCTTCATGAATATAACGACAGTTGGCTATGGCACGATGTACTTCTTTTGAGCTATAAACAGGGAGATGGTAACGACTAGACAGAATTCCTACTGTACGTGTGTGATCTGCATGGTCATGTGTGATAATTATTGCTTTTATATCACCTCTTTCAAGACTAATCTTTTTGGTTTGTAGTGCTTTCTGAATATCACTTAGAGGAATTCCCACATCAATGAGAAGTCCCCCTTCTTCTGTTCCTAAGTAGTAGCAATTTCCACTGCTCCCACTTGCTAAGCACATGAACTTAACCATAAAATCTATTTAAGGCTAGGGGTAATGCTACATTCCCCACGAAGAGGGATAGATAACTTACGTCTTAATTCGTTATAGTCTTGATTTTGATCAAGTAAAAACATCATCTTAGCAAGTGCAGCCTCAGTTGTTATATCATATCCTGAGATTACGCCGATGTTATGGAGGATTTGCCCCGTTTCATAACGGAGCATATCTACTCGTCCTGAATCACATTGAGTTACATTCATGAAAGTAACGCCTTTGTCAATTGCATTTTTTATAGCGTTGATAAACCATGGCATCATCGGAGCATTACCACTACCAAAAGATTCTAAGATAACTCCTTTTAGTCCCTTAATTGCTAGCATAGACTCCACAACGTCCTGTGTAATTCCTGGGAAAATTTTAAGGATTAGGACGTGAGGATCAAGAGATTTATAAACCTTCAGTTTTTTTGATGATTTCTGCTCTTTGATATAAGCATCGTTATATCTAATATTTATTCCAACTGTAGCTAGTTCAGGGTAATTGTAAGACTTAAAAGCTTTGAACTGATCAGCACTAACCTTACTTGTACGGTTTCCACGCATTAAGTGGTTGTTAAATAAAATACAGACCTCTTGAATCCTTGGACTTCCATCTTCATTTTGAGCAGATGCTATCTCAATTGCAGTAATTAGATTCTCCTTCCCATCTGTTCTCAGTTTGCCTATTGGGAGCTGTGAGCCTGTAAAGATTATTGGTTTGGCTAGATTGTCCAGCATGAAACTGAGGGCCGAAGCAGTGTAAGACATGGTATCTGTTCCATGTAGGACAACGAATCCATCATAAGAGGTATAATTATTCTCAATAATTTCTGCAATTTCATACCATGTTGCCAGAGATATTGAAGAGGAGTCAATAGGTGAACTTAGCTCGAAGACTGTACTTTGACAGTCTAACTTCTTTAACTCGGGTAATTCCTCCTCAAGATATGTAAAATCTAGGGGACGGAGTAGACCTGTGTCAGGACTCTCTAACATACCGATAGTTCCACCTGTATAGATAATTAGGATAGAGCGTTTCGTATTGATATTGTCTTTTAGTTCTTTCATCACCTTTAGTATTTTATCTTACAAAGATAAGAAAAATGCTTCCTCCTCAAAATACAATTGCTTGTTCTGTATGGCATTTTTCCTTTGAGTCAAGCTCTGAGTAAAACGTTGGGAAGGTTTTTTGAAATGTTTCCAACGAATCAAATGAATTGTTGGGAAGAAATTATAAATTGTTCCCTAGGATTTATTAGATTCCTAGTAATAAGTGTTTTATTTATTGGTTATTAATAGTTTGTGTTTGTGGAAGAGCTTGTTGTTTTTCATGCTTTTGTTGAAGTAATTTAGAACTTCAAATTCAGAACTTTGTCGATTTGCTTTTGTCGATCGTGAGCCTAATTATCATCCTCCCTTTCAGATATTTTTAATAAAATAATTAATTCATTGAAAATACTTATCTTTGTACTTCAAATCACATTATAAAAGGAATTGCTATACTGATGACTTCTAAAGAGATAAGAGATTCATTCAAAGATTTTTTTGAAAAGAAAGGACATAAAGTTGTACCCTCAGCTCCAATGGTTATTAAAGATGACCCTACGCTGATGTTTACTAATGCTGGTATGAACCAATTTAAGGATATTATTTTGGGGCATGCAGAGATTAAACACTCTCGAGTAACAGATTCACAAAAGTGTCTTCGTGTTAGTGGAAAACATAATGACCTTGAGGAAGTTGGTCATGACACTTATCACCATACTATGTTCGAAATGCTGGGAAACTGGTCATTCGGAGATTATTTTAAGGCAGAAGCTATTGCATGGGCTTGGGAGTTTTTGACTGATGTTCTTAAGATTGATAAAAATCGTCTTTATGTTACAATATTCGAAGGGGCAGAGGCTGAAGGACTTGAGCGAGATCAGGAAGCCTTTGATGTTTGGAAATCGTATATTTCTGAAGAGCGTATCCTCAATGGTAATCGAAAAGATAACTTTTGGGAGATGGGAGATCAAGGACCTTGTGGTCCCTGTTCGGAAATTCATATCGATCTTAGATCTGAATCAGAGCGTCAACGTGTTAGTGGGGCAGACTTAGTAAATAAGGATCATCCTCAGGTTATAGAGATTTGGAACTTAGTGTTCATGCAGTATAACCGAAAGGCTGATGGTACTCTTGAAGGGCTTCCAAATAAAGTTATTGATACAGGTATGGGCTTCGAGCGTCTTTGTATGGCTATACAAGGTAAGACATCGAACTACGATACCGATGTCTTTACACCTATTATTCAATCAATCACCACTCTTACAGGGATTAAGTATGGAGCAAGCGAGGAACAAGATATTGCGATGCGTGTGATTGCAGACCATGTCCGTACGATTGCTTTTTCTATAGCTGATGGACAGCTTCCCTCAAATGCAAAGGCGGGTTATGTTATTCGTCGTATCTTAAGACGAGCTGTACGCTATGGTTATACATTCCTTGGGAGAAAAGAAGCTTTTATGTACACACTTTTACCCGTTCTTATTGAAGTAATGGGAGAGGCTTACCCAGAGTTAGAGCATAACAGAGACTTAATTCGAAAAGTTATTAAGGAGGAGGAAGATAGTTTCTTGCGTACTCTTGAAGTTGGTATTCGAATGCTTGATGGAAAGATGCAAGAGCTTAAAACGGATAAGGCTAGTAAGGGTGAATTATCAGGGGCAGACGCTTTTGTCCTGTATGATACTTATGGATTTCCTTTGGATTTGACAGCTCTTATCCTTAGTGAGAATGGATTGACTGTAGATCAGAAAGGCTTTGATCAAGCAATGCAGGAGCAGAAGGCTCGTGCTAGAAATGCTGCAAGTGTTGACGCTAGTGATTGGCATATTTTACAAGAAGGAGAGAGTACTTTTGTGGGCTATGAAAAAGATTCATGCTCAACTCAAATCCTTCGTTACCGTAAAATTACTCAAAAGAAGACAGAGTTCTATCAAGTTGTACTCAGTACTACACCTTTTTATGCTGAAATGGGTGGACAAGTAGGGGATACAGGTTTTCTACATGATGGTGAAAATAAGTATGAGGTTTTCGATACAAAGAACGAGAATAAGCTTGCCGTTCATCTAATGAAGCAACTGCCAAATAATGTGGACGCTACATTCGAGGCAAAAATCAATCAAAGTAAAAGACGTCAAGCTGAGGCTAATCATACTGCAACACATATTTTACATAAAGTCTTAAGAGATTTCTTGGGAACTCATGTTGAGCAGAAAGGATCTTTAGTTTCACCAGATTTATTGCGTTTTGACTTTTCTCATTTTTCTAAGGTTGAGAGCCAAGACTTGCGTAAGATCGAAGAGCTAGTAAATAAGGCTATACGCCGTAATTCTCAAGCTGAACTATTTATTGGTTCTATTGAAGAAGCAAAGCAACGTGGGGCAATGGCTCTTTTTGGCGAGAAGTATGGCGATGAAGTGCGTGTCATGCATTTTGGAGATTCGATTGAACTATGTGGCGGAACGCACGTTCGTGCTACAGGAGATATTGGCTACTTCCGTATTATAAGTGAGAGTTCTGTTGCTGCAGGTATTCGTCGTATTGAGGCAGTAACAGGAGAGAAAGCAGAGCAATATGCTTATGAAAAAGAAGACCTCTTACTACAAGTACAAGAGAAATTTAATAATAATCCCAAACTTCTAACTGCCGTTCAGAAACTTCTAGATGAATATTCTGCTTTGAGCAAGCAAATGGAAGAAGTTGAAAAGGAACGAGTGGCAATGCTTAAAGCTAAGCTTCTTGCTGATCAATGTTATAAGAATGATATTCGTCTCTTTATTCTGGATTCTGTTAGTCCTGCAGTGGCAAAGGATATTGCCTTCCAGTTAATGGGAGAGCTTAAAGAATCTTTTGTCTTTATCGCTAGTGGGCAAGAAGGTAATGAGAAGTGTAGCCTAAGCTTGATGATTAGTAAAGATTTGGTTGAGGCTCAAAGTTTGAATGCTTCGACTATACTTCGATCAGCTGCTAAGCATATACAAGGTGGCGGCGGAGGACAAGCCCATTTTTCGACAGCAGGAGGACGTCGTCCGAATGGGATAAAAGATGCTGTTGATCAGATTATTTCAGACTTAAGTCTTAAGTAAATGTTCTCTGGTGTAGATATTATAAATCGTAAGTTAAGTTCTTATATAGAAGGTTTAACTTACGATTTTATTTTTCTTCTCTGTGATGATGAAGTTTTGAGCCTTCATCATAATCGATTAAGAGATCTATTTGCCTTTTTTAGTGCTACTTCTACAAAGATTAAGCGAATACAAGGAGGAGAAGAAGCCAAAACACTTTCTATCCTTGAAGATGTTTGGCATTGGCTTCATGAAGAGGGGGCTAGTCGTCACTCTATATTGATTAATCTTGGTGGTGGAACAATTACAGATCTAGGAGGATTTGCAGGGGCTACTTACATGAGAGGGCTCAGAACGATTAATATTCCAACTTCTCTCTTAGCTATGGTTGATGCTTCTGTGGGAGGAAAGACAGGAGTTAACTTTGCTTCTGTCAAAAATCTAGTTGGAGCTTTCCATGAACCTCTAGATGTTTTTATTGATGTATGTTTTCTGGATACATTACCTTTGGATGAACTTTACTCGGGTTATGCTGAACTAATAAAAACTGCTCTTTTGGTTGGTGGAGAATTATGGACAAAGGTTTTAAGAACTGAAGACCCTCAGTTTCTTCAAGAGGACGAGTGGTTGGAATTGATTAATCTGTCTGTTGGCTACAAGGCAGATGTTGTTGGAAAAGACTTTAAGGAGTTAGGACTTCGTAAGAGGCTTAACCTTGGGCATACTATTGGTCATGCACTAGAGAGCTTTAGTCTTAAAAAGGATAAGAAAGCTCTGCTTCATGGAGAGGCTATAGCTATAGGGCTAGTTGTTGAGTTGTATATCAGTTATAAGTTATTCCGAAAAGACGAGCAGAAAATTCTACTTGCAAGTTTGAATAGTATTATGCAAGAGCTCTATAGACATTATTCTTATACTTGTAAGTCTTATGATGATTTATTAGCAATCATGTTTTCTGATAAGAAGAATCAAAATAAAAAGATTAGCATCATTGCTTTAAAGGGATTGGGAGAGGTTGAAGAGGTTTTTCTTGACGATTTAGAAATAATTAAGGAGGCTTTAGATTTTTATCGTGAAGGCTTTGGTAGATAGATAAAAAGAAAGTATATTTGCAAGCGTTTAGTTACAAAAATGCAAGTATAGATCGGGATGTAGCTCAGCTCGGTTAGAGTGCACGTCTGGGGGGCGTGAGGTCGCAGGTTCGAATCCTGTCATCCCGACTTTAGGATAAGATAGGACATTTGAGAATGTTCTATCTTTAATTTTAAAGTGGTCTTTTAAGATTCTATCCCTATATAAATTAGCTCTTTCCCTCAAATAAATCATTATCTTTGTAATGGAATGATATTTTTTAGTTTTTTATTTAACTAAGAATCTAGATAGAATAAAAGGATAGGAGCATAATTCTGTTTATGCTTAAAAGAGTGATTACTTAATAATGAATAACGAATCAAAAGAATTAGTTCAGGCAAAAATTATTGCTTTTACTAAAGTTGGAATCGATTATCTTAAACTGCTGGAAAAGGAGAGTGATGTAAAATTATTTATAACAGAATGCTTAAAAGTTTTACCAAGTATCTATTCTCAGATTATTAACTTACCTGATACAGATTATTTCCCTGGAGATGATTTTGTAGAGGAATATATTACGGAGGAAGCTTATGAATTGGTTAAGTGTCGCATCAAAACTCTTCTTGGAGAGCATGATCGTTTTTTGACGACTTTTGATAGAGAAATGCAATATAGTGACACGCCTCTGATTGGACATATTAGTGAGTCTTTAGCAGATGTTTATCAACATGTTGGAAATCTATTAGGAGTTATTCGAGATGGGAGTGAAGAAGCTTTAGATTTAGCTATTGGACGATGTAAACTTTATTGGAAAGAGTATTTTGGTCTTCAATTAATCTCTGCATTGGCTGCTCTTCATCAAGTTTATACTTCAGAGGACTTTGAAGATATAGATCAAGAAAATCATAATCAATCATCAGAGAATGCTTTCTCTTTTATTAATGATTAATCTATATTATGCTATTTTCTCCTCGTATTGATAAAGATAAATTACGAAGTTTGCCTCGAGCTTCTTTTGCTGGAAGTATAAGTATTATTGATACTAAGGCAAAACTTCGTCAAGCATTGAAAGAACTTAAAGGTGTCAAACTTCTAGGGCTTGATACTGAGACTAAGCCTATTTTTGAGGCACGAAAGAGACGAGATGTTTGTCTTTTGCAACTAGCAACAACGGAGCATGCTTATCTTTTTCGATTGAATAAGATTGGTTTAGATCAAGCTCTTATTCGTTTACTTTCAGATAAAGAGATTGTTAAGGTTGGGCTTAGTTTACAAGATGATTGCCGTGCTTTGAAGCGTTTAGGAGCATTTATCCCAGCATCTTTTATTGAGCTACAAAGACTTTGTCCTGGCTATGGGATATATGATTCAAGTCTTCAGAAAATTTATGCGATTACTTGTGAAAAATATCTGAGTAAATCACAACGAATGTCTAACTGGGAAGTGGAGGAATTAAGTGATGCTCAGCAACAATATGCAGCACTAGATGCTGTTGCTTGTTTGGAGATCTATAATAAATTAATGTCCCTACCATGTCCTAAACCAATATCATTTGCATTATTATATGAATAAAATTAAAATATATCTAAATAAAGGAAAAGAAGCTTCTTTGGGAAGACTTCATCCTTGGGTTTTCTCTGGTGCAATAGGTCGTATTGATGGAGAAGTTAAAGAAGGGGACATTGTTTATGTTTTTAGTAGTAGGGGAGAGGAATTAGGGCTTGGTCATTATGCAAATGGTTCAATCGCTGTGAGAATGCTTTCTTTTATTATTGGAGAGGATATAAATGAAGATTTCTGGTTTGATCGTTTATCTTTAGCACTCCGTTTGAGACTTAGCTGTAAGTTATTACGAATAAGTTCTACTGATAGTAAGAATAATATTTATCGACTTGTTCATGGAGAGGGAGATCAACTCCCTGGACTTGTTATTGATATTTATGGTCAAACTGCCGTTGTTCAGGCTCATAGCATGGGAATGCACAAGAATAGAGAAACTATTGCTCGAGCATTAATGTCTGTATATGAGGATCAATGTGGAGACGGAGTTCTAACAGCTGTATATTATAAAAGTCAAGGTACTTTGCCTACAAAGGAGCAGAGAGATTTATGTAGCGATGGTTTTTTAATTGGTCAGAGTGAACAGGAGGTTGTTTATGAAAATGGTTTGAAGTTTCTTCCTGATTGGTTGAGAGGACAGAAGACAGGCTTTTTCATTGATCAACGAGATAATCGGTCTCTTGTAGAGTATTATTCTGAGGGGCGTAAAGTCTTGAATGCTTTTTGTTATACGGGAGGATTTTCTCTGTATGCTTTAAGGGGTGGAGCAGAGCAGGTTGATTCCTTAGACTCTTCATCAAAGGCTATGTTCTTGACAGAGGAGCATGTTAAGTTAAATTTTGGAGATGCATGTCCTCGACATCGATCAATTACTCAAGATGCTTTTGACTTTTTAGATACTATGCCTGAGAATGAATATAATCTAATAATCCTTGATCCTCCTGCATTTGCAAAGCATCGAAAAGTGCTTCGTAATGCTCTAATTGGTTATCGTAAAATTAATACTAAAGCCTTCGAAAAGATTGCTTCAGGTGGTATTCTATTTACTTTTAGTTGTTCTCAAGCAGTTAGTAAGGAGGACTTCAGATTAGCGGTATTTTCAGCAGCGGCGGCAACAAGGCGTCATGTCCGTATTCTTCATCAATTGACACAACCTCTGGATCATCCTGTGAGTATTTATCACCCAGAAGGAGAGTATCTTAAAGGTTTAGTTCTTCAAGTAGATTAATATGGAACAGAGAAATATTAAGTCTATTGAGATTCAGGACTATGATTATGAGTTAAAAGAGGAACGTATTGCTAAGTATCCTTTAGAAGAAAGAGATCAATCAAAGCTCTTGTGCTATAAGGAGGGTCAGATTGATAGTCATAAGTTTCTTGATTTAGTTAATTTGATTCCACAAGGAGCAATGTTGATTAGAAATAACTCAAAGGTTATTCATGCTCGTTTGCTCTTTCAAAAAGTAACAGGAGCTAGAGTTGAAATCTTTTGTTTAGAGCCTCTTAATCCTAATAGCTATGAACTTATTTTATCATCAAAAGAGTCTTGTTTGTGGACTTGTATGCTTGGTAATGCTCATCGTTGGCATGAAGAACAAATTCTAGAACGAGAGATTGACGCAGAAGGAGGTCGTGTTAAGTTATCCGCTCAACGAATAGCAAAGAATCAGGTTAAGTTCTTTTGGGATAATTCGAACTATTCTTTTGGTGAATTGCTAGAGTTAATGGGAGTATTACCTATCCCTCCCTATCTTAATAGAGAAACAGAAGAGAGAGATAAGTTCTGCTACCAAACAGTCTATGCTCAAGCTGAAGGATCTGTAGCTGCTCCGACAGCAGGCTTACATTTCACTCCAAAAGTTTTTAGCCTTTTAGAAGATGCTTCTTGCACAGTTCTAGATGTAACCTTGCATGTTGGGGCTGGGACATTTCGCCCTGTAAAGAGTGAGCAAATAGGAGATCATGAGATGCATAGAGAACTGATTGAGATCTCAGATGTTACAATCAAAGCTTTAAGAACAAAGTTAGAATGCATTATCGCTGTTGGTACGACATCTGTGAGAACCCTGGAGAGTTTATATTGGTTTGCTTTAATGCTTTCTAAGAATATGATTAAGGAGCAAGAACTGAACACTATCCCTCAATGGATTGCTTATGAGGAAAGTCCAAGCCTAAGCTCGGTAGAAGCAATAGATTTGATCCTAAATTACATGGCTCGTCAGCACTTATCTAAGCTTATCTTCTCTACGGAAATCTTAATTGTTCCATCTTATAAGTTCCAAATTGTCAAGGGTATAATTACGAACTTTCATCAGCCTCATAGTACTTTATTATTATTGATTGCGGCATTTATAGGAGATGATTGGAGAACGGTTTATAATTATGCTCTAGATCATGATTACCGTTTTCTTAGTTATGGAGATAGTTCTCTGCTTTATCCTAGGATTTAGTGAATGCTTTTTCTTAAAGGAAGAGTTCAATTCTTACTCTCTTTGTGATTATTAGATATTATTAATTAACTTTGCATTCGATTCAATAAGTAATATAAAAAGAAATTATGGCAAGTACAGCAGATTTTAGAAATGGTATGTGTCTGGATATTGACGGACAATATTATTTTATCGTAGAGTTTCTACATGTAAAACCCGGTAAAGGTCCAGCTTTCGTTCGTTCAAAATTAAAGAATGTAACGACTGGTCGTGTGATTGATAAGACTTGGAATAGTGGTGTTAAGGTTGAAGAAGTTCGTATTGAACGTCGTCCTTATCAGTTCCTATATAAAGATGACATGGGACTTAACTTCATGCACCCAGAGACATTTGAACAAATCTCTATTCCTGAAGCTACAATTGATGGTGTTCAGTTCTTGAAAGAAGGAGATATGGTTGAAGCAATGGTTCATGCTGAAAGTGAAACAGTTCTTACTTGTGAACTTCCTGCTCATGTTATTCTTCGTGTAACTTATACAGAACCTGGATTGAAGGGAGATACTGCAACGAACACACTTAAGCCTGCAACAGTTGAGACAGGAGCAGAAGTACGTGTTCCTTTGTTTATTACCGAAGGGGAATTAATTGAAGTTGATACTCGTACAGGAGCTTATCTAAACCGAGTAAAAGAGGATTAGTCCTTATCCTTTATAAGATATAGACTTTAGGTCTGATTCTAAATAAAAAAGTCTGCCTTTATTTCAAGGCAGACTTTTTTATTTGGCAAAGGAAGTGTTAACTACGCACCTGCAAAGCGATAAGTTGCTTGAGTGTCTCTTGTTAGTTCTGTAAATAGAGTATGCTCAAGTTCTTTAGCAAGGGCAAGAGCTGAATCCATTGTTTCTGCAGTAAATTGCTGAACAAGGTCTTTAGCCTTTAATGGTTGCTTCTCTACGATTTGTAGATATTCATGTTCCATTTCTCTTTGTCTTTGCTCTGTTTCTTCTTCCCATTTAAGGTAAGCTTCCTTAATGATTGGAGCATACTTATTGTAGTTCACCATTCCAAGAGTTTGTACCTTACGGAACTGCCAATATGCAGAATCATCTGAGCATTGGTCTGTTCCCTTAGTATACGCTTCTGTGAAGGCTGTCATACCTTGATAGCAAGGGATAAATACACTAAGCACTCCCATTCCTAGGTTAACATAGTTGATTTCTCCAATAGCTGCAGGCAATTCAGGGCGTACATGAAGAATATGTGTTTGTGTTGTACGGAAGATTGATACAGGACGGAATACTTCGTTTGGATTACAATTGAGGTAAGGGTCATGCTCTGTATCTTGATAGTGGAAACGGAAGACATCTTTAACTTCTGCAATGCTAAGTTTGTGGCTTGGCTTTGCATAAACAGGGAAGGTATTCTTAGTTACATCATTCTTGATCTCTGGACTAAGTTTTTGTTGCAAGCCCCAAACACGAGGGTAATTATAAGTAGTGTCTAGTTCAATATCACGAATATATGCTTCATGGAAGTCAAACTTACCCTTACTTGGGTCATATAGTTTGTTTTCGATAGCAAATTCGATTAAGTCTTCAGAAGCTAGATAGTTTTCTTTGTCATTGGGGTCATAGTCTCTGAATCGACTTTGGTTACCTGTAACAAAATAAACATCTTGAGGGATACGGCAAGCTAACCAACGGTGACCACAGGCTGTTTCAAGATACCAGATTTCATTTTTATCTACGAAACCAATACCAAAACCTTCTGAGATACCATACTTTTCAATCAAAGAGCCCAAGCGTTGAACACCTTCTCTTGCTGTGTGAATGTACGGTAGTACAATATTGAAGACAGAGTTTTCTGCAACACCATTTTCAATAAGAGGGTCTACTGCAAGAGCTGCATCATTGCTAAAAATACTTTCAGTGGCAGACATCCCAACTTCTGCTGTGTTAAAGCCTGCACTTCCCCAGTGTCCAGGTAGATGGAAAGGTTCAAGAGCTTGATAACCTAGAGCTTTCTCAGGTAAATCATAGCAACGGAATGGACTATCCATCGCAATAAAGGATGTTGGTCCATGGTCCGTGTCCTTGTAAACCTTAAGGTTTTTAGCAAGCATTCCGTCCCAGTCCTCAGATCGAGCTACGATCATTGACCCATCTTGCATCTGTTCTCTACCAATTAAAATGGTAGTACATTCTGATTTTTCTTTCATAGTTCAATTGTTGATTAATTGTTATTAAATAATGAATGGTTTATATTCTTTTGTTAGTTTATTAATTTGCTTTGTTTTACTAGGACAAAGTAAATTATTATTTTCTACTTATCCTAGTTTTTAATATCATAAGTTCTAGGGATATTTTAATTTTAATAAGTGATTTATATACATAATACTAGGTATTTTATCTGTGACGAGCTTCTTTTGGAGGTCTTTTAGGGGAATATTATTCATCTTTTAGCCTAATATGAAGCTTTATACTTCATTGATCGATCATTATTCTTTTTTTACATTTAGAAATCGCTCTAATTATCTTGAGTGACGTCAGTGAGAGGGTTGAGTGACGTCAGTAAGTAAGCTGAGTGACGTCAGTAAAAATATTGACTGATATTACTTATTTTTATTAACTTCGTACTATGTTTTATAAAAGGACTTGTATGAGGCTTTTGTAGGTCAATGTCTCCAACCTTAAAGAGCCTTGTTGCAAATAAATAACAATGATGGGGACACAATTAATATTATGGGAAATATTTCGTTACAATTTGCTCTGCTTGAAAGAAAACCCCTTTGGGGAAAGTTTAAAGGTAAGACCATGTTACAAGCTGTTCCAACAGGTCGCAAGCGGATTAGTCATCGTAATTTCTGTGAATCAGTTGCTCGTGGTACAACTTTCTGTAGTGCCGAAATTGAAGCTGTTCTTCGACTCGTTGCAGAAGTAGCAAAACGAGAGGTTGAATGTGGAAATAGTGTAGATCTTGGAGATTTGGGAATTCTGACTCCTTCTTTTAGAAGCTTATTAGTTGAGAAAGGAGTTGAAGAGTTTAACCCATTGACTCATATTTTATCTCCAATCGTTCGCTTATCTCCTTCGAAGAAGTATTTTCAATTGAAGAATGTACACTTCGAACGTGTTGAAGCAAAAAGTAAAAAGCTGTAGCAGTTCAACTGCTACAGCTCCGTCTTTTAATTATGAGATTGGAAAACTAAATTATCTATTTAGTCTTCGTCCCAGTCAATTTCAAGATAATCGTCGAAGTCTTCGTCGGCGTCCTCTTCTTCTTCCATACGATAAGCCATTAGCTCATCATCATCGTCCCATTGAAGTTGTTGAATGTCCATTGCCTTATGAACGATGCGTTCAGCTTGGTGCTTAGTTTCACGATTAAGTTCTCGCCAAAGAAGGTCTTTTAATTCGACAAGTCCCATTTGTGCCACAGACGAAATGAAGATAATGGGTAAGCCTTCTGGGAGTTCGGCTTTGAGTAATTCTTGAAGCTCTTCGTCGATTAAGTCCGACTTTGTAATAGCTAAAACCTTTCGCTTATCTGCAAGCTCTTCGTTATACTTACAAAGCTCATTCTTGAGCAATTCGTATTCTTCTGCAATATGTTCCGTATCAGCAGGAATCATAAAGAGTAGGAGAGCGTTACGCTCAATGTGTCTAAGGAAACGTAAGCCTAGACCTTTGCCCTCTGACGCCCCTTCAATAATCCCAGGGATATCCGCCATAACAAAAGACTTGTTATCACGATAGGATACCATACCAAGATTAGGTTCGAGCGTAGTAAAGGGATAGTTGGCAATCTTTGGCTTTGCAGCTGTCAAGACTGAGAGTAAGGTTGATTTCCCTGCATTGGGTAAGCCTACAAGTCCAACGTCTGCAAGCATTTTCAGTTGCATGATAACCATACGCTCTTGTGCTGGTTCTCCTGGTTGAGCGTAGCGAGGGGCTTGGTTCGTTGCTGTCTTAAAGTGGTTGTTTCCTTTCCCTCCTTTTCCTCCTTTGAGGAGCATTTCTACTTGTCCGTCTTCGGTTAAGTCCATGATGAACTCACCAGTTTCGGCATCGTAGATTACCGTTCCAATTGGAACATCAATCGTAACATCTTGTCCATCTGCACCTGTGGAACGACTGCCACTACCTCCAAGTCCAGAGGTTGCAATGATGTGTCTGTCGTAACGTAAGTGAAGCAATGTCCAATAATTACGATTGGCTTTGACGTAAACGTGTCCTCCACGTCCTCCGTCTCCTCCGTCAGGTCCTCCCTTCGGAATGTATTTCTCCCTCCTAAAATGAGAAGATCCTCTGCCTCCCTTACCAGAGCGACAGTAGATCTTCACATAATCGACAAAATTAGATTCTGCCATATTTATTTTAGTCCATCAATAACGGCAGAGATACGTTCTGTAATCTCAGCCAATGCTCCAGAGCCTTGAATAGCAAAGTGAAGGTTCTTTTTTGCATAATATTCTGCAAGAGGAGCTGTTTGTGCGTGATAAACGCCAAGACGCTTTGTAATTGTTTCGAGGTTATCATCACTACGACCACTCTCTGCTCCACGTTTAATTAAGCGATCAATTAGTTCTTCTTCTGCAACTTGCAAGTCAAGAACGGCATGAACTCCAGTATTTAGACCTGCAAATAATTGATCCAAAGCTTGTGCTTGTGCTACTGTACGTGGAAATCCATCAAGGATAAGTCCCTTCTTTGGAGTGTTTTCTTTAAGAAGTTGTTCGATAAGACCAATGATTAGTTCGTCAGGGACAAGTTGTCCTGCATCCATATAAGACTTAGCTTGTTTGCCAAGTTCTGTTTGATTCTTTATTGCTGCACGAAGTAAATCTCCTGTCGAAATGTGATCAAATCCGTATTTTTCTACAAGGAAAGCACTCTGAGTTCCTTTTCCTGATCCTGGTGCTCCAAAAATAATTAAGTTTAACATTATCTTTTTTATATTAGTGTTATTCTACTATTTGGTAAATATCTCTGAGCATACGACCTTGACTATCAAAATCAAGACCATGTCCTACGATAAATTTACTCTCAATTTCCATAGCTACATAGTCTGCTTGAATATCACATTTTAGGGCTTCTGGTTTGCTAAGCATTGAAACAATGATAACTTCCTTAGCTCCATCTTGTTCATATTTTTCTTTCAAGCATTTAAGCGTATAGCCTGTGTCAACGAGATCCTCAATAATGACAACTGTACGTCCTTCGATAGGTACACCTACAGGCATTATTTCTTTTAGTTCGTTAGTGCTTTGAGTCCCTTCATAGCTAGAGTATCTTGCAAAGCGGATTTCATAGGGTTCATCAATAGCGTGACACAATTCTGATGCAAACATAAAAGCACCATTCATAATGCAAACAAAAAGAGGATTTTCTTTTTCTTTTAGATCTTTCTTTAGCTCCTGAGCAAGCTTTTGAATTGCATCGTGAATTTCTTCAGCTGATTTATAGACTATAAATTCTCGTCCGTGTAATGTAACTGTTTTCATCTTCTTTCTTGAGTATGAATGTTAAAATGCAAAGATAAGTTTTCTTAATGAATAATGAAAATAAATATTATTAGATAAATCGCTTTTTCCTTTGTAAATATTTAATTACTCAGGTTAATAGGTTTGTTTTATACCATATTATATATAAGGGAATCTTTGGGCTTCGTTTGCTCTTTGGAATGGGACTTTTTTTCTATGGAAAGTGTTAAAATTTTTCTTGGGAAGAAATAAAAATTTGTTGCGGAAGAAATTTTTATTTTG
>PDWI01003963.1_pt1 | contig 20362 bp, 16 predicted proteins | sample 1430891 | NCBI WGS metagenome assembly PDWI01 (sample SAMN01162508, study PRJNA174530) | Oral metagenome, whole genome shotgun sequencing project. | biome: Marine environment; feature: Marine mammal; material: Swab sample of the gingival sulcus; isolation source: swab sample of gingival sulcus... | reverse complement strand
CGTGCTTCTCTTTTATTCCTTTCTGTAAGAGTATATAATTGTTTTATGAGCGAAAAAATTATTCTGAGAGCAGAAGACCTTGACGGCTATTTGACGGAGTCGGACCGGGATAATATTGCCCGCATGCATGAATATTACGAGCAGGCAATGGCATCTTTCCGTAATTTGGAAGCGGGGGAATCGAATCCTTCTTTGATCAGCAAGGAAACCGACAAGATAATTGGTTATTACGAGACGATGGGAGACTGGATGCAGCAGATTGTGGCCAGTGAGCCTGATGTGCATGTGTACAGTTTTGAAACGCCTTCCACCATGCACGGCGAAGTGAGCCGTCTTATTGCCAAACTGAGGGATGCCCGGACGGGGAATGATGAGTTTGTTTACTATATTCAGCGGGCTTATGAGCTGCTTTTTAATCTGGCCTGGGGGGCTGCCGCGCAGAAAAACAAGAATCATCTGGTGGTAAAGACTCCGGTTACGGTACCGGTTCAGAATTACGCGGTGCATAAAATTCCCGATGTGGATGAATTGATTAACGATACGGTTATGTGTGTTATGCTCCGGGGAGCGCTTCTTCCTTCCATGATTCTCAGCAAGGAAATTCAGGAGTACAGTACAACCGGTCATGTAACGCCTTTTGCCCTGTTCCGCATATGCCGGGACGATTCCAAAATGAAGGACAACATGGAATATGTTCTTGATCTGGATATGTCGTATTTTAATCTGGAAGCTCTGGACGGCAAGCATCTGGTTTTTGCCGATCCCATGAACGCGACGGGCGGGAGTCTGGTAACTATTGTTAAATATCTGCTGGATAAAGGTGTGCGTCCAAAGTCTATTAAGGCCTTGAATGTTATTGCGGCTCTGCAGGGTGCTCTGCAGATTGTCCGCTCCATTGACAATATTCAGATTTACACTCTGTGGATGGATCCGGTTCTGAATGATTCCGCCTATATTCTGCCCGGTCTGGGCGATGCGGGCGACCGGATTAACGGCTGTGACGGTGAATATCCGCGCAGTATGATTCAGCTGGTGGCCGACTACGGGGCGAACATGGCCTCTCTTTACCGATCTCAGGTGAGGGCGGTGGAAAAGACGGTTCTGGGCGGATGATTTCTTTTCGGCCTGCCGCGGCGGCGGTTTCCGCGGGGGCTGTTCTGTGTGCTGCGCTTTTATGCAGCGGCTGCCGTACATGGTCGGCACGGGAAGAACGGGCGGCCGAAGCGTTTAATCAGGCTAACAGTCTCCGGGAACAGGGGCAGAACGAAGAAGCTGTTGAACTGTATCAGAAAGCGCTGCAGGCCGAGCCCCATTACCATGCCGCCTCTTTTAATCTGGCCCTGCTGCTTACGGAGCTGGGGGAAGGAGAGCAGGCGCTGGAAATTCTGGAAGAACTGCGCGGTGAAGATCCGGAAAACCTGACAATTCTGCGCGCCATGGCCTGGACGGCCCGGCAGGCCGGCCGTACGGAACAGGCAGAAGAATACTATCGGGAAGCACTGAATATTTTCCGCGCGGATACTCTGGCGCTGAAAGGTTTGGCTGAATTGTATGAGCAGCTGGGCCGTCTGGACGAAGCGGTTGCCTGCCGCCGTTTTCTGCTGAAGATTGAAAAGAACGCGGAAAACCGCCTGGCCCTGGCGGACAGTCTGCGGAGTTCTGAGCAGAATACGGAAGCTTTGGCCATTTACCGCCGCGTGCTGGTTGGTAATTCTGATAATGCCGCGGCATTGGAAGGCTGCGCGTACGCGGCCGAAAAGGAAGGTTTTCCGGAAGAGGCTGTTTCCTGTTTTCAGCGTCTGGCGGAACTGGGCGCTGAAGGTTCGGAAGAATTTCAATGGCACTTGGGGCGGATACTGCTGACGCAGACCGGTCAGTACCAGGGCGGGCTTTCCGCGGTTAAGGCGGCGCTTGAGGGAGGATTCAGCGATGAAGATGCTTTCGCTGAGCTTAAAAAAGCGGCCCCTGCCGATGTTCTTGCGGATTTAAAGCGGATTCTTTCTGAAACAGCCGCGCCGGCAAAGCGCTGAATAGCAGCGTATAGCCGGCCCAGCTTTGAGCGGCCTGGAATATTTGGCGCGTTTGCGGCAGGCGCGGATCTGTCTGGAGCGCCGCGAGGCCTCCGCGCTGGCCCCATAAGCGCCGGCCCGCCCGCGCCGGCCCCCGGCAGGCGGTCAAACCTGAGCGCCGGGCCGCCCACGCCGGCCCCGGCAGGAGGCCAAACCTGAGCGCCGGGCCAGCACCATAAGCGCCGACCCGCCCACGCCGGGCCCCGGCAGACGGCCAAACCTGAGCGCCGGCCTGCCCGCGCCGGCAAAGCGCCGGGCCCGGCCGTATTAATAATTATTTATTGAGTACAGCCTGTATTCTTTCAAACACAGTATCCGGCGGAACATCGGCCTCAATATTGCGAAGCAGTCCCCGGTTTTCATACCATTCTATCAGCGGCCTGGTTTTTTCCATGTAGACATTCAGCCGGTTCTGAACGGCTTCCAGAGTGTCATCATCCCGTATGCTGAGCTGGTGACCGTCGTCATCGCAGATGTTTTCTTGTTTTGGAGGTATGAATTCCACATGGTAGCTGCGTCCGCAGGCCGGGCAGAAACGGCGTCCGGTCAGCCGGCGTATCAGTTCCCTGTCGGGGCAAATCAGATTCAGAACATGTTTTATCGATGTCATTTTTTCCAGAGCTTCAGCCTGCAGAATGGTCCGGGGAAAGCCGTCAAGAATAAACCCTTTTTCCGCGTCCGGGCGGCTGAGTCTTTCCTTAACTATGGCTATGGTAAGATCATCAGGCACCAGATTCCCCTGTTCCATTATTTCTTTAACCTGCATGCCCAGTTGAGTTTTTTCAGCAACATTTTCGCGGAATAAATTGCCGGTAGAAATATGGGGAATACCCAGATATTCCTTAACGCGGGCGGCCATTGTTCCTTTTCCAGCCCCGGGAGGGCCCAAAAAAATGAGTTTCACAGTATGCTCCTTTAAGGTATTTCCACTATGTCGGCCGGCCGGTCCTGCCGGTCTATGCCTGTACATTCCGCTGAGCAGAATTCTCCGTCCGGGTGGCTGTCGGCGGGGTAGTACTCTCCGCAGACAGGACAGCGCCTGTAGGACAAGGCGCACTCTCTGGAACAGAAACGCCCCGAGTAGGCCCCCGGTACCGGGTGCCAGCGGCCGCAGGTATAGCATTTTTGAAAGCTGACAGGCGTTATTTTCTCCACAACTTTAATTTTATGAATGTCCGGCGGGATAGTCAAATGGAGAAGACTGTTATTCATGGCCGGGACGGTGTAAAATGGTCTTTATGGACCCGTTTCTACCCATTCTGAGGGGGGAAAGTTTGAAAAATGAAATTTTTCTCAGTTTTCTTGATAACGTGCCGATAGGTAAGCAGGAAACTCTAATATGTCACGGAATACATATCCGGAGGGAGCAGTAACATGACCAGCAATCCGCTGAGTGCATACAGGCAGACACGCATTAAAACCGCCTCTCAGGGGCAGCTTATTGTTATGCTCTATGACGAAGGAATCCGTCAGCTACAGGCCGCTCGGAATGAGCTGAATTCTGCACACCCTAAACTGGACAAGGCGCATAATGCCATTGTGAAGGCTCAGGATATTGTTACCGAGCTGACTGTTTCGCTTGATTTTGACAAAGGCGGAGACATTGCCCGGAATCTTTTTCATCTGTATATGTATTTTAATCAGAGACTGATTGACGCGAATATGAATAAGGATGCGTCTATACTTGGGGAAATTCAGGATCTTATGGCCGATCTTCGGGAAGCCTGGGCTTCCATTGAAGGCACTCAGAAGCCCGTGTCCGGTCAGGCGGAAAGCGGCGTGAATCTGGCGGGGTAAGTATGGCTGCTTTGTGGTGGCAGGATGTTCAGCGGTTACAATTATCTGCTCTGGAAGGCTGGGAAGCGGTTCTTGATAAACTGGAAAAGGAGCTTTCCGCAGATAATGGCGCCCGCAATACCGGTAAATGGGCCGTTTTGCTGCGGCAGGCTTCCGAGGCTTCTCTGATGCTGCGGCGGGGAATGCGTCTGGCGGATTCCCGCGAGCAGGACGCGCGCCGCTCCGGTATTCCCGAAAAGGAACTTCTGGCGGAAATACACGATGCGGGCTGGCATTCGCGTGTGAGGGCCGCTGTGGAAAAATCTTCACGGCTGAGCCGCAGAATTCGGGAACAGATGGACTCGGTTTCCAGTGAACTGGCCCGTTTTTCCGCCAGTCAGAGCCGTCAGACCCGGCGGAGTGTATTACACGCGCCTCAGCCCTCCCATATTGATTTACAGGTGTAGTTCCGTTTCGTTTCCGGTGTATACTGGTACTGATGAACAACACACTCTACATTCTTGACGGCTACGGTTTAATGTACCGGGCCTATTTTGCTTTTATTAACAGGCCGCTTACGGACAGGGATGGTAACAACGTTTCCGCTCTGCATGGTTTTTTCAGGGCGATTTTTGCCTTATACAAGAATTACGGAGCCCGGAATTTCGCGGTAGCTCTGGATCCCAAAGGGCCCACGTTCCGTCATGAAATGTACCCGGAATACAAGGCCACCCGGGACTCCGCCCCGGCCGATCTGCATGAACAGGTGCCTTTGGTGGAGGAAGTGCTGGAATATCTGGGAATTCCTGTTTACAGGCAGTCCGGTTTTGAAGCGGACGATATTATGGGCACAGCCGCCCGGCTTTGCCGTCAGAGCGGTTTTCCCTGTTTTCTGGTGAGTTCCGACAAGGATCTTATGCAGCTTATAGGCGGACCGGTGCGCATGCTGCGCCCGGAGAAGGGCGGAGGCTTTAGGGAAATAGGCGACGCGGAGGTTCTGGAAGAAAAGGGTGTACGTCCCGCTCAGATAATTGATTATTTGGCTCTGATCGGCGACAGTTCGGACAACATTCCGGGAGTAGCGGGTATTGGACCGAAAACGGCTTCTTCCATTCTGGCCGAATGGGAAAATCTGGATAATCTCTATGAGCATCTGGAAGAAGCCGCATCCGGCGCCCGGCTTAAAAAACTTCAGGAAGGACGTGAAAGCGCGTATTTCAGCCGGAAGCTGGTGACAATACGGACGGATCTGAAGCTGGGGGCAGAGGCAGATAAACTGGGAGGGGGGGATATTACCGCCGCTCCGAATGCCGCTGCCGCCGAAAAACTGTTCCGCGACCGCGATATGCGGACTCTGGCTGAAGATACGGCCCGGCTGGGACAGAGCGGCGGTTCTGCGGAGCAGCCCGGTTCACCGGCGCCGCCTCATGAAAGCCCTGATAAAGGGCCCTCCGGCAGTCCGGCCGCGGAATATTCAGCCCTGACCGATCCGGCCGCCCTGGAAGAGTGGGGCCGGAAAATCCGGAAGGCCGGGTATGCGGCCATCGATACTGAAACAGACAGTCTGGATGCCATGCGCGCCAGTCTGGTTGGTGTTTCTCTGTCTGTCGCGGCCGGAGAAGCTGTCTATATTCCTGTTAAATGTCCTGACGCAGAGGTTATTGAAGAAGATGTTCTGCGCCGGTGGCTTAAAGATCTTCTGGAAGCTGCGGACGCGCCGAAGCTGATTGGACAGAACTTCAAGTATGACATGAAGGTGCTGCAGAATTTCGGCGTGGATGTTCCCTCTGCCTGGTTTGATACCATGATTGCCGCCTGGGTGCTGGATGCTTCATCTCCTGTCGGAATGGATGTGCTGGCTCACCGTTACCTGGGAATGGAGACCATTAAGTTCAAGGATGTGGTGCCCCGGGGAAAAACCTTTGAGGCTGTGCCTCTGGAACAGGCCTGCAGGTATGCCGCCGAAGATGCCGATGTAACATTCCGGCTGTATGAAACCCTTTCCGTTCTTCTGGAACAGGATGCGCGGCGTGCTGAAATATTCTGGAAAATGGAAATGCCTCTTCAGAAAATACTGGCGGAAATGGAGCGTGAAGGCATTGGGCTGGATATTTTTGAACTGGAAGCTTATGGAGACGAACTGGGAGAGGCCATTGACCGGCTGGTTAAGGAAATTCATGAACTCTGCGGACATGAGTTTAATGTTGCGTCGCCCAAACAGCTTCAAACGGTTCTTTTTGAAGAACGCGGTTTAACTCCGGGCAGGAAAACCAAAACCGGGTATTCCACCGATAATACCGTACTGGCGGATCTGGCCCGGGAAGATCCTGTGCCGGAAAAAATTCTTGTTTACCGTGCCCTTTCGAAACTGAAGTCCACCTATGTGGATGTTCTTCCCCGGCTGGTGCATCCCCGTACCGGAAGAATTCACACTACTTATTCCCAGACCAGAGCGGCCACGGGCCGGCTTGCAAGCAACAATCCCAACCTGCAGAATATTCCGGTCCGCGACGAAAACGGCCGGCGCATCCGGCGCGCGTTTAAAAGCCGCCCGGGATACTGCTTTGTTTCGGCTGATTACTCCCAGATTGAGCTGGTGGTACTGGCGCACATGTCGGGCGATGAGGCTCTTTCCCGCTCATTCCGTGAGGGAAGCGATGTGCATGCCCGTACCGCGGCGCTGCTCTTCGGTGTAGATGCCTCCGAGGTTACTTCCGCGCAGCGACGCATGGCCAAGGCTGTTAACTTCGGGGTTATGTACGGCATGAGCGCGTTCCGGCTTTCCAATGAAATGGGTATTTCACGCGTTGAAGCCAAACATTTTATTGATGCTTACTTTGTTACCTACAGAGGCATCAGCGCCTTTGTGGAGCAGACAGTGCAGCAGGCCGAGACAGACGGCGGTGTCTGGACCCTTTACGGCCGTTTCCGGCCGCTTCCGGGTATTACCAGCCGTAACAGGGTGGAAAAGGCCGCCTCTGAGCGGGCCGCGGTTAATTCCCGTATTCAGGGAACAGCGGCCGATATTATGAAAAAAGCCATGATAGCTCTTTCGGAAGGAATGAGTGAACGTTTCCCCAATGCCCGTATGCTTCTGCAGGTGCACGATGAAATTCTGGTGGAAGTACCCGAAGAGCAGGCTGAGCAGCTGAGTGTTTTTCTGCGGCAGGTTATGGAGGGGGCCGCCGATCTGGACGTACCCTTAAGGGTTAATGTAGAAACGGCCCTTTCCTGGGGGGATATCCATTGATTATAGGCATTGCCGGTAAAACAGGCGCTGGAAAAAACTACGTGGCCTCAATTCTGGAGCAGAAAGGGTGGCGGACTCTGGATTTGGACCCGGTGGGCCACAGGGCTCTGGAGGTGCTTTCGGCGGAAGTGGAAGAACGTCTGGGGCCGGGGCTTTTAAGCTCAGACGGCTCGGTGAACCGCCGTCTGCTGGGAGAGCGGGTTTTCGGCAGCCCGCAGGCCCTGCAGCTCCTTGAAGGGATAACCTATCCGTGGATAGAGAAGCAGACCCGGCTCTGGCTGGAAGAGCAGCCGGACATCCCGGCCGCGGTGCACGGGGTTAACCTTCATAAAACCTCTTTAGTGAAGGACTGCCGCTTTATTCTCTGGGTTTCAGCTCCTTTACGGACCCGCCGGCAGAGAGTTATGCGGCGCGATTCCAAAGGCTGGAAGGAGCTTTTGGGCCGATTTCGCAGCCAGAGACGACTTGGCCCTAAACTTTTTTCCCGGAACGCCGAAATCTATAAAGTGAGGAACTCAGGAAACGACAGAAGGCTGCGCAGGCAGCTGAACCGTATCCTCAGCCGTTTAGATACAGGCAGTTCCGGGAGGGGACAATGAGCAGGGAAGGTAGCCGAAATACTTCTATGAACGTGCTGCTGACAGTACTTGGTGTGGCAGCTGTAGCCTTAACAGCAGGTATACTTCTGTTTCAGAAGCAGGAAAGCCCTGACGGCAGCATAAATATTGCATCGGCCCTTTCCCTGAATGGAACCGAACAGGTGCCCGATAATTTTGATCCGGTCAGCTGGGCCCGTCAGGGTGCTGCGTATCCGCCTCTTTATGAAACGGAAAATCCCCCGGATAATTTTACAGCTGATTTTAACACCCCTGATGCCGTTCAGCCTGCTGCATCCGATTCGTCTTTATCTGCACAGCAGCCTGAAAAAGTACCCGCGGCTGTTGTGGTGCAGCCGGCCGATCCCCCGAAGGAAAATCCCCCCGCTGTAAAGACGCCTGCTCCGAAGAAAGAGGTAAAGAAAACCTACCGTGAAGTTCAGGAAAACGCGTACTGGGTGCAGGTTTTTTCTTCAGACAACCCTTCCCGGGCGGAAGACATCCGTACAGAGCTGGCGGAAAAGGGCTTTCCGGCCAATGTTATTGCCCGTGAAGTGGACGGGACAACCTGGTACCGCGTGCGTATCGGCGGGTTCTCGCAGAAGGCCGAAGCCGAACATTACGCCGGCAAGCTCAGAGCCATGGACGGTTTTGAGTCCAGCTGGGTTGTTCAGGCTCCCGTAACCCGCAGAATTGCCTCTGATTCCTGACGCAGGAGCATTACCCAGGCGCTTATTCGGCTTTTGCGCTTTCGAAGGGCCGGAAATAACCCCGGTCGGCCGAATAGCCGAACTCGGCAATACCGCAGGCCTTTGTGCCGTTTACTTCCAGTCCGCACCAGGCCTCGTTCACCTCAAACTTCCTGTCAGATACAATCCAGGACATTTCCGGCTGCCGGCGGTGAATATTAATTGAAACGGGCTTATGTGCGGGGCTGCGGAAGAGCAGCTGGTAGTGTTCGGGAATAACACCGTCGTTGCCAACCCTGGCCATATCGGTGGTGTAGGCCACGGGAATAACCTTATTATCCCCGGCAATCCATCCTGTGGTAATCCGGTTAAAGACATCCCCGTAGTTTACCGGGGAGATAGCCATGTATTTCGCCGTAATACCGGCCACTTCGGTTGGTTTGTCCAGGGCAAAGACGGTCCACATGTAACGTGTTATGAAGCTCCAGTCCCGCCTGCCCCAGGAGTGATCCCGAATGCCTTTCATATTCAGGGTGATTTTTTTACCGGCGTATTCGATTGTTCCGCTCAGCAGGCCGCCCTGTTCGATGCGTACGGCGTTCTCGCGGCGCATTTTTTCAAAATACCCGCGGCTCCAGGGCATTTCGGCCATGGCCCGGGCCGTGCTCAGGGAATCCATATGCTCCGGCGAAAAGAACATTGCCGCGTCGGCTTCCCACAAAAGTTCAGCTTTCCCCGGGCTGCCGTTGAGGCTGCCTTCATAGGTAATTTTCCACAGTCCTTCTCCGAGTTTTTCATAGGCCAGTCCGCCGGCCCGTATGCCGTCAGGATCGGGATCCGTTTCGCGGAGAATACTCCGCTGGTCATTGGCGTAGCGTTCGCCGTTGTGGCTCCCCCAGAACCACAGTTCCACTTCCCGGCCGGCGTTCCGGAAGCCGAGGCGGGTCAGAAAGGCGTTGCCGCCGGCATCTGCTCCCTGAAACACCCAGGAGTCGTTGTAGTTCTTTTCATCCATACCCTCGGGCACTGGAACCCTGACATCGCTGTTCTGAGGGGTTCTCCAGTCATCAGGATTCTTTGGTCCGAGTCTTGTCAGCAGCAGGGCGAGGGCGTTTTTTAGACGGCTGCCGCCCTCCGGCGCCAGTCCCTGCCGGGAGCGGGGACGGGAGAAAAGAACAAGAACAATGCAAATGGCTGAAACTCCGATGATAAGCGGGGCCATGAATTACTCCTTGGAATAGGCTATTCACTTGATATTAGCATAGATCAAAGATAGCATGGAAATAACAACAAATATATCTCGGAGTCCAGAGTGAAGAGCCCCCTTCATCCTGAAATACTGCCTTTGCGCCAGGTTCCCCGCGGGGAAGGCGGCGGTAAAACCGCCGGTCTGGTTCAACTGGCCAGACTGGGTCTGCCGGTTCCCCGAGCTTTGGTAGTGTTAAACGCAAGCCCGGAGAATCTTCCGGAAAATATTGAAACAGCATGGTCTGAAGCCGGCGGAGGCAGCGCCGCGGTACGTTCCTCGGGCAGTGCTGAAGACGGCGCAGAAGCCTCAGCCGCCGGGCAGTACGAAAGTTATCTGAATGTGCCTCCTGAAGGCGTGGAGCAGGCCGTCAGAGACTGTCTGGCCTCGGCCGGCTCTGAACGGGCGGAGGCCTACGAACAGGGCCTTTCGGGGACCGGTACTTCCGCAATGGCTGTGATAATTCAGAAGATGGTCAAACCCAGCCGGGCGGGAGTTCTTTTTACCGCAGACCCGGCAAACGGCGATGCGTCGCTTATGATTATCGAAGCTGTCGCCGGCCTCGGCGAGGCCCTGGTTTCCGGTCATGCCGAGGCGGCCCGTTATGTTATCAATGCCGCTGACGGCAGGGTTGTTGAATCATCCGGAGATCTGGAAGGCGCGGCGCTGGATAAGCATATTCTGGCCGAACTCCGTGCCGGCGCTGCCCGCGCCGCCGCAGACTGGGGCATTCCGCTGGATCTTGAATGGGCCGTGGAGGAAGGAAGCGGCCAACTGCGCTGGCTGCAGGCCCGGCCCATTACCGCCCTTGCCGATTCCCTCGACAGCGTTATTGACGAAAACACCATTGTTACCCGCTGCAATATCGGCGAAATGATGCCGGGCGCGGTTACGGCTCTTACCCTCTCTACCGTCGGCCGCTGCCTGAGTACCGGCCTGGCCATTTTTTACCGCAGTTTTGGAGCCGTCAGCCGAAAAGAACCGGATCCGCCGTTTTTTGAGAGCTTTCAAGATCAGCTTTTTATGAATCTCAGCTCCATGTACAAGCTGGCCTTTCGTGTGGCCGGCGCCTCGGTAGAAGCTACTGAACTGAGCATTCTCGGCTATGTTCTGCCGCCTCACCAGGCCGGGAAACCGGCATCTCCCCTTCTGCGCCTCTTCAACGGCGTCCGTTACATGGTGAGCCTGCTTGGATGGAAACAAGCTCTGCGGAAACTGGAAAAACTGGCACGGGGGTTCCGTATACCGACCGAATTCCGGAGTGCCGCGGAAATTTATCAGGATATGCTGCTGGCCCAGGGACCAGTTCTGGACAGAGCTGCCGGCTATCACTACCAGGCCAGCGGCTTTTCCGGTGCCATGAATGCCGCCCTGACCATAACCCTCTCGGGAGGCCATACCCATGTCAGTGATGAAGCGAAGGCTCTGATAACCCGGTTACTTTCCGGTGTGGAGGGTGTTGAGAGCGCGGCTGTTCTGGAAGGATTGAGCGAGCTGGCCGATATGATCCGGGGCAGTGCTGCCGAAAAATTACTGGACTGCTCCGATGCCATGAGCATTCACAATACTCTTTTGACCGATGATTCACCGATTGGAATTTTCTACCGGAATTTTATGGAAAGCCATGGTTTCCGCTGTATCCGGGAAGCTGAACTGCGGGAACCCGAATGGGCTCTGCATCCGGAGCATCTTATCGACTCTCTCAAGGCACTTGTTGACGGCCCTGTCCGGAAAACCGTGCCGGAGCCGGCGGTGAATATTCCGGAGCTGAAACTGCCGCAGGGGGTAAACCCCAGGGCTGCAGCATGGCTTACCAGGCAAGCCCGGAAAGGCGTCCGGGGCAGGGAAAAATCAAAATATCTGCTCATCCTTACCATCCACCGCTTCAAACTGGCCGCCAGAGCCCTGGCAGCAGCGCTGGAAACCGAAGGCCTGCTCCCTGAAGCCGACCTGGCCTACTTTCTGACAATGGAAGAACTGGGGGAATTACTGAAAGGCCGCGGTGAGGGGCTGATTGGCCGGAGCCGCCGCCGCCGCCGGCGTTTCCCGCAGCGGCAGGAACTGCGCTTTCCCGATATTTCCTGGGGCCGCCCGGAACCTGAAGCCGCCCCGGTACCCGAAGGCGGATCATGTTTCAAAGGCACCCCGGTCAGTCAGGGCATTGCCGAAGGAATCGTCAGAGTAGTCAAAGACAGAAAGGATGCTGAAAAACTGAAGCCGGGCGAAATAATGGTGGCCCGGTTTACTGACATCGGCTGGTCGCCCTTCTACAGTAAAGCCGCCGGAATGATTACCGAAATAGGCGGGGCCCTGTCCCACGGTTCCGTTGTTGCCCGGGAGTACGGACTGCCTCTGGTGGCTGGAGTCAGCGGAGCCTGCAGTTTTCTTGAGAACGGTATGCAGGTACGTATTGACGGCAGTCTTGGATTGGTTAACATTCTGCGCTCCGGCTGAAACGCTCCATCTGAAAATGCGGCGACTCTGCTGGTGCCCATGCTGTTTTGATTAACTTGTTAAAATTCGTTAAAGACCGCGCTTTGGCGCAGAAAATTCTGAAGCAGGCAATGCAGTGTCCGGGCAGCTTTGAATTTCCGGCCCCCGGGCGTGTAACGTTGGTCCGCAAAATCGGCCCGCAAAATCGCCCCGTAAAATCGCCCCGTAAAATCGCCCCGCAAAAATCAGCCTGTAAAATCGGCCCGTAAAATCGGCCCGTAAAATCGCCCCCCCAAATCGCCCTGCAAAATCGGCGTGTAAAATCGGCCTGTAAAATCAGCCCCCAAAATCGGCCCCAAAAATCAGCCCCAAAAATCAGCCCCAAAAATCAGCCCCAAAAATCAGCCCCAAAAAATCAGCCCCCAAAAATCAGCCCCCAAAAAATCAGCCCCCAAAAAATCCTTCTGAAAAGTTTTTATTTACACTTTATTTAATTTTGTTTATTATAGCCCTGCTGGAGGGACTATCTTTCCAGTAATTGGATTGTACAGGGGATTGTGAATGTCACTTGATAAACTGGAAGAATTGCGGCAGAAAAAGCAGGGTCTGCTTGCCGGCGGAGGAGAAGAGCGCCTTGCCAAACAGCGCTCAAAAGGAAAAATGACCGCAAGAGAGCGCATAACTCTGCTCTTCGATGAAGGCAGCTTTGTTGAGCTGGATGCTTTTGTCAGTCACCGTTCCACATATTTCGGCATGGACAAGGTTTCAACACCGGCTGAAGGTGTTATTACCGGATACGGGAAAGTGGACGGCCGGCTGGTTTATGCCTATTCTCAGGATTTTACGGTTCTGGGCGGTTCTCTGGGCGAAATGCACGCGGCTAAAATCTGCAAGATTATGGACGCTGCCATAAAAGTGGGAGCCCCGATGGTGGGTTTTAACGATTCGGGCGGAGCACGGATTCAGGAAGGCATTGATGCCCTGAAGGGATACGGAGATATCTTTTTCCGGAACACCAGAGCTTCCGGTGTTATTCCGCAGATTGTCGCTGTTATGGGGCCGTGCGCGGGCGGAGCGGTTTACTCTCCGGCTATTGCCGACTTTATTTTTATGGTGGATAAAACCTCTCAGATGTTTATTACCGGCCCGCAGGTTATTAAAACCGTTACCGGAGAAGAGGTGAGTGCTGAATCTCTGGGCGGCGCGACCACGCACAATACAACCAGCGGCGTGGCCCAGTTTATGGCCGGTGACGATGCCTCCTGTATTGCGGAAATACGGCGGCTGCTGGGATTCCTGCCTTCGAACAATATGGAAACGGCGCCGGAAGTTCCGACATCTGACAGTTTAAATGCTGCCGATCCGCAGCTGAACACTCTGGTGCCGGAGAATGCCAATAAACCATACGACATGTTCGATGTTATACGGGCCGTTGCCGACAACGGCGATTATATGGAATATCAGGCACTGTACGCCCGGAACATGATTACCGCTTTCACCCGGATCAACGGCCGGACTGTGGGTATTGTTGCTAATCAGCCTATGGTTCTGGCCGGTTGTCTGGATATTAACGCCTCGGACAAGTCGGCGCGTTTTATACGCATGTGCGATACTTTTAACATTCCGGTTCTGACTCTGGTGGATACTCCGGGATTTCTGCCGGGAACGGGACAGGAGTTCGGCGGCATAATCCGTCACGGAGCCAAACTTCTGTATGCGTATTCCGAAGCAACGGTTCCTCTTGTAACGCTTATAACCCGCAAGGCTTACGGCGGCGCCTACATTGCCATGGGTTCCCGGCATCTGGGTGCCGATGTTGTGCTGGCCTGGCCTTCAGCTGAAGTGGCGGTTATGGGACCGAAAGGCGCGGCGAACATTGTTTTCCGAAAGGAAATAAAGAACGCCGAAGATCCGGAAACCGCTCAGGCCCGTTTGATTGCCGACTACGAGAAAGAATTTGCCACACCCTATAAGGCCGCGGAACGCGGATACGTGGATGACATTATTGAGCCTGCTGTAACCCGTTCCCGTCTGGCTGACGCTCTGGACATGCTGGCATCAAAACAGGGCAGCCGTCCTCCGAAAAAACACGGTAATATACCTCTTTAAAGGAGACACAATGTCAATTTTAGAACAGTTTCAGCATTCTGATACGTTCAGTCTTATGAGTTTAGCCGACAAAACGGCTGCAACAGGTTATGTTATTCTGCTGGGAATGGGCATTACTTTCGCGGCTTTAATTCTTATCTGGGCTGCTACGTCTTTTATGTCGCTGGTAGTGCGCCGCATTAATGGTTCGGCGGCGGATTCTTCGTCTGTAAAGTCTGCGGGAGCCGCCCTTACTGCCGCTGAGGAAAGTTCCGATGAAGACCTTGTTGCGGTTCTGACGGCTGCCGCGGCAGTGTGTCTGAATACTTCCGTGAATAATATAAGGGTTACAAATATCCGGAGGGTGGAAGATGCCACTCCGGTTTGGGGAAAGGCCGGCAGACGCCGGATTATGGATTCGGCGCTTCGTTAGCCGTATAACTATTCAATTATCAGATATCAGGAGAAGAAAATGCGCAAATTTAATATTACAGTGAATGGTAAAACTTACAACGTGGAAGTGGAAGAAGTGGGAAGCGCTTCTTCGGGGGGGGCGGCTCCGGCTGCTCCTGCGGTTTCCCGTCCGGCTGCACCTGCAGCTCCCGCGGCCTCTCCCAAAGCCCCCGCGGCCGCTCCGGCTGCACCAGCCCCTTCGGCCTCTCCGGCCTTTCCGGCCGGCAGCGGTACAGTGTCGGCTCCCATGCCGGGTACTGTTCTGGATATCCGGGTAAAAGAGGGTGATTCGGTTAATTCGGGCGATGTCCTTCTTATTCTGGAAGCCATGAAAATGGAAAACGACATTATGGCTCCCCGGTCCGGAAAAGTGGCCGCGGTTCACGCTGTTCAGGGCGCTGCGGTTAACTCCGGCGATGTCCTTATAGTGCTGGAGTAGTTCTGTGTTGGAAACTGTTTATAATTTTTTTCTGAGTACAGGTTTCAGCGCCTTTACCTGGGGACAGGGACTGATGATACTCATTTCGTTTGTTCTTTTGTACCTGGCCATAAAAAAGGGATTTGAGCCGCTTCTGCTTGTGCCTATTGCTTTCGGAATGTTTCTGACCAATCTGCCTCTGGCCGGCTTAATGGCCGAACCCTCGGGGGATACGCCCGGCGGACTGCTCTACTACCTCTATCAGGGCGATCATCTTGGTATTTTCCCTCCCCTTATTTTTCTGGGCGTGGGTGTTATGACCGATTTCGGCCCTCTTATTGCCAATCCAAAGTCTCTGCTTTTAGGCGCCGCGGCCCAGTTCGGTATTTTTATTACCTTTTTCGGGGCCATTCTTTCGGGGCATTTTATTCCTCCCGAAGCAGCCTCCATTGGTATTATAGGAGGTGCTGACGGACCGACAGCCATTTTCCTTTCGTCCAAACTGGCTCCGGAACTGATGGGTTCCATTGCCGTGGCCGCTTATTCCTACATGGCGCTGGTACCGGTTATTCAGCCGCCCATTATGAAGCTTCTGACAACGGAAAAAGAGCGTCAGATTAAAATGAAGCAGCTGCGGGACGTTTCGCGGCTGGAAAAACTCTTTTTCCCCATTCTGGTAACCATTATTGTCACTCTTGTGGTGCCTCCGGCCGCCGCTCTTGTGGGTATGCTGATGCTGGGAAATCTGTTTAGGGAATCGGGAGTGGTAAACCGCCTCTCCGATACGGCCCAGAACGCTTTGATGAATATTGTCACTATTTTTCTGGGAGTTACCGTAGGGGCTACGGCTACTGCTGAAATTTTTCTGACATGGAAAACCGCCATTATTATTTTCCTGGGAGTGGCTGCTTTCGCTATTGGCACGGCGGCCGGAGTGCTGCTGGCCAAGCTGATGAATGTGTTTAGTAAGGAACCGATAAATCCGCTGATAGGTTCTGCGGGAGTTTCCGCGGTACCTATGGCCGCGCGGGTATCTCAGGTGGTTGGTCAAAAGGCCAATCCCGGTAATTTTCTGCTGATGCATGCCATGGGGCCGAATGTGGCCGGGGTTATTGGTTCAGCGGTTTCGGCCGGTGTTCTGCTTACCCTTTTTCACGGATTCGGATAAGATCCGTTTTGGAGAAGAATAACAGAGTACTGTACGCTCCGGCTGTTATGCTTCTTCGGAGAACGGAATGCGTTTAAGCGTTAAAGAGCGGGAATTAATAGAGCAGGGGGTACGGCCGCCCTTCAGGGTTACCCGGCACTGGGCGGCCCTTCTCAGCGGGCAGACTGACGATCCCCTGCGTCTTCAGGTGGTGCCGCAGGCGGTCGAACAGACCCGGGAAGAAGCCGAGAGTTCAGACCCTCTTGGAGAGGACAGCCACAGTCCTCTGCCGCGTCTTGTGCGCCGCTACACCGACAGGGCGCTGGTTGTTGTTACCGGAGAATGCGCGCTGTACTGCCGGCACTGTTTCAGGCGGCGAATCAGCGGAAAGGAATTCGGCCCCATCAGCCGGGAAGAAATTAACCGTATAGCCTGCTGGCTGCAGGAACACCGGGAAGTAAAGGAACTGCTGCTTTCCGGAGGCGATCCCCTTACCTTGAGCGACCGTCAGCTCAAGTTTTTAATGGATTCCTTCCGGCAGGCCCGGCCGGACATTGTTCTGCGCCTGGCAACCCGTATGCCGCTTGTCGAGCCCCGCAGGGTCAGTGCCGCGCTGGCCCGCATGCTGGGAGAGCAGAAGCCTCTCTGGGTGGTTGTTCAGGTGAACCATCCGCGCGAACTCTCCTCTCTTTCCCTCCGTGCTTTCAGCCGGCTTCAGCGGCAGGGCCTGCCCATTTTAAATCAAAGCGTGCTTCTTCGGGGTATTAATGATAATATTGATGTACTGGAAGAGCTTTCACGGGCTCTGGTGGCCGCCGGCATAAAGCCCTATTATCTTTTTCAGGGAGATCTGGCCTCCGGCACCGCTCATTTCCGTCTGCCTCTGGAAGAGGCGCGTTCCTTAGCCGATCAGCTGCGCCAAAGGGTAAGCGGTCTGGCCATGCCGAATTTTTCGGTGGATCTGCCGGGAGGCGGCGGTAAAGTTCCTCTAAGCCGGAACTATGTTCTGGGAAAGCAGGGGAGGGTGTGGCATTTGAAAACACCCGACGGCCGGGAAGGCTTTTATGCCGATCCGCCGGAAAAATCGGCCGGAAAGGAGTAGCAACAGTGTCGACTAAAAACTACAGCAGCTGCAGCGACTGCTCAGACGCCTCTCATCTGCACTGGGAGAAAACCGGGAGCCGGAATCTCTTCAGCACCCGTATTTTTTCCCTCAGGGAAGATGAGCGCCGTTCAGCGGAAGGTAAAGAGTCCTCTTTCATTGTTGTCAACGCGCCCAACTGGGTAACTGTTATTCCCGAACTGGAGGCTCCGGATACTCCATCGGCCTTAAGCAGCCCGGCCGGATGTTCTGTGAATAACAGTTTTCTGATAGTGCGTCAGTTCCGCCACGGTACCGAAAGGGTGGGAATGGAATTCCCGGCGGGTGTAATAGACCGGGGTGAAACGCCGGAACAGGCGGCCCGCCGGGAGCTGCTGGAAGAAACAGGATACGAGGCCGGAGAACTGAAACAGATCGGCGAAGTGAGTCCCAATCCGGCCTTTATGGGCAACACTACCTACACCTTTGTGGCCCGCAGGCTCCGCAGGGTTTCCAGTTCTCTGGATCTGGATGAAGATGAGCTTCTGGATGTCTGCACCAAAGATTTTTCTTCTTTGAAAAGCGAAATAGGGCTGCCGCCCTTCGACAGTGCCATTACTGTTCAGGCCTGGTTTTTTTATCTGAGGGAGAGAATGGGATGAGAAAGATTGTTGTTCAGCAGTACGGACCTCCGGAAGTAATGCAGATTCGGCATCAGAATGTCTGCCGTCCCGGTCCCGGCCAGATACTTATACGTCTGAAAGCCGCCGGAGTGAACCCGGTTGACACCTATATGCGCACAGGTTCTCAGGGGTATTCCCCCAGTCTCCCTTTTACTCCGGGTAACTGCGGTGCGGGTATTATCAAGGAAACCGGAGAGGGCGTTATAGGCTGGGAAGCCGGAATGAAAGTGTATACGCATGGAACACTGGACGGCAGTTACGGCGAATACTGTCTCTGTGCTCCTCACCAGGTTCACCCTCTGCCGAAAGAGCTCAACTGGTATCAGGGAGCCTGTCTGGGCGTTCCGTATTTTACCGCGGCCCGGGCTGTTTTTACTGTGGGGCGCATAAGGAAAAGGGAGTCTGTTCTGGTACACGGGGCCAGCGGTGCCGTAGGGCTGGCCTGTCTGCAGCTCTGCGCCGGAACAAATTTGAGAGTGTACGGCACATCAGGTTCTGAAAAGGGCGAAATACAAATTACCGCCGCCGGCGCGCGGCACTTCAGCCATAACGACAAGAACCGCTTTGCGGCCATCCGTCAGGCCAACAGCGGCGGAGTGGATTTAATTGTGGAAATGCTGGCCAATGTCAATTTAAATGACGATCTGGGCCTGCTTTCGCCCGGCGGCAGGGTTGTTATTGTCGGCAGCAGGGGAAAAGTGGAAATCAGCCCCAGAGACCTCATGATTTCAGAATCAGCAATACGGGGTGTCCGTATAACCAATGCCTCACTCAGAGAAATCCGCGGCTATGAATTACTGATAGCCCGCAAGGCAAAAGAAGGCAAAGTGCGCCCTCCTCTTGCCCGCGTTTTCAGTCTTTCCAATGCCCCGGACGCTCACCGCTCTCTTATGGGTGAGAGGCATTCCGGGAACATCGTTCTGGACATACAGTAATTTAGATAAACAGGGTGTTGCTGGCCTGGTCGGCTGCCTGGAGATAGGTAGCCACACCGCCCACTTCCACACCGTCTATCAGCTCTTCCTTTTTCACTCCCATTACATCCATGCTCATGGTACAGGCAACCATGCGTACACCGTTGTCCATGGCTGTTTTGAGCATCTGTTCCAGTGAGTCAATGCGGAGTTTTTTCATTCTTCCCCGCATCATCTTCACGCCCATTCCTCCCATGTTCAGTTTGGAAAGCTTCAGTTTGCCGGAGTGCGCTGGAAGCATCATGTCGAACATGCGGCCCATAAAATCTTTCGATACACGCGGTTTGGGATTTTTACGGATAAGATTCAGTCCCCAGAAGGTAAAGAAAACAGTGGCCTTTTTTCCGGCACTGGCGGCGCCGTTGGCAATAACCAGTGTGGCCAGAGCCCGGTCAAAATCCTGCGAAAACATAATAAGGGAAGTGTTCAGGGCGCTGGGCGGCAGGCCTGAAGCCCCCTGAGAGCCCTGAGCGGCCGGGCCGGAAGCACTGCCGGCCGGAACGCCCTTTTCTATCAGGGCGGTTATCTGCCCTTTTTCCTGCTGCAGGTTAATTAAATTGTTTCCGGTCATTTCACACCAGGCTTTTACATCCTGCGCAAAACCGGGGTCGGAGGCGGTTTCCAGTACCCGGTCGCCCTGAGCTACCTGATTTATGGCTTTCTTCAGCTCCAGAATGGGACCGGGACACTGAAGGCCCGCGGCGTTTACTTCCAGAGTTTTAACGTCTATCCGGGCGTGGGCCACTTCCCGTTCTTTCCGGCCGGCTTCAATATCGGTGGAGTAGATCTGATCGTCTTTGCCGATAATGCTCTTTTCAAAAATATCTTCGTTGCTCTGTTTCTGAACGGCGTACTCCCAGGTTTTATATCCTCCCGAGAGATTAAAAACATTTTCAAATCCGTTCTGGCGGAGAATCCGTTCAGCCATGTAGGCCCGCAGTCCCACACCGCAGAAGAGTACAATGGTCTGGTCTTTGCGGAATTCTCCCAGACGCCCGCGGATCTGCTGAAGGGGAATGTTGACGGCCCCTTCAATGGTTCCAATGGCGCTTTCTTCGGGAAGGCGCACATCCACCAGCTGAATGGTGTTGCCGTCCATGGCCCGCAGTTCATTCCAGCGGATATGGCGCGAACGCCCCCGGAGTATGTTCTCGGCTACAAAACCGATAATGTTAACCGGGTCTTTGGCAGAGGAGTAGGGCGGCGCGTAGGCGTGTTCAATTTCCGTCAGATCGGCAATGGAACCGCCCCGGCGTATTACTGTGGCAATGGTATCAATCCGTTTGTCCACACCTTCGTAGCCCACAATCTGGCCGCCGTAAAGCCGGCCGTCGTCGGGGCTGAAAAGAATTTTAATGGACATGGCCGTTGCGCCGGGGTAGTAGCCGGCATGGCTGGAAGAGTGGGTAATGCAGCTGAGAAAGGGAATTTTCTCTTTGGAGAGCACTTTTTCCGATAC
>PDWI01008368.1_pt1 | contig 20365 bp, 15 predicted proteins | sample 1430891 | NCBI WGS metagenome assembly PDWI01 (sample SAMN01162508, study PRJNA174530) | Oral metagenome, whole genome shotgun sequencing project. | biome: Marine environment; feature: Marine mammal; material: Swab sample of the gingival sulcus; isolation source: swab sample of gingival sulcus... | reverse complement strand
ATCAGTACTATCCGTTAATATTTGCACGACATCTGCAACAGAAAAATACCATTTTTCGTTTTCCTTATCCCATTCTACTCTAACCTTTTGGTTTTGAAACAATTTTATAGTGTTTTCTTTTGTCATATTGGCATGTTTTTAGTCAAAAATACATAAATATTTTCATTTTTTCTAAATGCAATTTTTTTAATGTATTTTTTTCCTTACAATGAAAGCTAACACTGAAATATATCTAAAACCATATCGACAAGCTATCGAGTCAATAACTAATGTGCACTTTGCTTTGCGATTCCCTCAATAGCCATAATCAAGCTGTTATATAAATCACTTCCTTTTTCAAAATTAGCAGAATTAAGGTTTGTAACTCTATCTTGTTCCACAAACTGCCAAGCCTTACTATAGGCTGTCGTATTTTGAGCATCATAAACAGCTAAAGCTTTTCCGCCATTCCCTTTAAGCAAAGAAAAACAAGGCACATCTGTTAAACCATCCCCTAGGTATATCATATTTCTAAAGGGGATAACATAATCTTTAGAGTCATATTTTTCGTTCACTATATAAGGCTTAGAACGAAACTTCTCTCCAACCATACCCTTCGATATTTGAAAGATATAACGGGTTTTATCGGTAAAACTAAGCACCTTTTTAGGAAAGATGATTTGCCCTTTCGAGTCGTACTCAAAATCGCTGGCCCATATATCGGTAAAATGCTGAGCAATAGAAGTGTGACGGATAATCTCTCCTATTCCACTGCTAATGATGTAATACTCTAAACTATGTTCAGGGAAACATTCATTTAAATGTTCTTTCAGGTTCATAAAGAGATTTTCTACCCCATTCTTATAAGTTACCTTAGAAGCAAAACGAATAAAGTCGTTTTTTGTAATATTGTGTTGCAGAGAAGCTTCTATCATCCTAAACATATACGCCGGTACCGGATCCCAATCCTGTTCTATAAGTTTACCAACAGTTGTTTGCCAAAATTCATCCACATCAATACCCAAACTTTCGATAAAGGCAGATGTGCTCTCGTTAACCAAAGTCTCGTCGAAATCGAATATAATTGCTATCTTCATCTATCTAAAATTTTGTAACAGTATTTTAACGCTACCCCACTTTTTGCAATAAGGCGTAAACCTTTCAAACTAAATGGCAACTGTTAGATTTAACTTAATTCAACCGCAAAGAACGCAAAATATCGCTTAATTTCCAACTTCAATCTTCTAAGGCACAGAGCAAGCATCAAAAATACATATTCGCAAAGAACGCAAAGTTGGATTGAATTGAGAATTGAAAATTGGAGTTGTGGGTTGTGTGTTATCTGTTGTTGGTTTGCCGTCATAGTTGGAACCTTTTAACCTTTAAAACATCGTCACCCCGAACTTGATTCGGGGTCTCCTATGATTTGTTGGGGATTTCAAATCAATTAGAGACAAATCATGATTTGCCTCTACTATTTAACCTTTAATTTTCAAGCTATTGAATATTTAACGTGAACTCGGGACAACCTTTGCTCACAGAATCAGATAATTAGCGTCAGCACAAGCTAAATTCTTGCAGTACTATCGGGATAATACAAAAGAATTTAGTACAATAATGACGTTAATTGTCCAAGTTTGATAAACTGTATCCGCAAACATTTCATCTTTGCACTGAAAACCAAGAGTCATAACCAGTTATTAACTCCTGATTTTCAGCATAAACCTAAAACATTTGCGAATTTCTGTGAGTGAAATGTTAAATCGAACTCAGGTTATTATTAATTCGATAAAGTTTTATAACTTTGTCGCTTTATACCGAAATATTAATATATCAAAATTTAAAATGAAAAAGATAATTTTAGCAATTTTAGCATTAAGTCTTTTTACCGGTGTATTTGCACAGGATGAGAAAAAAGATGAAAAAGAAGGTTACAAATTCACGGTTATAAAGAAACTGGGTGTTACTCCTGTTAAAAATCAGTACAGAGCAGGTACTTGTTGGAGTTATTCCGGGCTTTCTTTTATTGAATCTGAACTTTTAAGAATGGGGAAAGGTGAATTAGACCTTTCAGAAATGTTTATCGTTCGACATACTTACGAAGAAAAAGCTGATAAGTATGTTCGTATGCACGGAATCTTAAACTTTGGACAAGGAGGTGCTTTTCACGATGTTACCGAAATGATTCGTAAATATGGTATTGTGCCTCAAGAGGTTTACCAAGGTTTAAATTACGGAACTGAAAAAGATGTTCACGGTGAATTAGACGTTATCCTAAAAGGATTTGTGGATGCGGTTGTTAAAGACAAGAACAGAACCATCACTCCTGTTTGGAAAGATGCTTATGTTAAAGTTGTAGAAACTTATTTAGGCGAAGTTCCTGAGAAATTCACCTACAAAGGCAAAGAATATACACCAAAGTCGTTTGCTAAGTCTTTAGGCATCGATGCTGATAACTATGTAGAAATAGGTTCTTTCTCGCATCATCCTTTCTACGAAAAATTCATTTTAGAAGTACAAGACAACTGGATGTGGGATGCTATTTACAATGTAAAAGTTAACGAGTTAACAGACATTATGGATAGAGCTATCAAAAACGGATATTCTATCGCTTGGGGTGCTGACATTAGCGAGAAAGGTTTCTCTTGGAGAAATGGAGTTGCTGTTGTACCTGAAGAGTCTAAAGAAAACTTAACAGATAGCGAGCAATCTAAATGGGCAGAAATGTCGGAAAGAGAAAGAGCAAAATTGTTCTACACTTTTGATGCTCCCGGTAAGGAAAAAGTAATCACTCAAGAGATGCGTCAGAAAGGTTTCGACAACTACCAAACAACAGATGACCACGGAATGCACATTGTAGGTCTAGCTAAAGACCAAAACGGAACAGAGTACTACATTGTTAAGAACTCTTGGTCGGCACACGGTAACGATTACGAAGGTTACTTCTACGCTTCTAAGCCTTTCGTTCAATTAAAGACCATCGATATTATGCTTCATAAAGATGCTTTGAGCAAAGACATGAAGAAAAAATTAAAAATCAAGTAATTTAATTACAAATGTGTGGATAGAAAGATATCCAAAGAGTAATAAATATAAGAAATACACGAAAAGACCTCATAGATTCTCGGAATCTGAGGTCTTTTTATTTACAAACAAATAGCACTCACTTCGTTCTCTTAATACAAACTCTGAAATATCCTCATCAAAAATTGATGATTATTTTTAATAAATTTTATTATATTTGGGGCTAAATTTTATTAAGCTTGAAACGACTAATATTTATATTAAGTATCTTTATTTTGTCTTCGTCAATTCTAAATGCTCAAATCCACAAGAAAGAGTTGTTTAGAGAGTCCGAGAATGCTTTTTATAATGAACAGTTTCAGAAAGCTTTGGGACTCTTATTACAATATGACTCCATTTACCCTGATAATTATGTTGTAAAGTATAGGATTGGGGCTTGCTACCTAAACACTAGAGATGAAAAAACAAAGGCTATGCCTTATTTGGATTATGTCTATAAAAAAAATATGAAAAGTCTCCCTCCTATTGTGGTCAGGCAGCTGGCAGACTTTTATTTTAACAATAAACGTTTCGATGATGCTGAAAAGCTTTATAAGAGATATTTACAGTTTAAGACAAAAGATAAAAAATCAATCAAGAATAAGTTAAAGGTAACCAAATACCACAAAACCTTAAAACAAGACTCGCTTAAAGCGAATATCTTAAACATTGGTTCTCCGGTAAATACATTATATTCGGAAACTATGCCTTTGGTGTCTGCTGATGGGTCTAAAATGTATTATCAAGAGAAGTTTTCAGAGAAAGTTTATGTTGCTCTCAATAGGCTTGGCGTCTGGTCGGAAAAACATGAAGTTTCCTTTCCCAATTTAGATAAAAGCAAATATTCTGTTATTAAGTTGGCAGGTATTTCTGCAACGGGAGATAGAGTTTTTATGCAGTTAGGAAATTGGAAAAATACAGATTTGTATGTTAGTACTTACACTTCCGATGGATTTGAAAAATTAGAACTTCTAGACTCAAACATAAATTCTCCATATCATGAAGATAAGATAAGCCTATCTGCCAATGAGCAAACTATTTATTTCTCTAGTAACAGACCGGGAGGGTATGGAAAATATGACATTTACAAAAGCGAAAAGGATGATGCAGGAAATTGGGGAAAACCGGTCAATTTAGGAGCTAACATTAATTCTTCCGACAACGAGTCTTATCCTTTTATTCGCTCTAATATGAAAACCTTATACTTCTGTTCAGATAATAAACAAAAATCTTTGGGAGGTTATGATATTTTCCATAGCAAACTTGAAGACGGTAAGTGGTCTGAAGCTCAAAATATAGGACACCCTATTAATACTCGAATGCACGAAACAAGTTACTCTGTAACATCAGACGGTAGTACCGCTTATTTTTCTTCGATAAGAAATGACATTGCTCTTCACTACGATATATATAGCATTAGCTTAAAAGATAAGACTTCGTTGATGACCGTTAAAGGTCGTATTTTAGCAGGAATCCCCCCGGAACCGACAACAGCAAGAATCAAAGTTTTTGACAAAGAGTCGGGAACAAGACTCAAATACATTTACCCCCCAAATCCACTCACAGGAAAATATTTGATGGTGTTCCCTTCCGGGAAAGAGTATGATATGCACATTACTGCGGAGGGTTATCAACCTTACACCCTCAATCTTGATTACCCTAAACAACTCTTTTTTCAAGAAAATATTCAAGAAATTTACCTAAGACCGGCATATATCGATTCTCTCGGTAATCGTATTGAAGAAAAGATTATAGTCAAAGATAAACGACTTGACTTTTATAACACTAACAAGTACAACACATTATTGAGACTAATCGAAAAATTAATAGAGACAACGGATTCTTTAGGCTTAAATGCACTTGACACCTATGCCATTGAAGACACTATTTTGGAAGAAAAACAAGACAAATACACTCGACTGTTTAATTTAGTTACACAAGCTATCGAAACAGAGGATACCTTAGCACTAAGACTCCTTGAAGAAAATACGATTCCGGATAAACTCTTAGAGACTAATTACAATGAAGACGGAGACTTGGTTCCTCCTATGCGTCTTGAAAACGAACTTGAATATCGTGTACAAATTGTTGCAGGTATTAAGCATTTACATAAAAAAGATTCTTTCTTCAAGTCTAAAGAAGTGGTATATTACTCCAAAAAAGGTCACATCTTAAGATATTTTATAAAGAAAAGTTTTTCCAACTTAGATGCCGCTAACAAATTCAAAAGTAAACTTATAAAAGAAGGCTTCTTAGATGCATTTGTTGTTAAATTTATAAATGGAGAAAGTATTGATTAGAACAAAAATAAAATATTACATTTTTTCTGTTGTTATGTTCATAAGCATAACTACGATAGCTCAGCAATATACTGTTTCTGAGTTAAAAACGGCATATCTTTATAATTTTTCTAAATTTGTGGAGTGGCCTGAGTCCGAATTTGAGAGTGAGCAAAGTAATTTTATTATTACAATATTGGGAGAAAGTAGTGTTTCAAAGGTTTTAAATAAAGTACTTGAAAACAAATTTGTTAAGAAACATAAAATTTATGTCCGTATTGCCGACAATGTGAATGAAATAAAAAAATCTCACATTGTATTTATTACTCAAGAACATCATTCTGATATAAAAAAGGTCGTGTCGAAATTCAAAAACAAGCCTGTTTTAACCATTGGAGATGCCCTTGATAATTTCTGCCAATCCGGAGGAATTATCAACCTAACCAAGAAAGACTCTAAGACACGCTTTGAAATTAACAACCATGTAGCTCTACAGTCAGGACTTAAAATAAGTTCTAAGCTATTAGTTTTATCTAAGATTTTAAATAGTGAGTAAATTAAACTTTGCATACTATTCCATACGTTTCAAAATGGTATTAACAATGCTACTTGTTAGCGTCATTACGCTTTCTATTGCATTTGTGGTTATTGCCTTATACGACAATTCAAAATTTAAAGAAGATAAGGTTAAAGATTTATCTATATTAGCAGAGACAATTTCCTTAAATCTAACAGCTCCGGTTACTTTCGAAGATGTAGAATCTGCAAAGCAGGTTCTATATACGCTAAACACCAATCCGGAAATCATTCAAGCCGGTATATTCTTTTCTAATGGAAGATTCTTTACCGAGATACAATTAAAAAAAGATGAGCTTATACCTTTCAGTTCCTACTCAAAGATTAAGAAAGAAGTCTTATATAAAGATAAAAAACTTTTTATTCAAAAACCGATATACGACGAGATTGAAAAAAACAGGAAAATAGGAAAGCTCTATTTAATTGTCGATACTAAAGGTATTTATCAACGTTTAAGAAAATTCTTTATGGTTTTGGTAGGTATCTTATTTTTATCTGTAATCATCTCGCTGATTATGTCAAGTTTATTATCTAGGCTCATAGCTCAACCCGTACAAGAGTTATCTAACACCATGAAAAAGGTTGCGGATAATAAACGCTTTGAAACACGAATAGAACACAATAGAAACGATGAAATTGGAGTATTAATGTACAGTTTCAACGAATTGCTAATTCAAATTCAAAGAACCAATAAGAGTCTATTAAGAGCTAAAGAACAAGCCGAGACATCGGCAAAAATAAAAGAAGAATTCCTGGCTAATATGAGTCATGAAATCCGAACGCCAATGAACGGCATTATTGGAATGTCGGAATTGCTTAAAAAAACAAACTTGAACGAAGAGCAGGCAAATTATTTATCTTATATCACCCATTCTGCCGACAATCTTTTGGTGATTATTAACGATATTTTGGATTACTCAAAAATAGAAGCCGGTAAAATAATCATTGAAGAAAAAGAGTTTAATCTTAAATTTCTTATTGACAATATTGTAGAAACATTTAAACCTAAAGTTCGAGAAAAAAACATTCAGTTAATTTTAAACCTAGATACCGATTTACCAAAATATTTAATTGGTGACAAAGTTCGTGTCAGTCAAGTTTTAATTAACCTGATAGGAAATGCCATTAAGTTTACCCACAAAGGCTCGGTAAGGCTACGCGTATATGCAGGTGAAAAGCTTGAAACTACACAAAATATTCATTTTGAAGTACAGGACACCGGTATTGGTATTCCACACGATAAGTTAAATCTAATTTTCGATAGTTTTAGTCAAGCTAAAGCAAATACAACCAGAAAATATGGAGGAACAGGCTTAGGACTTACTATCTCTAAAAAACTTGTGGAGTTGCAGGGAGGAAAAATAAGTATTGATAGTATCGAAGGGCAGGGTAGCAAATTCTCCTTTAATATAATATTCAAAAACGCTTCTCAAAACAACACAGAAAGAAATTTACCTAAACAGACACAAGAATTTTTATCGAATTCTTTTAAATCTCCTAAAAGAATATTACTTGCCGAAGACAATAAAATTAACCAAATCTTAGTCCGTAAAATCTTCAAAGACACACCTTACCAAATAGATGTTACAGAAAACGGAGAAGAAGCTCTAGATGCTCTCGACAAAAAGCATTACGACCTATTGCTTTTAGACTTACATATGCCGGTTATGGATGGGCATCAAACGGCACAAAGCATTCGGGCTTCAAGTAAAAAGTACTCCAGTATTCCCATTATTATATTGACCGCCGCAGCCTTAAAAGGGGAAGAGGAAAAGTGTAACTCTTACGAAGTTAGTGCTTATATAACAAAGCCTTTCAAAGCAACAGATTTCTTAAATGCAGTTTATTCCGTATTAGAAAGTAGAATAAGAACAACACAAGGATATCAACCTATTTTGTTAATTGAAGACAATAAAATCAACCGAATAGTTACTGAAAATTTCTTAAAACACGCACATTATACAGTGATTACAGCTGAAAGCGGAAAAGAAGCTTTACATAAAGCCAAAAACCAAAAATTTAGTTTAATTTTGACCGACTTAAACCTTCCTGACATGAACGGTTTAGAGCTTTGCAAAACTATTCGTAATAGTGATAATTATTTATCTCAAAAAACACCTATAGTAGGTTTAACAGGCGATGTTTTAGAATCAACAAGACATAAATGTATAAACTGCGGAATGGTTGATTTTCTGACAAAGCCGTTTAGGCAAAAAGAGTTATTACAAATTGTACAAAAGTATGTAAGTTATGAGTAAAATAGATTTTAGTTATTTAAATTCCCTCACAGAGGGAGATTCTGAATTAATCCAAGATTTAGTCGATGTTTTTAAAATACAAGTCCCGGAGTATCTCCTAAACTTGAAGAAAACCATTGACGAAGAAAATACCGAAATGCTGGAACGTATTGTACACAAAGCAAAATCTTCGGTACAGGTGTTTGGTTTAGAAGAATTAGCTAAGAAATTAAATGAAATAGAAATTGATATTAGCGAATCTAACGGAACCTTTAAAGAATCGTACACTAGCATTCTTCCTTATTTCGAAAAGGAAACGCAACAAGCGTTAAAAGACCTTGAAGAATTGGGATATTAATCTACTTGTTAAGTAACGTGAATTCGGGACAATCTTTGCTCACACTAATTGATTACAAACTCTTGAGTAAATAAGCCTATTTTCAAAATATATATCCCTTTTTCTAAGCTCAACGTAGAGAGATAGAATTGGCGTTGTGTTATTCTTTGTCTTTTCACAAGCCTCCCTGATAAATCAAGAACCTCAAGATTCTGACTTAAGCTACTGTTATTTAATGGTATCTCTATTTTTATGTCTTTGCCTTGTGAAATAGGATTAGGATAAATCTTAATGCTCTCATCTTGAAAAACTTTTAATATACCGTTAAAGACATAAGTAAGCGGACGTGTAAAGCTCTCCGAGCAGCCATTTCTATAAGCTGTAAGAGTAACATTATAGCTGCCTGTTTCAGAAAAAGTGTGAGAAGGATTTTCTTCAGAAGAAAATGTTTCATCGTCAAAATCCCACAATACACTATCTGCATTTTGAGAGAGATTATAAAATGTAAAGACATTTCCCTCTTCTGTAAATTCAAAGTTAGGGTCTAAATCGAATACACTAATATTCCACATTTGTAAATTACTCAAAACAAGTTCATCTGCTAATGCCTGAAAACCTTCAGCCTGTTCTTGCGACAAACTGTCGAAATAATCAGCCCCTAGAGAAGGCTGTCGAAAAATAGAGGTGTAAAAAACACAAGCCGCCAAATACGAACCTTTTGCGTTCGGATGAACATCTCCATAAGAGTTCCATAACATTGTATTAAGGTCGCTGTTCCATTGCGTACGAAAAGCCTCTCCTACAGGAGAAAAAGGAATTTGAGTCGCCTCGGAAAAATATTGAATATTTGAACGAATCGTATCCATAACCTGATTGTAAACATTTAAGTCATCTTGCGAATTTCCATATACGCCGTTGGATATTTCGTAGAAAAAAATATGGCAACAAGGATTGTACTTGTATATAGAATCTCTTAATAGCTTAATGCGTTCCACGCTTAACGCTTTAGGCGAACCACCAAAAGATTCCCCTGCGGAATCTCCGGTTCCCGGCTGAAGTACAACGGCATCCCATCCTCCTTTTTTAAATAATGTATAAACCTGAGGGTTCACAACATGATTGGCAAAACCGGTTCCTCCCGGAGTATGTGTTTCTATATAAACCGAGTGTCCCAATGAGTTTGAAATACTTTGAAAGGTTTGGGGCATATCATTATAATAAGTCAGACTATTACCTACAAATAATACACGAGTCGTATCCGAAGAAAAACTAAACTGCACACTCCATAAAACAGATAATAAAACTAAAACAAACCTCATAAGCATCGTCAAATAAAAAACACAAAGGTAATTAACGTGAACTCGGGATAAAATTTTCCTCACAAAAAATCGTAAATATTTTAGATTTTTAGTGCAAACGCATTAATTTGTGTCAAAAAGACTCGCTTAGCTTGTAAACCAATGATAAACAGGTTGTTGGTTTTTAGAGAATAGACCTCACAGGTTTTGAAAACCTGTGAGGTCTGAGACATTTTTAAGATATTGTAAATCATTAATTTACAAATTAATATAAAAAATAGTACGTTTGCCCTAGGGAGCGAGTATATTTTTGATATTTATTTTACTGATTAATTATTTTTTTATTAAATTAGCTACTCCATTCTATTATAAAGCCCGTTAAGTGGTATCGCCGTGTTTTATTGACTTCATGGCACATAAGAAACAAAAAGTAAATAAACGATGACTTTATAAAATAATTATAAATCTTAATTTTTAAACCGATGAAAAAAACATTACTTATTGCACTAATAATCACAGTTAATTTTAGTATCGCACAACAGTTTACAATTCCAAATCAAATTACTTTTGGGGGAAATAAAAGTGAATTTGTAAAATCAATTATACATACTTACGATAATAAGATTGTAGTAGTAGGAAGTTCTAATTCTCCGGTTTCCTTTGATAAATCAGAGCCTAACAGAGGGGGTGGAAATCAGTATATGGATTTTTGGGTGGTAAAATACGATACAGATTTAAACGAAATATGGCAAAAAACCATAGGTGGAGAAGGTCTTGATAAAAGTGCTTGTGGGATAGAGTTAAGTGATCATAATTATTTAATCGGAGGATGCTCTTTTTCCGATATTTCCGGAGACAAAACCCAAGCCCAAATAGGAAGTAGTGACTATTGGCTTATTAAACTTTCGCAAACCGGAGAAATTTTATGGCAAAAAGTATATGGAGGAGAAGATGGTGAAGGAATTACCGATATTCTAGAATTATCAGATGGTAGCTTAATTTTGGGAGGTACTTCCTCTTCCGATATTTCGGGAGATAAAAGCGAAAATTCCAGAGGATATAGTGATTGTTGGATTATTAAAACCGATGCTTCCGGCAATAAAATATGGGACAAAACCATTGGAAGTGATTATTTTGATAAAAACCCTCAAATATTTAATGATGCTGATAATAATATATATCTTGTAGCAACCACAAGAGGAAATAGCTCCGGCGATAAAACAGACGATAGTTTTGGGGATACCGAAGATGCTTGGTTAATTAAATTAGATTCTGAAGGGAATGTGCTTTGGGATAAAACTATTGGAAGTTATGGGGATGAAACCGGCACAATATTATATCATCAGAACTTTATTTACCTATTTATGTCTTCTAATAGCGATATTGGTGGCTATAAGACCGAAGACCATCTAGGGAATTATTACCATATGGATTATTGGGTGGTAAAATTAGATTTGGACGGAAACTTTATTTGGGACAAAACCATTGGTGGCACCTCTGGAGACTGGGCAATAGATATTGTTGCGATAAACGAAACAGAGCTTCTTTTGTCGGGACAATCAAGGTCTCAAGTTAGTGGCAATAAAAGTGAACCTAGAGTAGGTCTTAACGATAATTGGCTTGTAAAAATAGACACTTCCGGCAACATCCTTTGGGATAAAACCATTGGAGGCAATAAAACAGAGTACGGATTTAAAGTCGCAGTCATAAATCCTAATGAATTTATGCTTGCAGGAGCTTCGGAATCCGACATTAGTGGCGATAAAACAGGTTATTGCAAAGGAGAAAGCGATTTTTGGATTTGTAAGTTAGATGTTAGTACCGATATACCGAGTTTTCAATCCAAGGTATCTTGTAATGTTTATCCGAATCCAAGCAAGGATATTTTGTATATAGATTTAGAAGATAAATCCTTTAAAACCCAAATATACAATACACAAGGTAAATTATTATCGGAAACAGAAAATAGCAATACCATTTCTATTAAAAATTTAGAACAAGGCATTTACCTCTTAAAAGTAATTACCCAAAAGGGTATTTACAGTCAAGAAATTATTAAGGAATAAATGCATTACTTTATATCAAAAAGGAATGCTCATAAATATCTTATTTACAATTAGTTAAAAATACCTCAGGTCTCAAAGGTTTCTAAATCCTTTGAGACCTGAGGTATTTTTTAAGATATCGTAAGTTATTAATTTATAATTTAGAAATCAAATTGCCATTATATTTGGAACTTTAACCTTTAACTTGAAACCTTCAACTCATTTGGGATTGCAGAGGAAATCCTTTTGTGAGGGTACGAACAAAAGATTGGAACGGAAAGCCCGACCCGGAGGGGAACGCCCAAAATAAATTTTGACATAAAGGAATGCCGTTTGGCTTGTAGGAGTTCACATCGTTTTTTGATAAACTTTAAGAAATATTTACCTTTACGGATTATAAAATTTAAGAATATGGCAACCAGTAAAATATTGTACAAAGGAAATTTAAGAACCCAAAATACACATTTGCAATCGGGAAGTGTTATCTCCACAGATGCTCCTACCGATAATCAAGGAAAAGGAGAAATGTTTTCGCCCACAGACCTAATGGCAACCTCTTTAGGAAACTGTATCTTGACAATTATGGGCATTAAAGCCGCCGAGGCTAAATTCTCTATCGATGGAGCTACTGCTGAAATAACCAAAATAATGGCATCGAACCCTAGACGTATTCAAGAAATACAAGTAACATTCGATTTTAGCATGTTAGACCTTACCGAAGAACAAAAAACATTGCTTAAAGAAATCCCTTCTATTTCTCCGGCAGCTCTAAGCTTACATCCTGACGTAAAACAAGTTATAAATTTTAAATTCTAATGGAAACAATTAATTTAAAAATCGGAATTTTAGGTAAAACAGAACAAAAGGTTCAAGAAAAAGATACTGCTAAAAAATACGGCTCGGGACTTGTAGAGGTATTTGCAACACCTGCGATGGTGGCTCTTATGGAAAAAACTTGCTTAGAGTCTTTATCGGCATATTTACCGGATACTTACAGCACCGTCGGAACACAGCTGAATGTTTCTCATACCAAAGCAACCCCAATGGGGATGAATGTAACTTGCAAATCAGAATTGATAGAAATAGACCGACGCAGATTGGTTTTTAAAGTGGATGCTCACGACGAAGAAGGCTTAATTGGAGAAGGCACACACGAACGTTTTATCATAGATAAAGAAAAATTTATGGCTAAGTTCAATAAATAAGAGTCACTACTTTTATTCAAATAAATTTATCTTTGTGGGCTAAATTTATCAGTTTGACAGATTATATCAGACATATCTTTCTTTACAACGAAAATAGTCCATTGGTATTTAATCAATTATACTTTTGGGTGTTTTTTGGAGTCGTTTTAGGAGGATACTCTATCCTCTATAAAAACAAAGCTGTTAGAAATGCTTATTTGTTTGCTGTCAGTCTGTTTTTTTACTATAAAACCAGCGGTTTTTTCTTTTTTATTCTTCTGTTTTCCACCGTAGCCGATTTTATAATCGGGAAGCAGATTTTTAAAACAAAATCTCTGTTAAAAAAGAAGTATTGGCTGAGTGCAAGCATATTTATCAATCTCTTTTTGTTAGGCTACTTTAAATACGCTTACTTTCTCATCGAAAATGTCAACGCATTATTCGGAACCGATTTTGTTCCGGTTAATTACTTCGCCGATTTTAGCAACATTTTAACAGGTTCTCATTTCGAGGTCAATAAAATATTGCTTCCGGTCGGGATTTCATTTTTTACCTTTCAAACCATTTCTTATTCCGTAGATGTCTATCGAGAAAAGATTAAACCGGTTCAGAATATCTTAGATTTTGGGTTTTATGTCTCCTTCTTTCCTCAATTGGTCGCGGGGCCTATTGTGCGAGCGTCAGACTTTATTCCTCAACTGTATCAAGATTACAAACTCAGCAAACAAGAATTCGGTCAAGCTGTTTTCTTGATAATAAACGGTTTAATTAAGAAAATGGTTATCGGCGATTATATTGCTGTTAATTTTATAGACCGTGTATTTGATAACCCTTCCTCCTTTTCGGGATTTGAAAACCTAATGGCCTTGTACGGATATTCTTTGCAAGTGTATGCCGACTTTTCGGGTTATACCGACATTGCTATCGGAATCGCCCTTCTAATGGGCTTTCGCTTGCCTATTAACTTTAACTCTCCTTACAAAGCTCAAAACGTCGGAGAATTTTGGAAACGATGGCATATCTCCCTGTCTAGTTGGTTGAAAGATTACCTTTATATCCCTATGGGGGGAAACAGAAACGGAACCCTTTTTACCTATATCAGTTTAAGTGTTATCTTAGTTTTTATAGTCTTGTTATCCGGTCAAATGTTTTTATTGTCCGTTTTTGCTGTAATAGTTCTCATAATATTACTGACAGCCCACTTTTACAAGCCTTTCAAAAAACATCTTAATACGAACATCAACCTAATGACCACCATGCTTTTAGGAGGTTTGTGGCACGGAGCAAGTTGGCAGTTTGTGATTTGGGGAGGGCTTAATGGCATCGGGTTACTCGTTTACAAATATTGGAAAAGAATCTCTCCATTTAAGGACACGAACACTTGGCTTAAACGTTTATTAGGCATTTTTATCACCTTTAACTTTATTACATTTACTCGAATATGGTTTAGAGGCGAAAGCATGGACGTTACCACACAAATCTTGCATCAAATTACGCAACAATTCTCGTATCAGATTATGACGGAAGTATTGTGGGGACTTAAATCGGTATTTGCCTTAATGTTGATAGGCTATATCATACATTGGCTTCCGAGTAAGATTAAACAAGCATACAAAAATTGGTTTATCAACGCCTCTTATTGGATTCAAGGGCTAATCGTAGTCTTGGTAGTAATTTTGCTATACCAAACACGAACTTCTGATATTCAGCCATTTATTTATTTTCAATTTTAACGTGAATTATGAGGAATATTGGGTTTAAATTGAAAGGAGTTTTATAAATTTATCGGCTCAAAAATGTTTAACTTTTAAAAATAAAAATACAATGTCACAAATTGCACAAATTATTGCAAGAGAGATTCTTGACTCTAGAGGAAATCCAACCGTAGAGGTGGACGTTTATACAGATAGAGGGATATTAGGAAGAGCAGCTGTTCCTTCGGGAGCATCTACAGGAGTACACGAAGCTGTAGAACTCCGTGACGGTGATAAAGGTCGTTATGGCGGAAAAGGTGTTTTAAAAGCGGTTAACAACGTTAATAATATTCTAAACGAAGAATTGCGGGGAATGTACGTTTACGACCAAGCTTTGATAGACGCTACTATGATTGCTCTTGATAAAACTGAGAATAAAGCAAACTTAGGAGCTAACGCGATGTTAGGCGTTTCTTTAGCGGTTTCTAAAGCAGCGGCAATGTCCACAGGACAGCCTTTGTATCGCTATATCGGTGGTGTTAATGCTAACACTTTACCAATTCCTTTGATGAATATCTTAAACGGAGGTTCTCATGCCGACAACAAAGTTGATGTTCAAGAGTTTATGATTATGCCTGTTAAGGCTGAGTCTTTCTCTGAGGCTTTAAGAATGGGTACTGAGGTATTCCACGCATTAAAGGCTGTTTTAAAGAAAGCCGGACACTCTACTAACGTAGGTGATGAGGGCGGTTTTGCTCCTAACTTAGGCTCTAACGAGGAAGCTATTGAGTATGTTATCAAAGCCATTGAAACTGCCGGATATAAACCGGGAGAGGATATTTACATTGCTCTAGACCCCGCTTCTTCTGAGTTCTACAAAGAGGACGAAAAAGTATATTACTTAGAGTCTGTAAACGAGAAACTTTCTTCAGACGACATGGTTAACTACTGGGTTGAGTGGACTAAGAAGTATCCTATCTTATCTATCGAAGATGGATTGCATGAAGATGATTGGGCTGCTTGGAAGAAATTAAACAAAGCTATTGGCGATAAAGTTCAGTTAGTGGGAGACGATTTGTTTGTAACCAATGTTAAGCGATTACAAATGGGTATCGACCAGCAGTCTGCAAACTCTATCTTGGTTAAAGTTAATCAGATTGGAACTTTAACAGAAACTATCAATGCTGTCGAGTTAGCTAATAGAAATAACTTTACCGCAGTTATGAGTCACCGTTCAGGAGAGACTGAGGACACAACTATTGCTCAGTTAGCGGTTGCTTTAAATACCGGATTAATCAAAACCGGTTCGGCTTCTCGTTCCGATAGGATTGCTAAATACAACGAATTATTAAGAATTGAGCAAGAGTTAGGTAACTCGGCTCGTTTCTTAGGTACTGACTTCAAATTTTTGAAAAAGTAAATCGTAATGCTACCTGAAATCCGCAAGGCTTTTAGGTCTTATACAGAAAAGGGCTGTCCATTTAGGATAGCCTTTTTTCTTATACTCCTTTAGATTGAGGTTTTAAGCAGAAATAAAGAGATGATTTTTTTGCCGGTAATTACCGATAAAGATGTATCTTGCCAAGAAATTATTAATTGATTAAATTTGAAATTCACAGATATACATCTTAGTTCAGAGATTTTAGAAGGAATAGACGCCATGGGATACGAAGATATGACTCCCATTCAAGAACAAGCTATTCCTGCTATTTTAGAGGGGAAAGATTTAATTGCCTCCGCCCAGACCGGAACCGGAAAAACCGCAGCCTTTCTTTTACCTTTAATAGAAAAAATATCCAAAATAAATAAAGAAGGCATTAAGGCTTTGGTGATTGTGCCTACACGGGAATTAGCGGTTCAAATACACCAAAACATGCAAGGGATGTCGTACTTTACATCGGTAGCCTCGGTAGCTGTTTACGGAGGTGGAGACAGTGCCTTATACTCCAACGAAAAACAAGCTCTAACAGCCGGAGTTGATGTTGTTATAGGAACGCCCGGACGCTTAATTTCGCATTCCAACATGTCTTATGTCGATTGGTCCAATCTTCAATTTCTTGTTTTAGACGAGGCCGACAGAATGTTAGATATGGGCTTTTACGATGATATTATGCGTATCATCAACAACCTTCCTGCTAAACGACAAAACTTACTGTTCTCGGCAACAATGCCGGACAATATGCGTAAACTGGCAAGAAAATTATTGCATCAGCCTAAGGAAATTAATATCGCAATCTCTAAACCTGCCGAAAAAATTAAGCAATCGGCATTTGTGCTATACGACAATCAGAAAATTCCACTCGTAAAGCATATTTTAAAGGAAGGGAATTTAACATCGGTCATTATTTTTTGCTCTACCAAAAGCAGTGTTAAAGACCTGTCTCGCGAATTAAAATCGGCTAAATTATCAGTGGCTCAAATCCATTCCGATTTAGAGCAAAGCCAGAGGGAATTAGTTTTATCGGAGTTTAAGCAACGAAAAATACAAGTTTTGGTTGCAACCGATATTCTTTCGAGAGGAATTGATATAGAAGATATTGAAATGGTCATTAATTTCGATGTACCACCTGATGCCGAAGATTATGTACATAGAATTGGGCGTACAGCAAGAGCAGAATCGGATGGTTTGGCATATACCCTTATCAACGAAAAAGACCAAAAACGTTTCCTCTCAATTGAGAAACTGATTGAAAAAACGATTGATAAGTTACCCTTACCAAAGTTTCTAGGAGACGCACCAAATTATGCTCCCTCAAAACATAAAAAGCATCCTTACAAAAAAAGAAACTTTAAAAATGCTAAAAAAAAGCAGCATTTTCATCGTAGAAAGAAAAAGAGCGGTGGTAAAAACACGAACCAAAGTTCGTCTTAGAACGCCATTCTAAAAATCTACGAACATTTTACAAACACCTTGAAAATCAAATATTAAAACAAACTATGTTTGTCAATCTTTAGTGCAAATATAAGGTGTTTGCGAATCATCTTTGCATGCATTAATTTAAGGTGAATTCGGGATAAGTGCTATTATCCGAAAGAAAACGAGAAAAAATGGTTTATTTTGCAATTTAGACCACAATATTAATCTTAATGAATATAGAGCCATTAAAAAACTACATCCATAATTATTCGGCGGAAACGCCTTTAATTATTTCCGGTCCTTGTAGTGCGGAGAGTCAAGAGCAGGTGTTAGAAACTGCTCGACAAATAAAAAAACACACCAAAGCCTCTGTTTTTAGAGCCGGAATTTGGAAACCGAGAAGTCGCCCCGGCACTTTTGAAGGCATTGGGGAACCGGGACTTAAATGGTTGCAAGAAGTTAAAGCCGAAACAGACTTAATGACTGCCGTGGAGGTTGCAAATCCCGAACATATTAATTTGGCTCTTAAATATGGCGTGGACATCCTTTGGATAGGAGCAAGAACGACCTCAAACCCTTTTTCGATGCAAGAAATAGCACACTACCTAAAGGGTGTAGATGTGCCTGTTTTTATAAAGAACCCGATTAACCCGGACATGAGCTTATGGCTCGGAGCTTTCGAACGTATTTTAAACACCGGTAACAAAAAGGTAGCAGCCATTCACAGAGGATTCTACCCTTACGAAGAAACCAAACTCAGGAATATCCCCAAATGGGAAGTGCCTATTGAGATTAAAAGAATATATAAAGACTTACCCATTATTTGCGACCCCAGTCATATTGCCGGCAACAATCAATATATACAAGATATTTGTCAGAAAGCCTTAGACTTAAATTTTGACGGGCTAATGATAGAAACGCATATCAATCCTCCAAAAGCTCTATCGGACGCACAGCAACAAGTGACTCCCCAAGCACTCAAAAACATTTTGGAAAGCCTTATTGTGAGAACTGCTGGAGATTATGCCGATGATTTGCAACAATACCGCGAACAAATAGACTCCATCGACCAACAATTATTGGAAATGTTGGCACAAAGAATGGACGTGATAAAAAAGATTGGAGATTATAAAAAAGACCGTAACGTCAGCATTTTGCAGTTACGAAGATGGGAAAACATCATCGAATCGAGAACCGTTTTAGGAGAAAAAGTAGGCTTGAATGCCTCTTTTATCAAAAACCTTTTACAACTGATTCATAAAGAATCTATTAAAGAGCAAAACAGGGTGATGAATCAAAAAGAAAATTAAACAGGTGAAAATTGTAAAAACAGAAGATGCTTCTTTTACGCTGTATTCCGAACAATACGGAGAACATTACCATTCGCTTAACGGAGCATTGAACGAGTCTCAACACATTTATATAGGGGCAGGTTTAAATCAGGTGGACGCCTCCAAGATAAATGTTTTTGAAATGGGTTTCGGTACGGGTTTAAACGCTTACCTAACCGCTTTGTTTGCAGAGAAGCATCATCGAGAGATACACTATATTACAGTGGAAAAGCACCCTTTGGAAGTCCCGACGTTTTTTAAAGAATTGCCTGAAGAATACCGCAACCCCTTGTTTGAAAAGATACATCAAACCGACTGGGAACAAACAAATAATATCCACCCTAAGTTCTCATTATTAAAGCACAAGGCTGATATTTGCGACTATAAACATCAAGCTAAATATCATTTGGTGTATTACGACGCTTTTTCGCCGGACTCTCAACCCGATTTATGGACTGCAGATATTTTTAAATCAATCTTTGATGCCATGCACCCCTCCGGCATACTGGTTACTTACTCCGTAAAAGGAGATGTAAAGCGAGCATTAAAGTCGGTGGGTTTCAAAATAGAGAAGCTCCCGGGACCTAAAGGCAAAAGAGAGATATTGAGAGCCATAAAAGTTGAAAACAAAGATAATGTCCGGTAAATTCTTCTGAATTATTCCGACAAACGAATAAGCTTATTTTCCTACCTAATAACCTGATTATGTGAGCAAAATTCAAACCGAACTCAGGTTAATACTGCTCCCGTTCGTTAGGAAAATCTTTCGATTTAACATCTGTGATATAATTCCTGACAGCTCCTTTTATCTCCTCCGATAAATTATGATAACGTCTTAAAAAACGAGGCGAAAAATCTTGGGTAATGCCCAACATATCGTGCAAAACTAAGACCTGCCCATCAACACCTGAACCGGCTCCAATACCAATAATCGGAATTTTAACCGACTGAGCAACTTTAGCAGCTAGGTTCGACGGTATCTTTTCGAGAACAATAGCAAAACATCCCAAATCTTCCAAAACATGAGCATCATCAATCAACTTCTGAGCCTCCTCTTCCTCTCTGGCTCTAACCGTGAATGTTCCGAACTTATAGATAGACTGCGGTGTCAAGCCCAAATGCCCCATGACAGGAATTCCTGCCGATAAAATTCGACTGACAGACTCCTGAATCTCTACGCCACCTTCCATTTTAATAGCATGAGCTCCGGTTTCTTTCATAATTCGTATAGCAGACTGTAAGGCTTCTTTAGAGTTACCCTGATACGTTCCAAAAGGCATATCAACCACAACCAAAGCACGACTGGTAGCCCTAACCACCGATGCTGCGTGATAAATCATCGAGTCCAAAGTGATTGGTAAGGTTGTAGAGTGTCCCGCCATCACGTTCGATGCAGAATCGCCAACCAATATTACATCAACGCCTGCAGCCTCTACAAGTTTCGCCATAGAGTAGTCGTAAGCCGTTAACATTGAGATTTTTTCG
>PDWI01006155.1_pt1 | contig 20365 bp, 19 predicted proteins | sample 1430891 | NCBI WGS metagenome assembly PDWI01 (sample SAMN01162508, study PRJNA174530) | Oral metagenome, whole genome shotgun sequencing project. | biome: Marine environment; feature: Marine mammal; material: Swab sample of the gingival sulcus; isolation source: swab sample of gingival sulcus... | reverse complement strand
CAAATCGTTTAAATTTCAACTATATTTGTAATATCTTTCAATCATTAAAAATTTTTGTAAAAATGAGAAAAAATATTGTAGCCGGAAACTGGAAAATGAACAAAAACTTAGAGGAAACTAAGTTATTGGTTAAAGGAATTAAAAAAGCCATAAAAAACAAAGAATTAGCCAATACCAGAGTTATTATTGCACCTACTTTTGTCAATTTAAAAGCTGCTTTAAAAAAGTCAAAAAAATCTGCCATAGAAGTGGCTGCACAAAACATGCACCAAGCGGATAGTGGAGCTTTTACCGGAGAAATTTCTGCAGATATGCTCAAAAGTTTAGGCGTAAAAACCGTTATTCTTGGGCATTCAGAAAGAAGAGAATATTTTAATGAAACCGATGATTTACTGGCTAAAAAAGTTAATCAGGCATTAAAAAACGACTTAGAAATTATCTTTTGTTTTGGCGAAAAATTAGAAGAAAGAAAGCAAAACAATCATTTTAAAGTAGTGGAATCCCAATTAAAAAATGCTTTATTTCATTTGGATGACAATGCCTGGAAAAATATAATCTTAGCCTATGAACCAGTATGGGCTATTGGCACCGGAGAAACCGCAACGCCTGAACAAGCACAGGAAATACATGCTTTTATTAGAAATCTCATCACAGAAAAATATAACTCTAACGTGGCTGAGAATGTTTCTATCCTTTATGGAGGAAGTGTAAAACCAAGCAATGCCAAAGAAATTTTTTCTAAAAAAGACGTAGACGGTGGTTTGATAGGTGGAGCATCTCTTAATGCCAACGATTTTGTGGCGTTAATTGATTCTATATAACATATTCAACTCTAGTAAAAACTATCAATTATTTTTGATTAGAAATTTTATGAAATTTTCGAGTAATATCGAGATATTACAAGGAGATTTCGGGAAATTTATGGCAAAAAGAAGAAAGTCTTAACAAAGAAACGTATATAACACCTCATCTTTGCACTTAAAAACCTTTGAAATATCTTGATATTTCTTCATGCTTTTAAGTACAAATCTAAAGTATTCTATATGTTCTGTGAAAACAAGATTAACCGAACTCAGGTTAATAGTGTCTTAGATAAATTTGGCTTACTAAAAAGATATAAGAAAATACTATGAAATATTGGCCTCCCGGATAGCGATGAAAAGAACTTAACCTCCTGAAAAAGTGGCCTTAAGTGGTTTTTTATTACTCAGTTAAGCTATTTTCTTTATTTTTTAATATCTTTTAGACAGGAGATTTATGTCCCATTAAAAAACATAAATCTTTATAACACTATATAAATGTAATGATATTCTTATAAAAACAATTAGAATTGGATTATGAATAAAAAATACATAAGTTATATTTTTACTATTGAACCGAGAGAACCGGCATCGGAAATACTCATTGCCCAGTTATCTAATGCCGGTTTTGACAGTTTTGAAGAAACAGAAGACGGGCTTATAGCATATATAACTGAAAAAAATGATGAAAAATTCCGTATGAATGAGATAACTGTTCTTACCATGCCGGATTATCATTTTCATTATGACAGAGCTCCCGTTCCCGAGATAAACTGGAATAGTGAATGGGAGAAAAATTTTATGCCAATAACTATTGCAAATAAAATTGGGGTAAGGGCACCTTTTCACAACAAACAAGATTTGCCCTATGATATTGTAATAAGTCCAAAAATGAGTTTTGGAACCGGCCACCATGAAACCACAGCCCTAATGTTAGAACTTATGCTCCAAGTTGACTTTGAGGATAAAAGGGTGTTGGATATGGGTGCCGGAACGGGTATTCTGTCTATTTTTGCTAAAATGAGAGGAGCAGGCCGGGTAGATGCCATTGACATAGACATATGGAGCGTAAATAATATTTTTGACAATATTTCACTCAATAACATCAACGATATAGATGTTTATAAAGGTGATGCTTTGTTTTTGGGCCATTCCAAATATGACATAATTATGGCCAATATAAACAGGAATGTTCTAATTAAAGACTTGGTCATATATGCAAATTATCTCAATAAAGGTGGCACCGTTCTTTTAAGTGGTTTTTTTACGGAAGATATGCCACTTATAGAAAAAGAGGCGGATGAGAATAACTTAGTCTTAAAAGATTATTTAGAAAAAAATAATTGGGTAGCCCTAAAATATAAAAAATAATGGCTCATTTATAGCAAACCGGTAGAATTTCATCTTTCATTAACCGAAAATGGTCTATTTTTTCAACCGTTAGCTCTTTAGAATAATTTACTTTTTCTACCTTAAACCCTACGCTTTCCAAACGCTGAAAATAGTCTAAACCATATACCCTTACATGATCGTATTGTCCAAAGTGTTTTGCTCTGGCTTCGGGTGAGGTAATGGCCTCATCTTCATAAGTAATTTTTCTGTTATAATCCATTGGAATTTGAAAAATACCCATACCACCAGGTTTTAAAACACGGTAGAGTTCTTTCATAGCCATCTTATCATTAGGAATATGTTCTAAAACATGATTGCAGAAGATAATTTCAAAGCTATTGTCCTCAAATGGCAGATTACAAATATCTGCCTTTACATCTACTATGGGCGAGTATAAATCGGCTGTGATAAGTTCTATGTGTTTAAGTTTTCTAAATCTTTTCAGGAAACATTGTTCCGGAGCCATCTGTAAGACTTTTTTTGGCTTTTTAGAATCAAAGAAATCGGTTTTATTTTGTAGATATAACCAGAGTAACCTGTGCCTTTCTAAGGATAACGTACCCGGAGAAAGTACATTTGACCTTTGTGTACCATAGCCGTATGGCAAAAATTTTCGATAGCTTTTTCCATTAATAGGATCGGTATATTTATTTCCCCGGTAATAAAGGGCAATTAACGGGCGTACCCAATAACTTATTTTTATTAAAAACGGACGGGGTATTGTATTGAGCAGATACCTGAAAACCTTCATTCTTTGGTAAAATACTTGTTTAAAAAAATACCGATAAAAGCAAATAATAAGCCTAATAACACAAAATGGACACCTCTAAAGGGGCCTATAGAATATTTTAACAACTTAAAAATGGATCCTACGGAAATTAAGATAATTCCAAAAATCAGAAGGAAGTAATAAATTAAACTTTTCTCCATAGAAATTACTTGTAATTTTTCCTAACCGTACAGAAAGTGTCTGTTACTTTGCAAAAATTAATGGTTCCGGCATTGTGCTTTACATTAGATGGAATTACCATACTCATTCCATTTTTAAAAAAACATGCAACTCCATCTTTTGCGAGAGCCAATTCATCCTCTACTGAATGCGTTATTTGTCTATGAAAATGAATGTGTTGCAGCAAAACATCATCTTTTTTAATCCGTACATTAGCAGTGTTCAGCCTATTTGTAGGTGTCATTTCTATGGCAATATCGGATAATATTTCTTTTCTCTCTAACCAATGTTGTATTCACCACCATATCCATTTAAACAGCCATTTGATTCTGCTTAAAGGGCTCTTCTTCATCACTGGTAATGCCCAAAGCCTCATAGATATATTTAAAAGTAGAAAGCAGTTCCGGCTTGCCGTCAACTATGGCTACATTATGTTCAAAATGTGCTGATGGCTTTCCGTCTAAGGTAAGGATAGTCCAACCGTCTTTGAGTTGTTTTACTCTGTGAGTACCCATATTAATCATTGGCTCTATGGCCACTACCATGCCTTCTCTAAATTTTTTACCCCTGCCTCTTCTGCCGTAATTGGGCATTTCAGGGTCTTCGTGCATTTTTCTGCCTAAACCATGGCCTACCAACTCTCTTACCACTCCATAACCGTATTGTTCACAATAATGCTGAACGGCATAACCTACGTCGCCTACTCTATTTCCCGATCTAAATTGAGCTATACCTTTATACAAACTTTCTTTGGTTACTTTTAACAATTGCTGTATATCTTCAGCTACTTCCCCCACCTCAAAAGTATAGGCATGATCTCCATAGAAACCATTCTTTTTTGCTCCACAATCTATAGAAATAATATCGCCATTCTCTAAAGGTTTATCAGTAGGGAACCCGTGAACTACTTGAGCATTGGGACTCATACAGAGGGTATTGGGAAAACCATATAAACCCAAAAATCCGGGTTCTGCTCCGTGGTCTCTTATAAATTCTTCTGCCAATTTATCTAAATAAAGAGTTGTTACTCCGGGCTTTACTTCTTTTGCAAGCATACCCAAAGTTTTTGAAACTATTAAGGCACTTCCTCTTATTAGTTCAATCTGATCTTTGGTCTTAATTTTAATCATTCAAAAAATTTTTAAGCTATTGCAAAGATAAGAGATATAAAGGAGAATTCTAAATCGGTACAATTTACGGGTGTAATAACCTGAATTCGATTAATATTGTGACCACAGCTTTCTTTAAAAAACCTTTGAAATATCTTGATATTTCTTCATGCTTTTAAGTACAAATCTAAAGTATTCTATACGTTCTGTGAAAACAAGATTAATCGAATTCAGGTTAATAATAAATTCAACAAGCAAATGCAACACTCTGATAAAATAGGTTCTTAGGTTTGTTAAAATTTTATTCAGCAATATTTTCAAAACATGACTTTTGACAGGATTTAGAAATTTCATTATCTTTACCTTTAAGTAAAATTTATCTTTATGAAGAAATCAGTATCCGCAGCAGAGGCGGTAAAAGTTATAAAAAGCAATGACCGCGTTTATATTCAGGCGGCAGCGGCATCACCACAGGCATTGATTAATGCCATGAGCGACAGGGCAGAAGAATTGAGAAATGTGGAAGTATGCCACTTGCACGTAGAAGGTGAAATTCCTTATGCAAATCCTGATTTAAGGGATAGCTTTCACGTTAATTCTTTCTTTATCGGTAGAAACGCAAGACATACATTAACAGCCGGAAATGGATCTTATACACCTGTTTTTTTAAGTGAATTACCGTTGTTGTTCAAAAGAAATATCTTACCTGTGGACGTAGCTCTTATACATGTTTCGCCACCTGATCTTCACGGTTATTGCTCACTGGGGGTTTCTATAGAGGCCACCTTGGCTGCAATTGAGAATGCTAAACATGTTATTGCCCAAGTTAACCCAAAAATGCCAAGGACACACGGTGCCGGCCTTATTCATGTTTCGGAAATAGATTCGTTTGTAGAAGCCGATTTAGATTTGCCCGAAATGCCCAATTTAGAACCTTCAGAAGTTGAAACCAAAATAGGAAATTACGTGGCTGACCTCATCGAGGACGGCAGCACACTACAGATGGGTATAGGTAATATTCCTAATGCTGTTTTAAGACGCTTAACCAATCATAAAAACCTGGGGCTACACACCGAAATGTTTAGTGACGGGGTGATAGACCTTATACTAAAAGATGTTATTAATTCAAACTGTAAAGGTCTGGATCAAGGCCGGGCTATGGCTACTTTTCTAATAGGCACCCGAAGATTATACGATTATGTGCATGACAATCCTTTTGTTGAAATGCGTGAGGCAGATTATGTTAATGATGTTTCTAACATCCGAAAACATCCGAAAATGGTAGCGATAAATTCTGCTATTGAGGTTGATCTTACAGGGCAAGTTTGTGCAGATTCTATTGGTTTTAGAATGTTCTCGGGTGTAGGCGGACAAATGGATTTTATACGCGGAGCTTCATTGAGTGAAGGCGGAAAAGCCATAATTGCCATGCCTTCTACTACTAATAAAGGAATAAACAGAATAGTACCGGTATTAAAACAAGGTGCCGGTGTGGTAACTACCAGAGCTCATGTTCATTACATAGTTACAGAATACGGGGTAGCCAACTTATATGGCAAAACGCTTAAACAACGTGCCAAATTACTTATAGATATAGCTCACCCGGATTACAGGGAACAACTGGAAAAAGATTACAGTAGCATGTAAAAAATAAGGGGTTCAGTTTATACACGGAACCCCTTTATTTTAATTAAACTCTTTGTTTTAAAAACACCAAAACCATTTTTTCTTTTTCTTTGATGGCTTTGTGTTTATGGGTTCATTTTTAATCATTTTATAGATTTCACCCCAACCCATCAGGCCACCAATATTTCTATCGTCAATAAACAAATCGGCATTAATTTTTCTGCTTACTTTTCCATCAAATTTTTCCTCAGGGTAATTCTTATTAACGGCATAGAATTTAATTCCGTTATTTTCGCAAAAATCCACGGCCTCACGGAGTCTATCTCCATACCGGTAAGTCCATAGTATTAGCCGATGTCCGTCTTTTTGCAGGGCTTTCATGGTTTCAAATGCAAAAATTTTTGGACTCCCTATTTTTGGATAGGCATCTTCTACAATGGTACCATCAAAATCAATGGCTATTATTAAAGGATCCTTTGGAATCATTCTTGCTTAGAAATTGAGGCAAATGTACACAAAATAAATAACTTGAATTAAAAGCTTTTATTGTTTGGAATAAGGGTGTTTATAAGGTTTTTCCGAAACAATTTTCAGCAAATCTTCTTCTAGGTTTTCTATTGGATATTCCACAAAACGGCCAATTTCTTTTCCGTCTTTATAAAATATGAAGGTAGGTACTCTTGTAACTTTATAGCCTTTTTGAAGATTATCCTTAGTTTTTTTAGCTCTGTTTACAGCTATCATTTCAAGATTATCTTCATCAAAATCTGATAGTTCCAAAAGTTTGTAAAATTTAGGCACTAACAATCTGCTATCCTGACACCAAGCCCCCATAAAAGCCTTTATGCTAATATTTTTAAACTTTTTTTGAAGCTGTTTTACAACGGCCGCTTCCGGTTTATAGTCTTTATTATTTTTCTCGTACCAATAAACATAAGTTGGCTCTAATAAATCTTCCTTTTGGATAATCCCTTCCAAAGGCGGAGCATTATTTATGGTTATTTTATCTTGCGAGTAACCGTAAAAGCTTACAAAACAACAAATTATTATAAAAAATTTACTTTTTATCATACTAAACAAGTGAATGCCTGTCCATTACTTCTGGTTGTGTTATACCCATCAATTTTAAAATAGTAGGAGCAATATCAGCCAAAATACCTGATTTTACTTCTTTTATTTCCGGGTCCACTACAATAATAGGTACAGGATTGGTAGTGTGTGCCGTATTAGGGCTGCCATCAGGATTTATCATTACATCACTGTTGCCATGGTCTGCAATAATTATGGTGGTATAATTATTCTTTAATGCTGTATTTACAATGGAATCTACACATTTATCTACCGTTTCTGCTGCCTTTACTGCTGCTTCAAAGACACCGGTATGCCCTACCATATCAGTATTTGCAAAATTGAGACAAACAAAATCCGGCCATCCTGATTCTATCTCCGGCAGAATCTTCTTTGTAATATCATTAGCACTCATTTCCGGTTGAAGATCATAAGTGGCAACTTTTGGCGAAGGGCACATAATACGTTTTTCGCCATTAAATTCATTTTCCCTGCCGCCTGAGAAGAAAAAAGTTACATGCGGATATTTCTCGGTTTCGGCTATTCTTATCTGGTTTTTTCCGGCATGCTCTAACACCTCGCCAATAGTATTGTACAGGTGATCTTTATCATATATAATATGTATATCTTTAAAAGTATCATCGTAATTGGTCATGGTTAGATAATGCAATGGCATTTTGTGCATATCATAATCAGAGAAATCTTCCTGACTTAGAACTTGTGTAAGTTGACGACCTCTATCTGTCCTGAAATTAAAAAAGATAACCACATCGCCTTTTTTGATAGTAGCAATAGGTTCATTTTTATCATTCACCATTACTATAGGTTTTATAAACTCATCCGTAACATTGTCATCATAGCTTTGTTGAATAGCATCTACGGCATTTTTGGATTTTTTGCCTTGGCCGTTTACTATTAAATCATAAGCGAGTTTTACCCGTTCCCATCTTCGGTCTCTATCCATAGCATAATACCTGCCTATTATACTTGCAAGCTTACTATCATGCGTATCTAAATATGCCTGTAAATCTTTGATAAATTCTTTGCCTGAATGTGGATCTACATCTCTTCCGTCTGTAAAGGCATGCACATAACTGTGTAATCCATAGTCTGATGCTGCTTTTACCAATCCTTTTAAGTGATTGATATGCGAATGCACTCCGCCATCTGATACCAAGCCCAGAAAATGTACATTTTTGTGATTTTCTTTGGCGTATGCAAAGGCGTTTTTTAATGTTTCCTGTTTAGCCAAACTGCCATCGGCCACAGCTTTATTAATTTTTACTAAATCCTGATATACAATTCTACCGGCTCCTAAGTTCATGTGCCCCACTTCACTGTTTCCCATTTGTCCTTCGGGTAGCCCTACGTTTAGGCCATCTGTACGTAAAGTAGCATGTGGATATTTCTTGTATAAACCGTCTATAAAAGACGTATTGGCTTGGTCTATGGCTGAAACTTTTGGGTTCTCACCTATGCCCCAACCATCCAAAATCATTAAAATTACTTTTTTATTCATTGTCATCTTTATTGAATTGCAAAATTAAGATATTTTAAAAGGAAAGACAGCCTTATTTTTAAAAAATAAGTTAAAAAGAGCTTTTTTTCGATGATTTCACTATCCCGTAAAAAAGTAGTTAAACTTAAGTTAAGGGTTGTTAAAGTTAGTAACGAATCAACCAATGTCCTCGTCTTTTATGTGTAATCTAAAACTACTTTAATTATGAAAAGTTTAATTTTATTATCAGCCATGCTAGTCTTCACATCTGCTTTTGCCAATAGCGATTATAAAATTTCTACCACAGACACCATTAAAAAGAAAAAAGTAAAGGTAAAAAGAAGTAACATGAATATGGAAGTGGTTTACAGCACTACTGTAAATGCTTTTTGTAAGTTCATTACTACCGGTGATTACGAAACCGTAGTTAGCATGATTAAAGCTGGTGAGGACATTAATCAAAAATCTGTAGGTTTAACACCTCTGATGTACGCCGCACGTTATAACCGAGTACCTATCGTTAAACTACTCATAGCCAATGGTGCTGAGCTCGATGCCAAATCAGACAAAGGTTATACTGCTTTAAAATACGCAGAAATTTGTCATGCCGATGATGCTTATAAAGTTATTGAAAAGGCCATTATTGATAAAAAATCTACGAAAAAAACAAAGCGTAGAAAAAACAGAAGTTAAATAATTATGTTTGGTTAAGGTTGTATTAAATGCTATTTGTTTAATACGAAAGCGAAGCATAAATGCTTCGCTTTTTTATTAAATTCAAACAAATTTCTAATCCTTAATACCAGTTCTGCTTTAAAAATACTCAAAAGATAAAATGATGAATTTTTGTGATAGATAAGGCGTAAAATTAAGTATAGCCGTAGCTATAGTTTATTTTTACAACGAAATATAGCATAAAAAGGCACATTTTATTGAGTAATTTTGAGGTGGAAATGGTATAACTCTTCTTTTCATAGATACAACAATAAGGGCAGTTATTACCAACTGGCCATTGACTACTAACCGTTGCCAACGGTATCTTTCTTTTTCTTTTTACTACCAAAAATACCTTTAATCAAATCTTTAGCGGCATCTTCAGTTTTTTTGGGCTTGGTTGTCTTAGTGTTTGTAGTATCTTGTTTTTCTTCCTTTTCGCCGCTTAAAATACCCATTAAAGTCTCTTCCACTTTTCCTTTTCCTTTGTTAATCAAATTCTGTTTTTGTCTTTCTACCAACGTTTTAGTGAGCTTCTCTACGGAACTTTTAAAATCAGTTTTTACGGTAGGCTTAGAAAATGTACCCACAATATCTGCATTAACTGGTATTTCTATTTCTTCTTTTTCAATATCAGTAAATTTTGCCAACAGGTTATTTACCTCTTTACCCAGATACTTGGCCGGTACGTGAATAACGGCATCATAAGCCAGAGTATTATCAAAACCGTGGCCACCGGCTACATCAATTTTTATATCCTTGTACTTAATGGTAAAAGGATTTACCTGTACTTTCCCATCTTTAAAACTCAGGGCAGTTTTTAAGTTGTTAAGGTTTATTTTATCCACCTCTATAAAATTTAACTGGCCGGCCAACGCATTTAAAACAGATGCATTTTCTTTATTTATTTTAGAAGAATTTAAACTGGCTGCAGCTTTACCCGAAATGGTATTTAAACTTGGCGTAAAATCGGAATTTAAATTACCGCTTAAATTTATTTTTGAATTTAACTTCCCCTGAATGGCTTTTGCAATAGGTGCTAGGGCTTTTAATAGATTTAATTGCGTAAAAGACTGGTCTATGTTAAAACTATTCATGTCTAACTCCATATTAAAAGTAGGTGTTTCTGTTTTAGTAGAAACTTTTCCGCTAAAGCCCAGGTTACCACCAAATAAGTCAGAACGCATATTGCTAAGAGTGGCTGTCTGATCTTTTACAACCAAGGTGCCTTTTACATTCTTTAATGTAATATTATCGTATAAAACCGTGTTTGCATTGGCATTAATGGTAGCATTTAAAAAAGAAGGTATTTTTACGCCGGCAGTCTCTTCCTGTGGCTCTTTCTTATTGGTTTGTTCGGTGTTCTCCGGATTGCTATCAATCATAAAATCATTTACCGAAAATGTATTAGAACTCAGGTTAAAATTACCTTCCATGTCTTCTTTGTTAAACATAAACCCCAGCAAATTGTGAATCTTTCCGGTAGCTTGTAAGTCTGTTTTGCCCAATTTTGCATCAAACGCATTTAATTTCACATCTTTTGGGTTGAGTGAAATATTGGCCTTGTCAATAAATAATTTATCACTTAACTCGTTAGAAACAAACTCAAAATTGCGTAAGTTAAAAAGTCCGTTAATACGGGTATTTTCATACTTTTTATTTTCGATGGAAGCCATGTCAAAACCGGCTTGTACATTTACGGCCAACCGGCCTTTTAAGTCTTTAAAGGCATCTGCCGGATAGACTTTTTCTAAATTGGCCAGATTTAAATCTCCATTTACTTTGGCATTTACCTTAGTATTTTCAGTAAGTTCGGTTATTTTGGCCTGAGCCGAAAATTTTTCATTGTCAATAGCAAAAGATAAGGTATCAATAAGAACATAGGTATCTTTGGCTAAGCCGGTTTTGTTGGTAATTTCTGTATGAATATTGATGTTTTGTAATGATTTTGGCAAATCAGGATATTTAAACGATGCCTTATCCGAATTGATAAACACAGTAAATTTAGGAATATGGGCTTCATCAATAACGCCATTTATCTTACCGTTTACATCAAAATTACCGGTGGTTTTTACACCTTCTATATTTTTAGAATACATCTTAGGAATTAACGCCAGAAAATTGGTAAAATCAGATGAAGGCGTTTTAAAAGAAAGGTCAATTTCCTGATTGTCCTCGTTTATTTTTATAAAACCATCAAAAACCAATGGCAGTTCATTAATCTTGGCTTCGTTTTCTAAAAAACTGTATTTATTTTCGGCTAAATCTATGCCTAATAAAGCATCTAAAGACAGTTGATTTTTGTCTAAATACGCAACACTGTCCATTTCAAAACTAATAAGGCCACTGGTTTTGGTCTGTAACTGACTCTTTTCTGCTGATAAATCTCCCGAACCGCTGTGGTTAAAATCAGTAAGTTCAAAAGCCATATTGCTACCCACGTCCTTATATAAAATAGCACTATTGGTAATTTTATAGGAATCTAAATTAAATTTTAAAGGGTCTGTATTATCCTGAGTTGTAGTATCATCATCGCCTTTTAAGGCTATATCATAATTGGCATTGCCCAAACTATCTACCAGTATATTCAGTTTAGCACCATCTATAGAAAAATCTGTGATTTGCATATCTGCACCACCTTTAAACAATTGCATAATGGGCAATTTTAAAAAGATTTTATCAGCATTAAAAAGCGTATCCCCTTCAAAAGGTTCTTTATTTACCACACTGGTTTTGTTAAGAGCCACTTCCGCATTGGGAAAACTACTCCAAATTCGCAAATCGGCATCGGTAAAATCAACGGTTGCGTTAAGATTATTATTGGCAGTTTGTTTTACTTTTTCGATAATCTTTCCTTCAAAAATTAGAGGAAAAAGAATTATTACCAGAATTAAAACCAATAAAACTATTCCTAATATTTTGATGAATTTTTTCATACGTTTAAGTTTTAATAACTAATTGACAATAAATAAATTATAAAATTTATAGGGTATATAATCCCTACGTTCTCATAATTAAACATTTTTAACGGGTATTAACTACTTACTATGACACATTTTACCTATCTAATATTTTGTAGATTTCTGAAAATGAAAAAATTAAGAGCTTATATGCTCATCTCATATTATTTATGCTTTTTATGACAAAAATAAAATAGCCGGATTAATTTTGATTTGAACACTCAAAATACTACCCTAAATATTATAAAACGTACAAAAATAGCTTTCATTTTAATGAGAGCAGTTAAAAAATTGATAAATATTGTACTTTTACCAACAAATAACGCATTATTTAGTGACTCAATAACTCATTATTAGCATAATTTACTTTCCTATGGATATTTCACGCATTCCACAAATAAAACATACGAACAGCAATAATTTTTTCCTTCTGGCGGGGCCTTGTGCTATTGAAGGTGAAAAAATGGCTTTGCAGATTGCCGAAAAAATCATTACCATAACGGATAAACTGAAAATTCCCTATGTTTTTAAAGGAAGTTTTAAAAAGGCAAATCGGTCTAGAATAGACAGTTTTACAGGAATAGGTGATGAAAAAGCCTTAAAAATCTTAAAAAAAGTGAACGAGACTTTTAAGATACCTACCATAACAGATATTCATCAGGAAAGCGATGCCAAAATGGCCGCAGCTTATACAGATATTTTACAAATTCCGGCGTTTTTAGTCCGGCAAACTGATTTATTGGTGGCTGCAGCAAAAACAGGTAAAACCATCAACTTAAAAAAAGGGCAATTTATGAGTCCGGAGAGCATGCAATTTGCTGTTAAAAAAATTACGGACAGTGGAAATAAAAAAGTAATGGTAACAGACAGAGGGACTATGTTTGGTTACGGTGATTTAGTTGTAGATTTTAGAGGCATCCCCACACTAAAACAATACGCAACTACGGTATTGGACGTAACACACTCTTTGCAACAGCCTAACCAAAGTAGCGGAGTAACCGGCGGCAAGCCTGAGCTTATAGAAACCATAGCTCGTGCCGGTATAGCTACCGGAGCAGATGGTTTGTTTATAGAAACCCATTACAATCCGGCAGAAGCCAAATCGGACGGAGCAAATATGCTGCCAATTAATAAGTTGGAAGAATTGTTAATTAGGCTTGTTGAAATGCGAAAAGTGGTAAATTCCTTTTAAAATTTATCCTCTTTTTTTATTAACATCATTTTTTAAGTCGGTAATTGGAATTCTTTTATCTTTGCAACTTATAATTCTCATTATGTACTATTTATTCATTAGCGGGGGAGAAATATTTGTTATTTTAGTTATTGTGCTGATGCTTTTTGGCTCGGATAAAATTCCCGGTATCGCCAGAGAATTGGGTAAAGGCATGCGACAACTTAAAGATGCCACAAATGATATTAAAAGAGAAATTACCGAAAGTGCAGAAAGACAAGGGTTGGACAAAAATTTTACTTCAGACATAAAAAAAGAAATAGACAGCGTTGCCGGCAGTATAAAAGAAGATGTAGATGATCTGAAAGAGTCTGTAAAACGCAAAAATTAATTTCTGATGTTAGAAAAAGTTATTGCTTATGATAAAGAAATCCTTGTTTATTTAAATAGTCTGGGCAATTCTTATTGGGATGGTTTTTGGCTTTTTGTAACTAACCAGTTTTATTGGTCACCTGTTTTTTTATTAATTCTCTATTTAATTTTTAAACATTACGGTGTTAAAAAAGGTATTGCTTTTATACTAATTACTGCGGCATTAGTAACTTTTTCTGACCAGTTTGTAAATTTTACAAAAAACTATTTTCAGCGGCTACGACCTAATAATGACCCTGTTTTATCAGAAATTATAAGGTTGACAAAACGGCCGGGAAGCTATAGTTTTTTATCCGGGCACTCCACCACTTCGTTTGCTGCCACCACTTTTATTATTTTAACACTCAGAAGACACACAAAATACATTTGGTTTTTTATTCTCTGGCCTATAGTTTTTGCTTACAGCCGTATCTATTTAGGCGTACATTATCCATTGGATATTTTTGTGGGCATGATAGTAGGCATACTTATTGGATTGCTCTTTTACAGACTAAGTTTATGGATATTAAAGCGGATGGAGGCCGGTTAGGACCCTTCCTTTGTTAATATTCAAACAACAAACTTTTACCGGAATTTATAAGATTAAGCTGTATTTTATGGCCTTCAACTTTTAAATTAGAAATATCAAAAGACAATTCTTTGGTAATATAAGCTTCGCATAACTCTTTATTTTTTAGCGACAATCTCAAATTTCTTTGCAACGGATTATCGTTATACACATTACCGGAATCTATTAAATTAACCTCCCAGCTTTGGCCATCACAACCACTGGAACTAAAGTTGATAATTAAACATTCATTTTCAATTTTCAAACTGTTTATAGTTAAATTATCAGACGGTGCGTTTTGATACTGTGCTAAACTTATTATAGTTTTATAGTCACAGTTATGGTTCTCTGCCACATCATTATTAATGCAAGTATTCATCAAAAACAAGATAAAGATAAATGCACCTATTTTCTTCATGGTTATTATTTTCTAAAAGATGCCTAAAATAGCAATTATACCAAATATATAATCTATTTTGCAGGTTACAAACCGGCGGGCATTCTTTATTTTCAATTAGGGGCAGGTTATTTCACCCTGCATATAGTCAAACCATCACGGATAGGAAGCAATATTGTTTCTACCCGCGGATTTTCATTTACCATTTTATTAAACGCTATAAGTATTTTGGTGTCTTCGTCGCCTTTTTCCGGTTTTTTTAAAACTTTTCCGCTCCACAGCACATTATCAGCCAGAATAAGCCCGCCTTTGTTCATTTTATCAATAATAAGGTTAAAATAATTGATATAGTTAGCTTTATCTGCGTCTAAAAAGACCAAATCAAACCTATCTGCAATTGTGGGAATAACATCTAAGGCATTACCGGTGTATTGTTTTATCTTACTGCCATATTCTGATTTTATAAAATATTTTTGTTGAATGGCAAGCAGTTCTTCATTGTAATCTATGGTGTGAATTATGCCATTTTTTTGCAATCCTTCAGCCAGACACAAAGTAGCATATCCTGTATAAGTGCCAATTTCAAGGATTGTTTTAGGATTAACCAGTTTTGACAGAACAGACAACAATCGCCCTTGAAAATGCCCGCTAAGCATCCGGGGAGCCAATATCTTTTGATGTGTTTCTCTGTTTAATTCCCGGAGTAGCCCGGGCTCTTGTTGGGAATGGGCGGTTACGTAGTCTTCTAATTGTTCGGAAAAAAAAATCATGGAAACTGTAGCATTATGGTTTATTATTTTTTATACATTACTAACCTGAATTCGGTTAATCTTGTTTTCTCTAACACAGAACATTGTTGGTTTAATGCACTTTCAAAGATAGGTTATTTTTTGCCAATGAAATCATTTTAATTTTTAGCATAAACAAAAAATAAACACCAATTCAATCAATTTAAATCTAATCTGTCAAACCTTATTAAGAGGGGTTTTAAATAACAAAGTATTCTCAAAACAAAACAAATTAGCCTAACTCCACACCAAGAATTCAGATTAAATTTTAACTTATTGATTTTTAGATAAATATTACTTATTTTGGATTGCTTTTCCCTTACAAAAAAGGTTAAATTACCTCTACATTAAAATCATTCTAAATTATCAGAAACCCTTTTAGGTACCAAAACTAAATCTTATCTTTGTTCTACCAATTTTTAAACAGATTAACTTATGGGCGGATTCTTCAGTACCTCCGTAGGCAGAAAAGTAGCCATGGCTCTCTCTGCTTTGTTTCTAATCATTTTTTTAATTATTCATTTGGCCGTAAACATCACTTCTATATTTAGTGAAAACATGTTCAATGAACTGTCTCATTTTATGGGAACTAATCCATTGATACAATTTGCCCTGCAACCCGTACTTATTTTTGGTGTTGTGTTGCATTTTGTAATGGGTTTTGTTTTAGAAGCCAAAAACAGGGCAGCCAGACACACTAAATACGTAAAATTTAACAAAGCTGCCAATACCAGTTGGATGAGTAGAAATATGATTTATTCCGGCTTGGTAATACTTGCATTTTTAATATTGCATTTTATAGACTTCTGGATACCCGAGATGAATATCAAATACATTCAAGGGGATATGACCGGTTTGCACAATGGAGAATTCAGATACTACGAAGAGTTGAGGCATAAGTTTATGAATCCTTTGAGAACGGGTGCTTATGTAATTGCTTTTGTGTTATTGGCCTTGCATTTATTACACGGGTTCCAATCCGCTTTTCAATCTATGGGTTTTAACAACAAATACACCCCAACTGTAAAACTACTTGGTAAAATTTATGCCATTGTAATCCCACTTGGATTTATAGTAATAGCTGTTTATCATTTTATAACTCAATAATAAAAATACAATATGACCACTTTAAATTCCAAAACACCAAAAGGCCCCATTAAAGATAAATGGACCAATCATAAAAATCATATTGATTTAGTAAACCCTGCAAACAAACGTCATATAGATGTTATTGTAGTAGGCACTGGTTTGGCCGGCGGTTCTGCGGCAGCTACTTTGGCAGAATTGGGTTATAACGTTAAAGCATTTTGTTACCAAGATTCTCCACGTAGGGCACACTCTATTGCGGCTCAGGGCGGGATAAACGCGGCTAAAAACTATCAAGGCGATGGCGATTCGGTTTACCGATTATTTTACGATACCGTAAAAGGCGGCGATTACCGTTCCAGAGAAGCCAATGTATATAGACTGGCAGAAGTATCAGCAAATATAATAGACCAATGCGTGTCACAAGGCGTACCCTTTGCCAGAGAATATGGCGGTACATTAGACAACAGGTCTTTTGGCGGGGTATTGGTTTCCCGTACTTTTTATGCCAAAGGACAAACCGGACAGCAATTATTATTAGGTTGTTATTCTGCTATGAACAGGCAGATAGCAAGAGGAAAAATAGATATGTACAACCGGCACGAAATGCTGGATGTGGTTATTGTGGACGGCAAAGCGAGAGGTATTATTGCCAGAAACCTGATTACCGGGTCTATAGAAAGATACTCAGCACATGCTGTGGTTATTGCCACAGGCGGATACGGCAATGTGTATTTCTTATCTACTAATGCCATGGGTTCTAACGTAACTGCGGCTTGGAAAATCCATAAAAAAGGTGCTTATTTTGCCAATCCTTGCTTTACGCAAATTCACCCAACCTGTATTCCGCGTTCCGGAAGTTATCAGTCTAAACTTACGTTGATGTCAGAATCTTTGCGTAATGACGGCCGAATTTGGGTGCCAAAACACAAAGAAGATGCCGAAGCCTTACAGCAAGGCAGATTAAAACCAACACAAATACCCGAGGAAAACAGAGATTATTACTTAGAACGCAGATATCCTGCATTTGGAAACCTGGTACCGCGAGATGTAGCTTCACGTGCCGCCAAAGAAAGATGCGATGCCGGTTTTGGCGTAAATGCTACCGGAGAAGCTGTATATTTAGATTTTGCCTCGGCCATAGAACGATACGGAACTATAGAAGCCAAAGTACAAGGTATTCACAACCCGTCAAAAGAAAAAATTATAGAGTTAGGCGAAAAAATTATAGAGCAAAAATACGGCAATTTATTTCAGATGTATGAAAAAATTGTTGATGAAAATCCGTACAAAACACCCATGATGATTTATCCTGCTACACATTACACCATGGGTGGCATTTGGGTAGATTACAATTTGATGACCACAGTACCGGGGCTGTACTGTATTGGCGAAGCTAATTTCTCTGACCATGGAGCCAATAGATTAGGAGCCTCGGCATTAATGCAAGGCTTGGCCGACGGCTATTTTATCTTACCTTATACCATTGGCGACTTTTTGGCTAATGAAATTAGAACCGGTAAAATACCTACGGACACACCAGAGTTTGACCAGGCAGAACAGGACGTAAGAGACAGAATAAATATGCTTATTAATAATAATGGGCCACATTCTGTGGACTATTTCCATAAAAAACTGGGTGAAATCATGTGGAACAAAGTAGGAATGTCCAGAAACGCCACTGATTTAAAAACTGCCATCGCAGAAATACAAGAACTAAGAGAACAGTTTTACAAAGAAGTAAAAGTTCCCGGAAAAGCCAATGAACTCAACCCCGAACTGGAAAAGGCAGGAAGAGTAGCGGATTTCTTAGAGTTGGGCGAATTGTTTGCCAAAGATGCCTTAATACGTGAAGAATCTTGTGGTGGCCACTTTAGAGAAGAGTCCGTAGAAACAAGCGGAGAACAAAAAGGAGAAGCAAAAAGGGACGATAAAAACTTTGCCTATGTGTCAGCTTGGGAATATAAAGGCAAACCATCTGAAGCAGTATTGCACAAAGAACAATTAGAGTTTAAAGATATTGAGTTGAAACAAAGAAGTTATAAGTAAGTTTAATGGTTAATAATTATTAAATTATCGGGTTATTAAGTATTCAAGAAGCGAGATTAAATTCTTTTAACAAATTGGCATATTGCCAATAAGCACTTAAAATTTAAGAAATTATGTAAGTAAATTTATCGTTTTAAATGATTACATTAATAGCTAAAAAATAATAACAACTAATAAATTGAGTAACTTAATAGCCTGATAATCTAATAACCAGACGGCTTAATAACCAAATAAAAAACACCATCATGAATATAAATCTAAAAATCTGGAGGCAAAAAGACAGTAAATCAGAAGGCAAAATGGTTGATTACAGCCTTACAGATGTTTCTGAACATATGTCTTTCTTAGAAATGTTAGATGTTTTAAATGAGAATTTAATTAATAAGGGCGAAGAGCCGGTGTCTTTTGACCATGATTGCAGGGAGGGCATCTGCGGAACTTGTTCCCTTCAAATAAACGGTGAACCGCACGGACCAGACAGGCTTATTACCACTTGCCAATTGCACATGCGAATGTTTAAAGATGGTGAAACTATTGTTATAGAACCATTTAGAGCTAAGGCTTTTCCTGTAATTAAAGATTTGATGGTTGACCGTTCTGCTTTTGACCGTATTCAACAAGCCGGTGGATATATTTCTGTAAACACTTCAGGAAACACCACAGATGCCAATTCCATTCTCATTCCAAAACGCAATGCGGATAAGTCTATGGATGCCGCCGCATGTATAGGTTGTGGGGCATGTGTTGCAGCTTGTAAAAATGCTTCTGCAATGTTGTTTGTATCTGCAAAAGTTTCCCAATATGCTCTCTTGCCACAAGGCCGTGTAGCTTGTGAAGTAGAATGTCCAAAAGGTATTTCCTTGGAAAATATTGCCCGTATGAACAGGGAATTGATGAAAGCAAGTGTGAAGTAATTTACTTTTTTTTATCCAAAAAAACTCACCTAGTAAAAGGTATTATTCCTAACTAAAAATATCTAATCCATTATTAGCTTGATTGCAAATAATGATTTGCATTGCAGGTTTTATAATTGATTATTGCTTTAATCGGTTCTAAAACATTTGATTGTGATTTTTAATACCTCAATAAAACTAAGCCATTTTTTAAGTTGAAAATTTATTAACTTTAAAAAATGAAAAAAGCACGTAGCACAAGTTTCAGACTTAATACTGGAAAATACTAAAAATTTGGAGTTTTCTAAAGATAACATCTTTTTAACCAAGGAAGATATTCTCAGTCAAAAACTAAATTTGAAAAAGTTTAAATCACTTCTATTATAAAGTACTGTGAACATTGATGGCTAAGGTTATTATTTTTATGCCTAAGTCAGTACATAAATTAAGATTAGTTGCATAAAAGTCTTAAACACAAAAATAAATATGAGAAAGTTATTATTGTATACAATGTTTATCGTTTGTTCTGTACTGTCAGCACAGAAATCAAGAGTAGGTGAAACTCCAAAGTTTAGTTCAAAAATTAATCTCATCTCTTTCGACAATTCTACTAACGAAGTGTTGACGTCCACAAGCTTAAATGAGTATAAGAAACCTATAGCTATTTTCTTTTGGGTATCTACCTGTGGGCCGTGTATAAAGGAACTAAATGCGGTTAAAAAACTTAATATTTTAGAAGAGATTAAAGATAAAGCCAAAATTATAGTTGTTTCCACAGACAACCCAAAAAACTATAACGCCGCCAGATCAATTGCCAAAAAATATAGTTGGGAATACGAGATGTATTTTGATAAGGGATATGCATTAAGAAATAACCTATTAAACC
>PDWI01004925.1_pt1 | contig 20366 bp, 18 predicted proteins | sample 1430891 | NCBI WGS metagenome assembly PDWI01 (sample SAMN01162508, study PRJNA174530) | Oral metagenome, whole genome shotgun sequencing project. | biome: Marine environment; feature: Marine mammal; material: Swab sample of the gingival sulcus; isolation source: swab sample of gingival sulcus... | reverse complement strand
TTAGCTTTCACTCGTTATATTAGTGGTTCTTACGAATTAACGTTTGGGCAATCCGTTGTTTATTGGGGCGGAGCATTCATTTTGGCCAGCCTTTCTTACTACTTTATTGAACGGTGGTTTAGGCAAAAGCAGAATCTAAAATTTATAGGGAAACTTTCCTGGTTAAGCTTGTTTGTCTTTGTTGTACTAATAACTACTGTTTCACAAGGCTTTAATAAAAAACTTGTTTCGCCTATGCCGGTTGAATTTACCCGTTATGCAGACTATACAACTATCTGTCACGGAAAAATAGTGGGTGACTGTTTGCGAGGAGATAGAAATAGTACAGAAAAACCCATATTGGTTTTGGGTGACAGCCATGCAGCGATGTTAAATTATTTCTTTGACGCAATAGGTCGGGAACTTAAACTATCTTTCCGTGTGATTACTGCAAGTAGTTGCGTAACTATACCAAAATTTGATTATCAGAGGATACCCAGTTGGGCTCAGAAAGCCTGTCTTGATCAGATAAAAGAAGTTAGTAAAATTTTGCCTAGCTTTGATCATGTGATTATTGCGGGGATGTGGAGTTGTCACATTAAAAGTGAGGAATTTAAAGATGCAGTGTACTCATTTTTTGATGAAAATAAGGATAAAAAAATATTATTGTTGGCTGACATTCCACATTTTAAAAATTATAATCCCATCAGGGCTTATCGTTTCTTAAAAATTGGCTTAGGCGCGCCATTACCAAATATAGACGGCAGTGTAACCGTTGCTAATAATGATCTATATAATATTGCACAACAATATCAACATGTTGATTATCTGAATCTTACTGATAATGTAATGTTTAAGGAAATACCCATTTACAAAGGTAAATTGATATATGGTGACACCCATCACCTTAATGAAATTGGCAGCTTATTATACGCAGATGGTGCAAAAAAGATTTTGCAGGCTTATTTCGATACATGGCTTAGGTAGTTAGTTTTTATGGCATTAATGAATACCAACAGCGAATTTATGAGAAATGTACTGACGCTAATGACAGGTACAACGATAGCTCAGATAATACCTATTGCCATCAGCCCTATTCTAACAAGGATTTTTTCGCCCGAAGAATTTGGTGTTTTTGCTGTTTATATCAGTGTGGTCTTTATTATTGCCTCTTTTTCTTGTGGAAAATACGAATTGGCTATTATGCTCCCTAAGGAGGAAAAAAATAGCTTTAATTTAACCGTATTATCCATTGCTATTTGTTTGCTGGTTACAATCATTTCCCTGTTTCTTTTCATTATATTTAATTCGGAGATAGCCACTTTTTTACAATCCGAAGCAGTAGGAAATTATCTGTATTTTGCCCCAATTTCTATTTTTTTAGTTGGTTGTTACCAGTCATTATTTTACTATAACAGTCGAAAAAAAGCCTATAGACAAATCTCAATTAGTAAGGTTTTTCAAGCCGTCAGTATGGCCGCTACTAATGTTATTTCCGGCGCCATTTTGGGTGGTTCGGGTAGTTTGGTGTTTGGGCAGATTGTGGGGCAAATTATCGGAATTATTAACTTAGTTAGGCAAAAAACAACAGCTTCTTTTAGTCTAAAAAAAGATATTGATATCAAAGAAGTACTCCATATTGGTAAAATATATAAGAAATTTCCGTTATTCTTTAGTTTTTCTTATGGGTTAAATACGCTGGCAGGCAATCTAACACCATTTATTTTAACGGCGTCATTTGATGTAAAGTATGCAGGATATTTTTTAATTGTCCAAAGAGCTATCGTCAGTCCTATTAATATTATTGCTAAATCAATAGGGAATGTTTTTTTTCAAAAAGCCTCACAGCAAAAGGATTGCCGCAAGCTTTATTTAGTTGTCTCCGGTGCCCTTTTTGTGATAGGATTGCTGCCAACTATTATTATTTTGTTATTTAGTGATACGCTATTTGCCTTCTTTTTTGGGGAAGCATGGCGGCCTGCGGGTGAAATTGCTCAAATACTAATAATTATGTTTTTCTTAAGTTTTGCAACAATACCTGTAAGTCAATTCTCAACGATACATCAGAAAGCCATGTATAATATTCTTTGGCAGTTAGCACTAATTAGCTGTATGTTATTTTCCTGGTATTTAGGCGTCACTAATGAGAGTGTGCTTATATACTTTATTAGTTATGCCATTTTTCAATCTATATTGTATATAGTTGGCTATTGTTATGAATTCCATTTGTGTAAAAAGCAAGCTAGGGCTTAAGAGGTTATAAAATATGGAGGGGTTACTGTTTCGCATCAAAAAAGTCATTCGGTTTTTTTTGAATATTTTCGCGAAGTACTTTTTGATTGTTAAAACATCAATTTTTCAATTAGCGTCGGTCAAAAAAAATGACATCTTCAGAGTTGCTATCTTAGGAGACTACCTGAGTGTTGCGTTTTTATTCGACTCAAAGGAATTAGATAATTGTGAAGTTGGTTTTATTCTGACTAATCGCTATCCCTTTTTTAGTTTTCTACTAAATCGACGCTGGGAAAAATTACGCTTTTTACACTTTGTTCCAGATTTTAGTGAAGATAACTACCAACAATTACTTGACTATTGTAAAGCAAAAAAAGTTGATTATGTATTTATTCAGGCGGGTGATTTTCTAGTACCTGCCTACAATTATTTAAATACTGAGCTCAACGGCAAAGGTAATGCAGAAGTAGCAGTAAAATGTTCTCTAGACAAGAACTATATGAGAAATGTCTTAAATGATAACGGGGTATGTGTTGTAAAAAAAGTCACATTAGAACGATCCGAAGATTTTCATAAAGTCGATGCAACAGGCATTATCTGCATCACAGGCTGAAAAAAGAAATACGGAATTTTCGACCAGCTATTTGGCAGAGGAATATATAGAAGGGCGACAGTTTGATGTCGAAGGTATTTTAGTCAACGGTGAAGTAATTATTCTTTGCATTGTTGAAGAGAATTATCAGGGCTTTTCCCCCTATTTTAATGTCAATTGGTTTTTGTTTAATGCTTTTGTTTCTGATGAGTTAAAAGAAAAGATCAGGAAAACACTGAAACAAGCATTTGAAGTCTGTGGGCTAAAATACGGTGCTTATCACTGTGAACTAAGAATAAATGCACGTGGTGAGGTAAAAATTATTGAATTTTCCAATAGAATGGGTGGCGGTTTTGAAGCTTCTATATCCAAGGTTACCGGCAATCATTTTGCAGATTTATACGTGCGTTCTATGTTGGGAAAAGAAGTGATTCTTTCTAAAAATAAAAATTTATTTTTATTGGAAAAATATTTTAGAAATATGGAAGAATATAATACTTGGAAAAGTTACTTGAATGAGCGGCTGATAAGTTACTCCACTAAACCGTGGGTTTATCGTGGGCAGATTGCTGTTTTAAGGGTTTATCATGAAGAAGAAACAGTAATAAAAGCGCTTGGTGAGCATTTTAAGATGGATTACATATTATGAGGACTATTAAAAAGGTTTTGCCATGGCTGGAGGCTGTTTTATTTGAACGATATGGCCATAATTTTGCAATTCAGCTGCTAAAGAATCAGCTTATCGTTTCGCTCCCGGGAACACCTAATAGAATTATTTTTCCAAAATTGATTACGGCCTTTTACGGAATATATGACACTCCATTACCTTGTCAGTATTTTAATGCTAAAAAAGCAGGTTTTTCGGTTTCTCTTGAAAAAATAGTACCGCTTCCCGGAATCAATAAAGAAATAGAACAGCTAGTATCTTACTTCGATAATGGTGAAACAGTAATAAGTTATGATATTTTGGGATTGACCTACTGGATGTTATCTCGACAGGAAGAAGTAGGGGCAAAAAACTTAGATTCACACGGACGCTTCCCTGCGACAGCATCGCATGCTTATCAATATGGTTATTTAGAGAGACCTATCGTTGATGAATGGCTGTTCATTTTAGGGCAGATTATCGAAAAAACCTGGAAAGGAATTGTGTTAAAAAAACATCAATTCTCCATGAAAGTTTCACACGATGTCGATCGCCCCAGCCGTTTTGGTTTTTCTTCTTTTCCACAATTACTAAGAAAAATGGGTGGGTCATTGCTACGCAAGAATGTTTTATCAGCCATGCGTGCTCCGTTTGTTTGGATGCAGACTAAAAAGACACTGCATCCCAAAGATCCTTATAATACCTTTACATGGTTAATGGATCTTTCAGAACAGCACAATCTAAAAAGTGCCTTTTATTTTATATGTGGTGTGACCGATAAAAAATATGATGCGGATTATCACCTATCTCATCCGGCTATTAGGGATCTGATGACAAACATCTCTAAGCGCGGGCACGAAATAGGTCTACACCCCAGTTATTCCACCTATCAGAATCAGAAGGCTTTTTTGCAGGAAGCTGAGACGCTCAAAACAGCCTGCCAAGATTTAGGCATTGAACAATCCGAGTTTGGTGGCAGAATGCACTATCTTCGTTGGCAGCCGGAAACAATGATGTTATGGGAGAAAGCAGGAATGGCGTATGAATCAACTTTATCTTATGCAGATAGGCCAGGTTTTCGTTGCGGAACATGTTTTGAGTACCCAGCAATCAATCCAATCAGCAAAGAAACGTTAAATTTAAGGATAAGGCCGTTAATTGCGATGGAATGTTCTGTTATTAATGTCGGTTATTTGGGATTAGGTGATGGGCAATTAGCATTAGATAAATTTATTAATTTAAAAAAAACCTGTGAAGCTGTGAATGGCTGTTTTACATTACTTTGGCATAATTCTGAATTTAATAATAATCAAAAGAGATTGTATCAAAATGTGTTGGCTTTTAAGAAAGTGGTGAAATGAAATTAAATTTAACAAATGGGAGTTTTTTGTTCTTCGGTACTCTTGTGTACTTCTTGTTGCTTTTCTGGGTTGATTTGCGATTTATAACTACTCACTATGAGTATAGTGGCTTTGTTAATAGTTTTGAGATAATCAAATTCATACTGTCATTATTCACTATTTTACTATTTTCTTTATTATTAAAAACAAACTCTAAAAGTTATAGTGCCTATTTTTACAAATGTATTATAATGTTTTTAGTACTAGTTCCCTCATTGGTTCATTTCTCTGTTACTGGTGGATACTATTTTTATTTTGTTACTGTCTTAGCTTGTTTTGTTGTATTTCTGGTTTTGTATTTGAAGTTGCCCAGTTTGCATCTGTTTTCATTTAATTCAAGGCAGTTAGTGAAACTACTAACTATGTTAGTAGTTTTGTTTATTGTATCTATTGTTCTTATGGGAGGATGGCGATACTTTAATCTTGATTTATTAAAAGTGTATGAGTATAGACGATCTGCAGCTGCTAATCTACCTAGTACATATGTTTATTGGGGGTCAATTATTTCTAAAATAATAACTCCTGTTATTATTGTATTATCTTTACAAAATAAAATGAGAGTTTATACCTTTGTAGCCATTGTTTGTGCGGTATTGCAGTTTGCTTTATTGGCTCATAAGGGAGTGCTGTTTAATCCTTTTGTTGCAATATTTGTCTACTTTTTCTTGAATAAAGCTGATGTTATAAAGTATATTTTGTGGGGGCTTATTACAGTTTGTTTATTTTCTGTTATAGATTTTTATCTATATGAATTTTATCCGCAATATTCTTCAGGCTTGCTTAGTAGTTTATTTGCCCGTCGGGCATTAATGGTTCCACCTTTACTAAATGATTTTTTTATCCAGTTTTTTAGTGAGAATAAATTGTATTATTGGTGTGCCTCGAAGGTTTCTCTAGGTTTATTAGGTTGTCCTTATGAGGTTACGGCACCTTTTGTTATTGGACAGGAGTTTTTTAGTAATATTAAAATATCTGCTAATACAGGTTGGATAGGAGCGGGTTTCTCCAATATGCGTCTAGGCGGGGTGGTTTTTTATTCTGTGCTTTTAGGTTTGATATTAGCTTTGCTTTCAGCTTTTGAAAGAAAGCTAGGCAGAAAGGTAGTCGTTACAACATCACTGTTAATTGTTTTTAACTTGTTGACTTCTACGGATATTTTTACAGGATTTTTTACTCATGGATTATTTTATCTGTTTCTTATTTATCTTATTCTTCCTAGGAAATCTTTATGATAGCTAAGTTAAAAATAACACACTTAACATCAGCGCACAAAAGATACGATACTCGTATTTTTATGAAAATGTGCTCATCTTTGGCTAAAACTGATACTTACAGTGTAAGTTTGGTCGTCGCTGATGGCAAAGGTAACGAAGTAAAAAATGGTGTTCAAATTTGTGATGTGGGAATGTCATCGGGGCGCCTTAATCGAATGTTTAATGCAACGAAAAAAGTTTACCAAAAAGCGATGGAACTGGACGCTGATATTTATCACTTGCATGATCCGGAGCTAATACCGGTTGGTTTGCGGCTAAAAAAAATGGGTAAAAAAATTATCTTCGATGCTCACGAGGACTTGCCAAAACAACTGCTGGGGAAACCCTATCTAAATAGGCCATTCAAAATATTATTATCTAATTTTTTTGCATGGTATGAGAAACGTACATTAAAAAAATTTGATTATATTGTTACCGCAACACCGTACATTAGGGATAAATTTTTGCAGATTAACCCGCATGCTGTAGATATTAATAACTTTCCCATTTTAGGTGAGTTATCTAATAATGTAGCTTGGAATGAAAAAAAAGATGAGGTTTGTTATGTGGGGGGAATAACAAAGATAAGAGGAATTAAGGAAATTATAAAATCTTTGGAATTTACAGAAAATGTAATGTTAAACTTGGCAGGCAATTTTAGCGAGAAAGATACCGAGCAAGAAGTGAAATCTTATTGCTCTTGGTATAAAGTGAATGAACTCGGATTTTTAGGAAGAGAAGAAGTGGCAAATGTTTATAAGCAGTCAAAAGCAGGTTTGGTTACTTTGCATCCAATTATCAATTATTTAGACGCACTCCCAGTAAAAATGTTTGAATATATGGTTGCCGGATTGCCCGTTATTTCAAGTGATATAAAACTTTGGAAAGAAATAGTTGAAGGTAATAATTGTGGTATTTGTGTAAACCCATTAGAACCCAAAGAAATTGCCGATGCAATTAATTATATAATATTCAATCCAAGGGAGGCAGAACAAATGGGACAAAATGGTAAACAGGCTGTGATTGAAAAATATAACTGGGGAGCTGAAGAAAAAAAATTGCTAAATATCTATAAAGAGTTAACATAGATTTAGATACACATAAAAATAACGAAATGAAAATTCTTACCATATTAGGTGCCAGACCGCAATTTATCAAAGCCGGTAGTGTTAGTCGCGAGATTGCCAAGTACGACACTATCACGGAAGTTATTGTCCATACGGGGCAGCATTATGATGTTAATATGAATGATATTTTTTTGAGCAAATGCATATTTCTAAACCCGATTATTTTTTAGGTATCGGGAGCAAATCCCATAGGGCGATGACAGGGCAGATGATAGAGAAAATTGCAGCAGTTGCCTTACAAGAAAAGTCTTACTGGATAATGGTTTATGGCGATACCAACTCAACGTTGGCTGGTGCAATTGTCGCCAGTAAATTGTCTATCAAATTGGCGTATATTGAAGTGGGATTGCGTTCTTTTAATATGAATATGCCGGAAGAAGTTAATCGTATCTTAACCGATAGAGTCAGTCATTGACTCTTTTGCTCAACCGATGCCGCCGTAGAAAACTTACACAGAGAGAGGGCTATGCACATTTGGATTGCGATATAGTTAAGTCGGGTGATGTAATGCAAAATGGGGCGCTTTTCTATAAGGCATTGGCAGTTAAACCTGGTATCAATGTTAGCGATGATTTTATGCTTTGTACCGTTCACCGCGCTGAGAACACTGATAATCAAGCAAGGCTAAAAACAATCTTCGCCGCGCTTAATGAAATAGGCAAAGAGAAACATATTGTTTTACCGCTACACCCTAGAACCAAGAAAGATATCGAAGTATTAGTTATAGATACCGAGCGACTAACGTTGATTGAGCCTGTAAGTTACTTGGAAATGGTATGGTTGATTAATCACTGTGGTTTGCTAATGACTGATAGTGGCGGACTGCAAAAAGAAGCGTTTTTCTTTAAAAAAACCTGCATAACATTAAGAGACGAAACCGAGTGGGTAGAGCTAGTGGACAATCAGTGTAATGTCTTGGTCGGGGCGGATAAAGAAAGAATCATCAATGCTTATGGTAAAAAAATTTGCTATTTAGTGATAACTTTAATATGGACTTGTATGACAGCGGTAAGGCAAGTGAAAATATTATTGCTTCGCTATTAAGGGCAAAATTGTGAAATCAGGAGATCTGATGTAGGAAGATGAAGTACAATCAACCCCAATTAAAGGAAAAAATTATGATTACGGCTTAAAATCAGGGGGTTTTTAGACTAATTTTTTGTATGCAGGACGACGGAAGGATGTTGTTGGTAATGATGATAGTTAGGTAGGTTTCTAATAATGAAAAAAAATATAACAATAGTAGGATTAGGATATGTAGGCCTTTCAAATGGATTATTGTTGGCTCAGCATAATAATGTTATTGCATTGGATATTGAAGAAGAACGAGTTGAAAAGTTAAATCGACGAATTTCGCCAATTGTAGCAGATGGAGAAATTCAGGAGTACATTGTTAAACCAGAATTAAATTTTGTAGCCACATTAGATAAAAAAAAAGCATATAAAAATGCTGATTTCGTCATTATTGCAACACCAACAGATTACGACCCAAAAACGAATTATTTTAATACGAGTTCGGTGGAGTCTGTGATTAAAGATGTCAATAGCATAAATTCAAATTGTACAATGGTTATAAAATCGACCATTCCTGTTGGATTCACTAAAAACATTAGAGAAAAAATAGGTGTTGATAATGTGATTTTTTCGCCTGAATTTTTGAGAGAAGGAAAGGCTTTGTACGATAATTTATATCCATCACGAATTATTGTGGGCGAACAAAGTGAACGAGCAAAAGAGTTTGCTGATTTACTTGCAGAAGGTGCAATAAAAAAAGATATTGACATTTTATTTACTGACTCGACGGAAGCAGAGGCTATCAAGTTGTTTTCAAATACATACTTAGCGATGCGTGTGGCGTATTTCAATGAGTTAGATTCGTATGCGATGAGTCACGGATTAAATACAAAACAAATTATTGAAGGCGTTTGTTTAGATCCACGAATAGGAGATCATTATAATAATCCGTCATTTGGTTATGGGGGATATTGTTTACCGAAGGATACCAAACAATTACGAGCAAATTTTGAGAATATACCGAATAATCTAATCAATGCGGTTGTTGATGCTAATAGAACACGAAAAGATGTCATTGCCAATGATATTTTAGCCAAAAATTCAAAGGTTGTTGGGGTTTATCGCTTGATAATGAAGACTGGTTCTGATAATTTCCGTTCGTCTTCTATTCAAGGAATAATAAAACGAATCAAAGCTAAAGGTATTGAGGTTGTTATTTATGAACCAGAATTGAAAGAAGAGACATTTTTCGATTCAAAAAACATCAAAAGTATAGAAGAATTTAAGCAATTGTGTGATGTAATTATTACTAATCGTAATTCTGATGATTTGGCAGATGTACGAGAAAAAATTTATACACGAGATATTTTCGGGAATAATTAGTTGTCCCTGAACAATAACTGGGTGGACTGTTTTTTTTTTTTTTTTTGCTATAACTATAAAGCCAAGAAAAGTGGTATATTGCTGCTATTAACTTAGCGGCAATATATTTGTTGGTCTGCTGATTAATGAATAACATATTGATATTTTATGCGGTCGTAGACAAAATACTACGGGTTTACCCGTGGATGAATGATTGCGGGGACGATATCTGCCTTATAATGTGGTGTGGAAGTTGTTTTTCATCACATACGGCTATCGTCTTCAGTATCATATAGTTTGAGTATGCAAATATCGTCGTAGGATCCTGAGGCCAGGTGTCCGAGAATGTTAACACAGGGTTTTGTAGTAATTACAGTAGGAGTTTTAGGCAATGAAAGTGCTATATATACATCAATATTTCAAATCTCCCAAAGAACCTGGTGGAACAAGGTCTTATTGGATAGCACAGGAGCTTATTAACAGAGATCATCAAGTTATAATGTTGACTTCTTCAAGTGAATTTGAAAATAAAGTGACTAAAAAAAATATTGATGGGATTGAAGTTATTTATATTAAAGAAAGCTATAATCAGGACATGTCTATACTGCGTAGATTGTTATCGTTTTTGAAATTTATGCTTAAGTCAACTTTACTTGCCTATAAGCAAAAAAATATCGATTTAGTTTTTGCAACTTCAACACCTTTGACAATTGGCTTTCCTGCAATTGTTTTAAAATGGTTTAAGGGGGTCAAGTTTATATTTGAGGTTCGAGATTTATGGCCGGAAGTTCCTATTCAGATGGGGGGATTAAAAAATCCTATTGTTAAGAAATTGGCAATATTATTTGAAAAAATAATTTATAAAAATGCAGAACATGTTGTAGCACTTTCTCCCGGTATGCAGGATGGTGTGATTAAGCATATCCCAAAGGATAAGACATCCATGATCACTAATATGGCTAAAATAGATCAGTTTTATCCTCGAAATAAACAAATAGAACTTGTCGAGAAATTGGGACTTGGTTTAGAAACTTTTAAAATTATTCACTTTGGTTCTTTGGGATTTGCAAATGGTATAGATAAAGTCATTGAATCTGCAAAACTTCTAAAAAGTGATAACTCTATTGAGTTTGTATTTTTGGGAGATGGTAGCATGAAAGCAAAATTAAAACAGGAGTGCATGGATAAAAACTTAAGTAATGTTAAGTTTTTAGGTGCCTTTCCTATGTCAAAAACATCAGAAATAGTTAATTTATGTGATGTTTCTCTTGTGAGTTTTAAAGATATACCAATTTTATACACAAATTCTCCAAATAAATTATTTGATTCATTGTCAGCGGGAAAACCAATTATTGTTAATTCTGCTGGTTGGACAAAGCAGTTGGTAGAAGAAAATAATTGTGGAATATATGTTGACCCAAATGATAAGATGGATTTGGTGGAGAAAATAAAGTATTTACAAAAAAATCCCAATTTAGTTGAGGAAATGGGGCGTAACTCAAGAAAGTTAGCAGAAATAAAATTTGATAAAGCCATTTTGACAAAACAAATGGTTGACACTATAGAAAGAGTTTGTAATAAATAATTGTGTAAGGCATTGCTAAAATAATAAATTATGTACAAAAAATACATCAAAAGAATAGCAGATTTTTGTTTATCGCTAATAGGTTTTATTATATTGTTGCCTGTATTTTTGTTGGTCACAATATTTCTTGCCATTGCCAATAAGGGTAGGCCGTTTTTCTTTCAAACCAGACCCGGTAAGAACGAAAAAATTTTTAATATCATTAAATTTAGGACAATGAATGATAAAAGAAATGCCGAGGGCCAGCTGCTATCTGATACCGAGCGACTAACCAAAGTTGGTACGTTTATGCGAAAAACCTCATTAGATGAAATTCCGCAGCTACTCAATGTGATAAAGGGTGATATGAGTTTAGTGGGTCCTCGCCCTTTGCTCACGGAGTATTTGCCCCTTTATAACGCAGAGCAAAAACGTCGTCATGAGGTAAAACCAGGCATTACCGGTTGGGCCCAGGTTAACGGCCGCAATGCTATTAGTTGGGAAGATAAATTCAAATTGGATGTATGGTATGTCGATAACCAATCGTTTTGGTTAGATGTAAGAATTCTTTTTTTAACGGTAAAAAAAGTACTGATTAAGGATGGTATTAGCGCTGAAGGAAAAGCTACAATTGATTATTTTAGGGGTAACGATGATTAAAATTCTTTTTATGGGCAGAAAGCCCGTTGCTGTAAATTTACTAAAATTTATTCATGATTTGGACAATGTACAAATTGTAGGTGTCTTGACTGATAATCATTTGGAAGGCTCTGTTACAACAAAAGTAGCAAATGATTTAGGTTTGCAAATTTACACATTTAACCAAGCGCTGCAGGCTATGCGGCAGGGAGCTTTGAGTTTTGATTTAGGTATCTCTATGCTTTATTGGCGAAAATTAAAAGATGAGTTTATTAGTCTGCCTCGGTTAGGAGTAATTAATTTTCACCCAGCTATTCTCCCTGAATATAAAGGAACAGCAGGATATAATTTAGCAATATTAGAAGGACGCCTAGACTGGGGTGTTTCTGCTCACTATGTTGATGAAGAGATTGATACAGGAGATATTATTGAAGTTAAAACTTTTCCAATTGACTATGATAAGGAGACTGTTGTGACACTTGAGAAAAAGTCGGTTAAAGTACTGGAGGAATTAGCCCAAAAAATTATTTTTAAGGTTGTTTCTCTTAATGGTAAGTTACCCGCACGGTCAAACGAGGGAGGTAGATATATTAGTAGAGAGGAGATGGAAAGGATGAAGGAAATAAGGGAGGGTGATGATATAGAAAGAAAAATAAGAGCCTTTTGGTTTCCGCCTTACGGCGGAGCTTATTTCCCCACCCTTGGCAAAGATTATACTTTAGTTAGCCATTTTATTTTGGATTCTCTCGCACCGAAAGACAGTACTAGCTTGTTTTCAAAAGAGGAATAAAATGTTAAATACAGTGTTTTCCCCGTGGCCGGCTTTTACTGAAGCGGAAGCCGGTGCCGTAAAGTGTGTGTTGTTGTCTAATAAGGTCAATTATTGGGCGGGAAGCAAATGTCGTGAGTTCGAAAAAGCCTTTGCCGCATTTGTCGATTGCGATTACGCGATAGCCGTGGCAAATGGCACGGTGGTACTCGATTTGGTACTGAATGTCCTAGGTATTAGCAGGGATGATGAGGTCCCTCAAAACCAAAGCTATTATGTGTGTGCACTTGGTGGGATAGTAATTGATGATATTCAGGATAGTGTAACTGTTGTAGGCGCGCCTGCTAAAATTATTAAAAGAATAGCACTATGAGTAAAAAAATCTGGTTATCTTCTCCACATATGGGGGGTAATGAGCAAAAATATATTAATGAAGCTTTTGAGGCTAATTGGATAGCACCATTGGGTCCCAATGTAAATGGTTTTGAACGAGATTTAGAAGGCTATCTTGATGAAAATAAAAAAATAGCGTGCCTGGTTTCCGGCACATCGGCTCTCCACCTTGCTTTAATTTTGTCGGGTGTAACAGCAGGAGATGAGGTGGTTTGTCAGAGTATGACATTTTCGGCATCAGCAAATCCTATTGTTTATCAAGGTGCAACGCCTATTTTTATCGATAGTGAAATAGATACTTGGAATATGTGTCCTGTCGCTTTGGAAGAGGCAATTAAAGGCCGTATTTCAAAAGGCAAAAAGCCAAAAGCGATTATCGTTGTTCATTTATATGGCATGCCTGCTAAAATTGATGAGATTGCCACAATTGCAAAGAAATACGATATTAAACTAATTGAAGATGCAGCCGAAGCGTTAGGTTCAACTTATAAAGGACAAAAATGTGGAACTTTTGGTGAATTTGGTATTCTGTCATTTAATGGAAATAAAATTATAAGTACTTCCGGTGGTGGGGCTTTGGTTTGTAAAAGCGAAGAAGATAAACAAAAAGCCGTATTTTTAGCTACCCAAGCACGAGATGATGCACCACATTATCAGCATTCGCACATTGGTTACAATTACCGAATGAGCAATATCGTGGCTGGCATTGGTCGTGGTCAAATGGAAGTTGTTAACTTAAGGGTGTCGCAACGTCGAGCTAATCATCAATTTTATAGGGAATTATTCAAAAATATTGACGGAATAGAAATTTTCACAGAACCTACGACTGATTATTTTTCAAATCATTGGTTGTCTGCTATATTGATTGATAAACAAAAGACAGGATTTAACCGAGAAGATTTACGATTAAAATTGTTAGAAGATAATATTGAATCTCGTCCGTTATGGAAACCGATGCACTTGCAACCTGTTTTTGATGATTGCCCGTATTATGGTGAAAAAGTCGCAGAAACTTTATTTGATAATGGTTTATGTTTGCCGTCAGGTTCTAATTTGACTGATGAGAATAGAAATCGAATAAAAGCATCTATACTTAGATAGTGTTATCTATGAAATAATTACTTCCTGGAAAACTAAATGAAAAACCTAAAAAAATCTATCCTCAACATCCTGCAAAACTTAAAAGGCAGTGGCAAATTTGCTACTGTTGGTTCTGTGCCGTTTGTACTGCCTAGATTATGTATCAATGACAAGGAAGAAATGCGTTTTCCACTATCTGAGAACGATGTGCAAAAATTAATTCATTTTGCTAGCCAAGCACCTTTTGGCAAAGGGCATGAAACAATTGTCGATACTGAGGTAAGAAATACCTGGGAAATTGATGCACAAGATATTAGGTTTCATAACCCTCGTTGGCATGATTGCCTTGATTTAATTGTCGATAATGTCAAAGAAAGTTTAGGGCTAAAAAAATACACTATCAAAGCCAATTTATACAAGTTGCTTGTCTATGAGCAAGGCAGTTTTTTCTTGCCTCATAAGGATTCTGAGAAAGAAAAGGGCATGTTTGGTACATTGGTCATTGATTTGCCTTCTCAATTTACGGGGGGTGAGTTAGTTATCTCCTTTGATAAACAAAATGTTGTGGCTGATTTTGCCAATGGTGATACTTATAATTTTGACTTCGCTGCTTTTTACGCTGATTGTCAGCATGAAGTGAAAGTGGTAACATCGGGTTATCGAGTATGCCTGGTTTATAACTTAATTCAACAAAAAAATCAATCTAAAATTGCTCTGTCTTCTATATGTCAACAGGCTGATGAACTGGCAAAAGTCATTGCTAATCATTCTAGTGACAAGCCGTATATTATGTTATTAGGGCATCAATATACACCCGAAAACTTCTCCTATAATATGCTAAAACTGAATGATAGGTTAAAGGCGGAAGTCATTCTTAATGCGGCTAAAAAATTAGGCTTTTATGCCCAATTGTGTTTAGTCACTTCGTATAAGTCGGGTATCCCCGAATACAGTGGATATTATGATGAATATCTAGAAATTGAGTATTGGGCAAAAAGTGACCTACCTACACTAAGCGATGTTTCTTTTAATGAGGAGGATTTAATTACATCATTTGGATTAGATGCCGATGAACCCATCGTCAAAGAAACGAGTGGCTATATGGGTAATTATGGTCCCGATATTTCTTATTGGTATCATTATGGTGCGATTGTTTTGTGGTCTCCTTCAGCCAATGCTACATTATTTCCCGCTCAAAGTGATCAGGTTCAGCTGGACTGGATTGCCTACCTTAATACTAATGGTGCAACAGCTGAAGAAAAAGCAGCGGTCACTAAAAGTATTGAGGCAGGGCTTGCAGGACAGCACACCCGCTATCAGAAAAAAATCAACTGCAATGCTGTTGTAGATTGGGTATTGCAATATAAAAATGAGGATTTATTATTAGGCCTTGATAAGCGGTTAGTGCAGCAGTATTTTAATGCGATTGATGTGGAAAAGCAGTTTTATTTTCTTGATTATATTGATGCTGAACAACAAAATAAATGGCTTGAAAAAGCGTTAGAAAATATCAATATTACTACATTGGAAAAGTTAATTGGCTTGCTGTCGATTATGCCAAATGAAGATAAATGGCGTGTATTTGCTTTAAGCTGGCTAACTCAACTCCCTTTATTTATCAAGCAATGTTATAAGGGCAAACACTTGCTTTCGTCGGAGGCATTTTCTCAGCTATTTTCATTGGAAAGTCATTTTTATTTACCTAAAGAGTGGTCATTGAATACGGCTAACGCTATAGTGAGTAATAGTGATCGGGAAAGGGTTCGACTGATTGTTACTCAACAATTACTGAAAGAAAATGCTGGTTCTGTATTAAGGCAGCAACTAAGAGCATTCTTAGCCTCTCCAACAGAGCAGGTATTTGATTATAAAAAAGTACAAGCCGACAGAGAGCAAATGGAAAATGCCATTAAATCGGTTACGGTAGACTTAAAAATGCAAACAATAACAAAAGGTCGTCCTTATACATTGCGGTTGACAAAAACGCAAGCAACTTACGAAAAACAGTATAAAAAATGGCAAGCAGATTGTGAGCTTTTGAAAAGTTAATCAAAGTTAATAGCTAATCATCTTACTGAGTAATTTTTCTATGAAACACATTCGAAACTTATTATTAAATTCCCCACGTTGGTTAAAGAAAATTATTTTTATATTGCATGATATTATACTGATTTTCTGTGCTTTCTGGCTGGCTTTGGGGCTGAGATTACCCATAAAACCCGAATGGCAGGATACAGAAAATTGGCAGATTTTAGCTGGCACGTTAGTGGTCAGCATCGTTGTTTTTGCTCGCTTGGGGTTGTATCGGGCGGTGATTCGCTATGCCGGTAATAAAATCTTAGTCGTAGTGCTTTTGGGTAGCTTGGCCTCGGTGGCGGCAATGTTGGCGACGGCCTTTTATTTTCATCTGCCGCTGCCGCGCAGTGTACCGGTTATGTACTTTCTATTAATTATCGTTCTATTGGTGGGGTCACGCTTTACAATTAAAGGCCTGCTACAAACGCAAGATAAAAGTATCAATCATCCAGTGATTATTTACGGAGCGGGAGAATCGGGAAGGCAGTTATTAGAGTCGCTCAAACAGGTGGATACCTACCATCCGGTAGCATTTGTTGATGATGATAAAACGCTACAAAAAGCGGTTATTCACAATGTCCAAGTACATGCTCCGTCGGAATTGATCAAGCTGGTCGAACGCTATGCGGTAGAATCAATTTTGTTGGCTATGCCCAGTGCCGGACAGCAGCAGCGTCGGGATATAATTGCCCAACTGGAACACTTGCCCTGTAAGATTCTTTCCATGCCGGGCTTAAAGGATTTGGTGGAAGGGAAAATCAGCGTCAATAGCCTAAAAAAAGTCTCGGTGATTGACTTGTTGGGACGTGAGGCAATGGAACCCAATACCGAACTGATGCAGCGAGATATTACTGATAAGATGGTTATGGTAACGGGAGCAGGCGGGTCTATCGGTTCTGAACTTTGTCGACAAATTATCAAACAATCCCCGAAGACGCTCATTTTATTTGAATTGTCTGAGTTTTCCCTCTATAGCATTGAGCAAGAGCTAAGTAATACCATTCGCGAGCAGAATTTGGCGATACGATTGGTTCCGGCAATGGGGTCAGTACAGCACTTACGCCGCTTAAGCGAATTGATGAAGCATTTTGTCGTTGAAACGGTTTACCATGCCGCTGCTTATAAACATGTGCCGTTGGTGGAATACAACACTATTGAAGGCGTAAGAAATAATATCTTTGGTACTTTGCATTGTGCCCAAGCAGCTATAGAAGCAAAAGTTGATACCTTTGTGCTTATTTCTACCGATAAAGCAGTTCGCCCAACCAATACCATGGGAGCAACTAAGCGTATGGCAGAGTTGGTGTTGCAAGCCCTTGCCGAGCAAACGAATCACAGTACGCGTTTTTGTATGGTACGTTTTGGTAATGTTTTAGGTTCTTCCGGTTCTGTTATTCCCTTATTTGAAAAGCAAATTGCTGCGGGTGGTCCTATTACCCTGACGCATTCTGATATTACCCGTTTCTTTATGACCATTCCGGAGGCGGCACAGCTGGTCATTCAAGCAGGAGCCATGGGTAAAGGCGGCGATGTCTTTTTGCTGGATATGGGTGAACCCATCAAAATTATTGATTTGGCACGGCAGATGATTCGACTGAGTGGCTTAACGGTGCGAGACAAAAAAAATCCTGATGGCGATATTGATATTCAGGTAACGGGACTACGCCCCGGGGAAAAGTTGTACGAAGAACTGTTAATCGGTGAAAATCCACAGACCACTAGCCATCCCCGTATTATGACCAGTAAAGAAGTCATGTTATCATGGAACAAATTACGGTTATTATTGTCGCAACTTGAACAGGCATGTAAAGCGTTTGAACCGCAAACTATCAGAGAATTATTGCTACAAGCACCAATAGATTTTCAGCCCTCGAATATGGTTTGTGATATATTACTGATTGACAAAAAACAATAGCTACTAATGGGTTTGCATTTATGACAGAAAAAAATACTCAATTTCCCTATAATGATGATGAAATTGATTTAATTGAACTGATATTATCTATTTGGCAAAAAAAATGGTGGGTAATTTTAATCGTCGTTATTTTTGCGGTTGGTTCGATAAGCTATGCCTTAATGCTCAAAGAACAATGGACATCTAAGGCTGAAATTATTGCGCCTAATATAAAAGAAATGGGCAAATATTTGGATACTTATGAGAAATATTTTTCAATAATTAATCAGAATCAGAATCAGAATCAGAATCAGAACCAAGCTGAAATAGCATCTAAAGTCTTACTGAATAGTTTTTCTAGCGCTATTGGTTCGCACGAACAGCAAGTTAAGTTTTTCCAGCAATCAGAAGTTCTTAAAAAACAAATCGAGCAAGGAAAAAAAGCATCGTCGTCAATGTTACAATTGATAAATGCTGTTAAGGTGGCTAAACCGAATAAAAAGAAGGATATTAATTATATTGCCATTAATTTTAGTTCAGGGGATGCGGCTGTAGCACAACAAACGCTTAGTCGCCTGATTCAATATATTAATATAGTTACGAAACAGGGTCTTACAGAAGATTTGCAAACTGAAATTGCGACTAAAATTAAAACATTACAAATTAAAAAAGACAGCGTGAAATTATTTGCCGATACTACTGAAAAAGTTCGACTGAAAAATCTGCAAAGGGCCTTGCTAACCGCCAAAAATGCCGGTATTGGTGATTATGCTCAATTGCGTGGTGATCATTTTGTTTTACCTAGTAATTTTGGTGGAGAGGCGGGGGTTCAGTTAAAGGATAATCGTTTGTCAGAGGGAAATTTTTTGTTTATGTTAGGCGAAAAATATCTTAAAGCACAAATTGATACACTAACTAACACAAAAACAGTTTATCCCGAGGAATATTATCAAGCTGCTTTACAAATTGATTTATTAACCGCGTTATTAAATGATAATCAGGATTTTTCATTTGATACTTTTCACTATCAAAGCTCTCCTAACTTACCATTAAAACGCGATAAGCCCAAACGCGCCCTGATTGTGCTTATTGGTACATTCTTAGGTGGTATTATCGGCATATTGGTAGCATTGTTTATAGCGGCTTTAGAAAAACGAAAAATTATAGAGAAGCCATTGAGCAAAGGCTGAAAATGCCTACAATGTTGATTGTATTTAGTTTCTTTAGTACCCTGTTATTATCGCTAGGGTGGTTGTTTTGGCAACAGCAAAATAATAATGTTGCTTTGCCCAATCATCGTTCCAGCCATGCCACAGCCACCCCTCAGGGTGGCGGGTTGGCTATGGCTATTGTGGGGATAATAAGCTTGTGGTTTTTGTCGGCAGAGTTGTCTTTAGCGGAGCGATTATTGACCGTTTTTCCTTTTCTTTTAGCAACAATAACCGGCTATTTAGATGATTTTCATGGTTTGTCCGGGCGCTGGAAATTGGCATTGATTATTTTAGCGGTTCTGCCTTTGGTTTTTATACCGCTATTATTTTTCGGTGCCTTATTTTCATCGATTGTTACTTTGTTGGCCGCATTAGGCACTTGGGCAATAGCTGTATTTTGGGTTGTTATGTTATTGGGATTGGTCTGGGTGGTTAATCTCACTAACTTTATGGATGGTATTAACGGGTTGGCGGCACTGGAAGTGCTGTTTATATTAGGAACATTATGGTGGTTGCGTGATGATTTTTCGTTATCTACGATAATGATTCAATGGATTGTTTGTCTTTGGGTAGCATGTTTGTCATTCTTGCCCTTCAATTTCCCTAAAGCGCTGTTATTTTTAGGTGATACCGGCAGTTTGTTTTTTGGTGTTTTAATGGCGTGGATAGTAGTCGTAATGATGGTAAATCATCCTAACGGATTATGGGTGTTTTTATGTTTATTTGCTATGTTTTGGGTGGATGCAACGCTGACGCTTATACGACGATTATTACGTCAAAAATCAATTTTCGAGGCGCACCGTGAACATGCTTATCAGCACTTGGCGAATGAAAAGTGGCAGTCACATACTAAAGCAACGCTATTTATTATGCTGATTAATGTGGTTTGGTTGTTACCGATGGCCTATGCAGTATTGCAGTCGGCTTATCCTCTGCTATGGTTGTTAATAGCAATTATACCGGTGATTATTTATACGTTGTATTTACAGGCAGGTATGGCTTATTTTACTAAAAAATAGCAGATTTTCCTTTGTTGCTTCTGACATAGTTAGGGTGACTAATAACATAGAGTCAAGATTGCACAGATACTTAATTGTGGACGTATCACAGTTTAAAAGCTTTAGCGGAGTATTGA
>PDWI01003962.1_pt1 | contig 20367 bp, 16 predicted proteins | sample 1430891 | NCBI WGS metagenome assembly PDWI01 (sample SAMN01162508, study PRJNA174530) | Oral metagenome, whole genome shotgun sequencing project. | biome: Marine environment; feature: Marine mammal; material: Swab sample of the gingival sulcus; isolation source: swab sample of gingival sulcus... | reverse complement strand
TCAGTTGATGATGATAAATATAAAAAACTGATTGAATTTATCAAAAATAAAAAAATAGATTATCTTGATGAAACTGAATTAAAGTGGTTTGAAAAAAATCCATCATTTCTGAAAAATATACATTGACACTTGCCTACATATCGCCTTAGAATAGAGGCGTATTGTGTTTTATAAAATATTAATCGGTAAGTAACACCATGAATAATAATAAGTGGGAAGTATGACTAATTCACAACTCAATTTAGAATTAGACATAAAAGATAATGCCAGTTTAAGCGACTTTTCAGGTCCAAGTTGGACGGCTGTCATTGATAGTGTACGCCAATTACATATTGGACTTATTCATCAATTATATATTTTTGGTGAACACGGCACAGGAAAAAGTCATTTATTATCTGCTATTTGCGAATCCTTTATCGATTTAAATCACCCTGCGATTTGTTTATCTTTACCTGATTTGCTTTCTACCAATGTTGATGTATTATCTTCATTAGAAACTTTTGATGCGATTGCGATTGATGACGTACAGGTGATAGAAAATAAGCCTGAATGGCAAGAGGGCTTGTTTCATCTGATTAATCGCTCCAAAGAACAAAATAAAAAGTTGATTTTTGCATCTACCAAACCTGCGAATAAAATGGATTTTGCCTTATTTGATTTAACCACACGTTTATCACAAGCAACCTCCTTTAAAGTCCCAAATGGACAGGTTTTTGCCGACCGTCAAGCGACACTTAATTCAATTTTACATCGTCGTGGTTGGCAATTTGATGATAGGATTTTACAACATTTATTAACCGAGGGTCCTCATCATACAGCGGATATGATGAAGGTATTGCTTTATATTCAGCCATTATTTGCAAGTTTATCTCGCAAACGTGTTTCAAAATCAAGTGTGGCTGAGGCGATTAAAATTATTGATGAACAAACTTTATTAACCGAACTTGCCACCATTGAAGAATTACAGCAAGCCGAAAATAAAAGTCAATTTATTGATTTTTAATATTTTTTATTATCTATTGCAACTCTTCTCTTTTGCAGAGTATAATAGCATTTTAGAAAAAATTTATATTAAAAGGACAACCAATGAAAGCTATTTTTTATAAAAAATTACCGCTTATTATTTCATTATCTATGCTGAGTAGTTTTGCTTACTCGGCAGTTACCTTAGACGTTGAAGACAATATCAAAGTCACTGCGATTAATGGGCAAGCGGTCAATAAAGGCTTATTGAGCCGTGACAAAACCCACTTCACTTTGCAAGCGGGCAAGCATGTGATTACCGCTCGATATGACCGTATGTTTGACTTAACTCGTGATAGTCACGATTATGTTAAATCAGGCAATATTACTGTCACCGCTGATTTGCAAGACAATCAAAGTTATCAATTAGTCATGCCAAATCAACCAAAACGCTATGACCAAGCTAAAGAATTTGCTAAAAATCCAACATTAGCAATCAAATTAGGCAATAAAGTTCTTGCTAGTCAATCTAATCAACTTGCAGAAGATGGCTTGTTTTTAAAGGCAGAACAAAAAATCAGCTCATTATTTAGCAATAATAATGCGGTGAATAGTAATGCAAAAGTGATTGCCTCAATTTCACAAAATACGCCTCAGGCGACAGCGATACCTAGTAATTCGCAATCGACACTTGATGAATTTATGAAAGTTTGGCTAAAAGCTACTCCTGAAGAAAGAGAGCGTATTCGAGCTTGGATAGCAAAATAACAACTATATTAGCTTTAAATATAGTGGTTTTATAAAAAAACTGCCCTTGTTATAGTAATTTAGATATTTAGTTATATTTCATATTGTTACATTTGACTAACAATAATCTGTTATAATTATTCACGAAAAATAATAGCTTGCTAGAGGTAAAATAAATTGCAACCTTATCCAAATAACAAGATGAATGATAATAAACCAAAATTGACAAAAAAGTTATTGCCAATATTTGCCATTACCTTGATTGTTGTTAGTCTGATTTTGTCTATTTTTGTTTATAAACTTGCTTATCGCAAGGGTTATCATGATGCCAATCGAGAAACAAAAATATTAGCCGATGGTATTGAAATGAACACCGCAGGGCTAAAAAATATTCAGCTTGAAAATGAAATATTAAAAAATGAGGCAGATTCCGCCTTACAAGAGCGTGATATTAGCTTGAATAATCTTGTGAATTTACGCAAACGCATGGAAGAATTAAGCATTACCAATGCTCAATTAAAACAAACCATTAAATTATATGCCAAAAATTTATCCGTGCAAGGTGGTATTCCGTTGCAAGTGATTGGGGTTAAAATTGAACCTTTACCTGAACAGGCGTATGAATATCGCTTTGACGTATTGCAACTTGCTCCTGATGGCAAAACTTATACTTTATATCCAAAAATAGACTTGTTAAATAGCACAAGTTTTGTCAGTATTCCAATAAAACCAAAAACTTATGAAATTAATGGTGTCGCTCGTATTCGAGGACGTTTTACCATGCCTGAGGGCTTTAATCCGCAACAATTAAGATTAAAACTTTCTGCAGGTAATGAAAACATTGAACAACTGTATAATTGGCGACTAGGAAAACGTAAAAATGACGTGCCATTATCTTTAGCAGAAGTTCCACACCCTGACCAACGACCAATTACTGATAAATAGCCGTGACGATAAATAACAACCACAAACACGATTTTGACGATGATTTAGCGTTAAAGTCCGAAAAAGAAAAACTTAGAGTACCCCCTGAATATGCAGTTATCATGCTAAATGATGATTATACGCCGATGGACTTTGTTGTGGCAATTTTAATGGAAGAATTTCATCACGAACAGGCGAAAGCAGTGCAAATTATGTTGGATATTCATCATACAGGTTTTGGCGTTGCAGGGGTTTATAGTCGAGATATTGCAGAAACTAAAGCAAATCACGTCAATGTATTAGCAAGAAATTCAGGCTATCCATTAACGACTGTTATTGATGTTGTTGAATAGTAGTAATCCCTAGCAAAATAGCGGAAAAAATTAGAAAGACAAGAGGTTAGAAAAAATACAGTACAATTAATAAAAATTTAAGGAGCAAACATGAATACCATATTAGTGGCAAATCAAAAAGGAGGTTGCGGTAAAACTTCCGTTGCCATTACCCTTGCCTCCGCCCTTGCCAATAAAGGACAAAAAGTTGCCCTAGCCGATGCAGACCCACAAAAATCTAGCTTGCAATGGCTAAAACAGCGACCTGACACCGCAAGCCCAATTATGTCAGTCGATTGGCGAGACCAAGACGACATCGGCGATTTACCCAAAAAAGTCAATAAAAAATTAGGCAAAAAAGATTGGTTAATTATTGATGCTCCTGGTTCGCTGACCGCTGAACGAGCAAGTTCTTTAATTGCTCAAACCGATGCGATTATTATTCCTGTATTACCCTCTGTTTTTGATTCTGCAAGCACCAAAAAATTTCTTAAATCCATTCAAGATATTAAGCGTATTCGCAAAGGTAAAGTTAAAATTCATCTACTTGCTAACCGTGTTAAAGCCAATGCCAGCACCAGCGAAAGTTTAAAAAATTTTTTTGATAATATCGGACAACAACCACTCGCTTGGATTGCTGAACGCACCATTTATCCACAACTTGCCGAACAAGGTTTAGCAATTTTTGATTATCAACAAAAACAATATAGAAATACGCAAGCCCAATGGCAAGCGGTATTAGATGAATTAATGCCAAAAGTTGCTGATGAATATCAAGGATTATTTAAAAAATCGGCGATTTCTGAAGGTATTAGCAAACTTAATCAACATAGTGTTGAAAAACAAGCTAAATTAAATAAAAGTTCTTGGTATTAGTTAGAATTGATAGTGAACGTGAGTTCGATTTAATAAAAATATAACCATTTGATTTAGAAATTAATTTTGTAGAGACAGGGCATGCCCTGTCTCTACGGTGTAATAATTAACTAAATTATCTTTTAAAGCACATTTATATATTTTGAATTTATTGATTTTTAATTATTTTTAAAAATAATTATTCCGAACTCACGTTAATCTAAGTTCAATTAAAAAGTTAAAACTTTATCGCTATCCATCACCCAATCAGCCAATTCGCCCATGGTTGATTTTTCTGCACCATCAAAATAAGGGTGATTTTTATAAATACCACAGCGAGCCATGCAAGTACCGCATACTTTTACCGCAACACCGACGGCAATCAAGTCTTTTAACATTTGTGATAAATTTTGGTCATAATTGGCAGGTGGCACACAGACATCTCTTGCCATATCGACAGAATCATTCATTAAAAATATACGAACTTCATTGCCTTTTTCTTGCAAAGTTTTCGCTAAGCGTAAGCCATTCCAAGTGACATCTGTATTGTCATAGGGTTCACGATTAAAAATAATTAACGTTTTCATACTAGTATCCTCTCTTTTCACTTATTAAATTTTTACTTTTTCAATGATAAAAATTTATGCCTAATTTTCATAAAATTAGTCTTTGCTGTTTGTGTTAATCGTTGTTTTTTGCTGATTTTATAGCTTTTCACTCGTTCTTGCGAATTTGTTGGATAGAGATAATCAATCACTTGTTCCACTTGAGCAAGCCCATAACCATTTGGCAAATGATACAACGGATATTTAATTAAAGTACAATAAATTAGCTGTTCTAACGTTAATTTTTGTTGACGTTCACGGCGTTTTAGATAGTTAGGATTGCTCATTTTATCCACAGTCAAGCCCCAACCTGCATAAAAAGGCAAACCATAACAAACCACGGTTTTATTACGCAACAACGCCTCAAATCCTGTCAGCGAACTCATGGTATGCACTTCATCAATACATTGTAAGCAGTCAGGCATAGCAATGTCAAGAGCGACCATATCCACTTGCGATAAGCTGTGTTTATCGACCTTACCTGCTCGCAAGCCTGCCTCGACATCAGGATGCGGTTTATAAATCAAATATGCGTTCGGATTATCTTGTTTTACTTGTTTGATTAAGTCGGCATTACGTTTGATTGTTGAGCCACAATACTGCACCGATAAATCATCTTCGACTTGTCCAACAATTAGAATTTTTTTGCTTGCAACATATTCTAATTTGTCAAATTGGCGTGATTTTTCTGCAGTGCCAACATTATATTTACTTACTTTTTGAGCAAGTAAATGCTTTTTTAAATTTTTTACTCGCTTAATTTCTGCTTGGCTAAGTTTTGGACAAAATTTTAATAGACTTTCTAAATCTGATGGCGTTGTCGCATTATAATAAATACCTTGCCTATCAATGACCACAGATAAAGGCTGAATTAACGTTGCCCCCAAACCATTTGAACGAATAAAACCGTCTTCCATGCAATAAACTTTATCGGTCTTTTTATTAAGGGTTAATTTTTGATAATTTGCCAAGCCCCAAACCAATATCGGATTTGCTAAATTCACACGAAAATGATTAGGGTGTAAAACATTTTTCCAACGTGGTCTTGGTTTGATAAAAATTTCTGTTTGCGGAAAGCCAACAAAAGCACACACAAAAGGCAATTTCCAACGACTAAATTCATAAATGGTTAAATCACCCTGTAATTGATTATGCCAATGGCGATTGGTCAATAACCAATTAATTGCACTATCAATATCGCAACTTGTTTGAGTCGCAGGGTCGGCATAATGACTATAATCAAGATAGGCAGAAAAAAATAACTGTTCAACATTTATCGCCGTTCCTTCCCAAACTCGCCCTTCCGTTAAGATATACTCATCATCTTCAGATTTATTAGCCATCGTTGCATTAATATTCTGCTTGCGTTTCGAATATAGCTCTCGTCTTACCAAAGGACGATAAGGTATTTCGCTTTTGCCTATATCAATCGGCTTTTGAAAACGACGATTTTTTACTTGTTGATAAAGTTGTTGTAAATTTTCATCGCCTTCAACAATACCGTTATCATCAGTCAAACCCCAAGCCGAATACCAATTTACCCCATAACAATGCACAGTTTTTTTATCGCCAATCGCTGAAAGCATTAACGCCTCAAATCCCATATGAGAACTGACGGTATAAACATGCTGAACTTGTTTTAATAATAAAATCGGATTGACTTGTTCATCTAAAATATAAATGCTATTGGCGGAGGAATTAATGGTTTTGGCTAAATTTAATTCTGCTAAATATCCCTTGCCTGCAGGGTGAGCTTTTATCCAAATATTTGCTTTAGGGTGATTTCTACAGGCATCTTTGAGCATTTTTATAAATTGCTTTTTGGCAGTTTCTGCCGTTAAACCTGCCCCAATAATTGAATTATCACCTGCCACTTGGTCAATTAATAACACATGTTCAGGACTAAAGGTCAGTTGAGCAAGATTAGGACAAGCAAGGGTTGCATTATATTTTGATAAATTATGTTCGGTAATGGTTTTCATAAATTGGCGAGCATAATCATAATGCTGTGGCGACCAATTTTTTTCAGTTAGCCGAGTTAAAATTAATTTTTCTAAGCGTGATGACTTGGTTAAATCAAAATAAATACCTAAATCATCAACAATTAAACTTAACGCATAACGGCTTTTTATCCCTGTATCTAGCGAGCGTAAAAAACCATCTTCTACACTAAATACAGGTAAATTTAACTGCTCGCCATAAAATTTTGCTCGTTGAAAGCTTTTTTTATTGCCCCAACCGATAAGAGCAGACGGCAGATTTTTTGTATGGGAACTAGCAACCGAAGACGGATAATATTTTTTAATATTGCTTTTTAAAGTTTGTGCCAACATGGCATTATTATTTACAATGCCATTGCCCAATACGCCAAGCGTATCAGGCAACTGAATTTGTTGTAATTTTGGGCTGTTAAACATTATTTACAACCCTAAAATAACTTTTGTGGCAATGGCTAATTGATAAACAATTTGTGAAATTCCACGGGTGATTTCCACATTTTTTGTTTTAACTTTTGGTAATATCATAATTTCATCGCCTTGTTGCACACGATAAACCGAATTAACAATTTCATGCTCTCCATTTTGATGAATAACAAGAATTTTTTCACTATCCGCATTATCATCAAAACCGCCTGATTTTGCAATATAATCACCAACAGTAAAGTTTTTATTAAAGGTTAACGCTCCTTGAGCCCTTACTTGACCATTAACCGTAATAACAGAAGTTTGCTCAGGAATTTTGATAATATCGCCCTGTTGCAAAATCACATCTTGCCAAGAATCTTCCACCACGACAATTTGCCCTGTTGGTTTAATATTACGAGCTTTAGCGATAAATTGCTGAATTAATTTAGCATCATCTTGACGCAATGATGCCTCTTCTTTGGTCAATGATTGACTTGCTAAAGTCATTTTTTCTAGGCGGTCAAGTGACTTATTAATCATTTGTTTTTGTTGCTCTGCCACTGACTGACGATAAATAGTCAAGTGAGAAATATTAGCAAGCGGATTTAATTTTAATTGTTTTACCACATCTTTTAATTTTGAGCCATAAGGCAAAATCATTGCCCCATTGCCTGTGTGAGCCCCTTGCACAGAAACGGCAATCGTGCCTGCATAACGGTCAGAAGTTACCACCACTTTATCACCATTATAAATCGGAATATCTGTGGCATTTCTTAGTGAATAATACTCAGAAGTTTGCTCACGTCCTGACGAACGAGTAATATTAACATTGGTTGCATCGGCATCTGCTCCCGCAATCGACAAGGCTGTCCCCACCGTAATTTGAGTATTATCATTAAATTCATAAATATAAGGATTTTTAACCTTGCCTAAAACGCTAAAGCTATTTTGTTGCGGTGGCACTCGGATAACATCACCTGTGCGGAAATTAAATTCTTGTAAACTGCCATTCCATAAAAAATCGTACAAATTAACATGTTGCATGACTTGACCATTGCGTAAAATTTGAATGTCGATATAACTGCCACGCTGAGGGTCAACACCGCCTGCCCTATCCAAATAAGACAAAATACTATCGGCAGATAAACCACCATAATAACCTGCTTGACGGACAAAACCTGTGACAAACACACGGACAGGTTGAGCCTCTTCCAACGATGCATAAACGCCAACATTAGAACGATAAACACGATTTACCGCTGATAATACGGTATTTTGCAACATGCTATTAGGAATGCCTGCCACTTTTACAGGACCAATATTTGGTAAAAATATATTGCCTTGTGGGTCAATGGTCATTGTTGAGGCGTACTGATACGCTCCCCACATACGCACTTGCACATTATCACCTGATTTTAGCACATAACTATCATTAAAAGTTGAGCCTGACGTGGTGGCAAATGCCCCTCTAAATAACTGCTCTCCAAACACTTTTTCTTGAGAATTATCAATATTTTGATAATGGCTTGTTGCAGTGATTACTGAATTAGTGGGCAGTTGTGAGGCTTGGACTGCCTCTTGCATGGTCGCTTGAGCAGGTACTTGTCTAGTTGCAAAACTACCTGATAACCTGCTATTTTGTGGGGTAGCAAAATTGGTATTAATTGGGAGTAAATTATTATTACTGTTGTTGTCATTATTATTGGCAATATTGCTCTTTGCATTTGCTAAGGGCATAGCAAACATTACCGCACTAATTAAAATAACACTTTTTTTTGTTTGAAAATTCATTTTTTATGTATCCTTAACTCGCATGGTCTTTTACAACCGCCATTACCAATCGTACAAATCCATAAAATATTAATAAAAATATTAATGATGTCCAAATAATATATTGCTTTCTTGGATAAAGTGCCTCTTCTGCTTGATAAGGAGCGGAAATTATCACCATATTCTTCATTTTTCGAAACGCCTCTAAACGAGCCTTTTCCAAAGAAGACAAAGACATTTTATATAATTCACTAGCAAATTCGACTTCTGATTTAATAGTTTCAAACTGCACCATTTGCGTATTTAATTTTGGGCTATTGGGTGACGTTAATTTGGCATTTTCTTCGCTAATTTGTTGCTCAATCGCCTTAATTTGACTACGTATTGAAACAATTTGTGGAGCAGTTTCATTCAGATAACTCAATAATTGTCTTTCTTCTGTGCGTAAATTACTCAACTGACTTTGTAAATTACCAACTAATTGATTGACCATTTGAGCGTTACTTTTTGGGTCAATTACTTGATTTTCATCTTGATAGTCCAGTAATTTACTTTTTGCTTCTTGTAGACGTTTTTCAGATTTTTTTAATTGGCTATGAGCATATTTTAATTGGTCAGTAGCAATTTGCTGTGAAATATTGTTAATAAAAGTTTCTGATTCTTCTAAAATCGCTTGATTAAGTTTTAAGGCAAATTCAGGCTGAAAAGCTTCTGTAGTCACGTTTAAAATATAAGTTTGTTCATCTAGGCTAATTTTGACACGTTCTTTAAAATATTCTAATAACTCTTCTTGGGTAGCATCTTCGGGCAATTCATAAATAAAATCACTGCCGTTTAAATTATATGCTTTGCGTAAATCGAGTTTTTTATCCAATTTTTTAACCATATCATTGGATAAAATATAATTGGTTAAATAACGAGCATCTTCCGAGCTGGTATTATTAACACCAAGCAAGGCACTAATCCCTGAACCTGCGGAAACATTCGCCTCACTGACTTGCTTTATCACCACATCAGAGCTAGAAACATAGCGAGGTTGAGCAATAATAGTCGTATAAAAAATGATAAATTCCCAAGGAATAATTACCAAAAAGATAAATAAAGCAATGCTTTTAAATTTGGCAAAATATTTACCAAAATTAAACTTGCTTTTATTAATGCTATGTTTATTTGGCTCTATGGACATACTCGTTATACACCTCAATTGCTTCTTTTGTATCAGTGAATATTTTTGCTGTTTGTTCCATCAATACAATGCCAATATCACAATTACGCTCAATATCGCCTAAATTATGCGATACTACCAAAAATCCCGCTTGCTTACGCCTTGCCTCTAAAATCTCTTCACTACGCTTACGAAAAGCGGCATCACCAACTGCTCCTGCCTCATCAAGCATATAATAGTCAAAATCAAAAGCAAGACTAAGCCCAAACGTTAAACGAGCTTTCATACCTGATGAATAACTCTTAATCGGCATGTCAAAATATTTACCAATATCGGCAAATTCTTCGACAAAGCGAATTTTTTCATCAATATATGCTCCGCTTGAATACAGCCGACAGACAAAACGCACATTTTGCCGACCTGTTAAACTGCCCTGAAAGCCTCCTGCGACACCGACAGGCCAAGAAATTGTCGAATTTGTAATAACTTGTCCGCTATCGGGTTGGTCAAGTCCACAAATAATGCGTAATAAAGTCGATTTGCCTGCACCATTTCTCCCTAATAAACCAACGCTTTGTTTATCTTCAATGGTTAAATTTAAATCCTTAAATAAATAATGTCGTCCCTGTTTAGTCATAAATGACTTGCTAACATTTTGTACTTGTATCATAAATTAGCCTATTTTTATTTTTCTATTTACTACGAATTAAATCTTTTTCAAACGCCTCATATAACAGCAAGCCAATAAAATCAACTGCGATAGTCCACTGTAAAAAATAAGTCATATCAATATGATGAATAGGATAAGTCGGCGATAACGCATGACGGATTAATTCAAGATTATGAATAAATGGATTATATAATAAATAACTTAAATACGGCTCAGGCACAACATGAATGGAATATAAAATACCTGAAGTAAAATATAGTACGGTAAAAATAATACCAATAATTTTACTAATTTCACCACCATAATAGCCAACTATCATCATAATCAGGGCTAAACCTGCACTAAATAAAAACAGGGTAAACCAACAAAACAATACCACATCTAGTTGTGATAAACTGATAGAAACGCCTAAAAATGCCAATAAAACAAGCAATAATAAAAAAGTAAAAAAATAAATAATTAACTCTAATAATGCTCGAGTAAATACCACATCAAAATGACGTACCGAACGATACATTAATAAGCCTTGATTTGCCTCAACTGCTCCTAATGAACGAGTGGCTATTTTTTGTAACATACGATAAGGAATTAATCCTGCAACCAAAAATAACGTATATTCTATTCCAGGTAGCACTCGTTTCATCACTGCCCCAAAAATAATCAAGTATAAAGCAACTTGAAACATCACTTCTAAGGGAGCCCATAAATAGCCGAGACGATAACCACCAAAACGAGTCTGTAACTCACGCATTAATAAGGCATGCCAACAAGCAAGCATGACTTGTAGTCCACTTCGTTTTTTGACAGGTCGATAAGGGGGTAACTCAACAGACATAACTAAAAATTTATGGTAATATAACCGATAAATCATACCATATTATTATGTCTGCTTACAAACTAAAACAATTTGTTTTTTGTCAGTCATTTTTCTTTATTTTTTAAATTTAATAATAAACGTGAGTTCAGAATAAGTATTTTTAAAAATAATGTTAGTGAATTATTAAACCGTAGAGACGTAGTATGCGATGTCTCTACTAAAATACATTTAAAAAATCAAATAATTATATCTTTCTTAAACCGAACTCACGTTATTTACTCAATGCAATTTTTATTAATTGATAATTTTTGATAAAAAAATCTCAAAAGTAACAAAAAGTTAATGCAATTTTTTTTATAATTTTATACACTAGTACTATAAGACTTTTGCATAACTACAAGAGGAAAAAGCCATGACAAATTCAGTTCAAGAAAATTTTACTCAACGTATTTTAGTTGTTGATGATGATGCTCGCTTGCGTGGATTATTACAACGCTTTTTAGAAGATGATGGCTTTGTCGTACGTACCGCCCATGATGGCAATCAAATGAATGAGCTTTTGCACCGTGAAATGTTTTCCTTGATTGTGCTAGACTTGATGTTGCCTAATGAAGATGGTATCAGCATTTGTAAGCGTTTACGAGAAAATAATATTAATACGCCTATTATCATGCTTACCGCCAAAGGCGAAGATAATGACCGTATTGCAGGGCTTGAGGCAGGAGCAGATGATTATTTGCCAAAACCGTTTAACCCAAAAGAATTATTGGCCCGAATAAAAGCGGTACTCCGTCGCCATAATGCCGAATTACCGGGTGCTCCAAGTCAGCAGGTAGAACAAGTCGAATTTGGCAATTGGACGTTAGATTTATCCACTCGCACCTTAAAACGTGATGGTAATGTGGTGACTTTGACTACAGGAGAATTTAGCGTTTTAAAAGCCCTTGTTCAGCACCCAAGAGAGCCATTAACTCGTGATAAATTAATGAACCTTGCTCGTGGGCGTGAATGGGGAGCGATGGAGCGGTCGATTGATGTACAAGTTTCTCGCCTGCGTCGCTTAATTGAGGATAATCCGTCACAAGCCCGCTATATTCAAACCGTTTGGGGTGTTGGATATGTGTTCGTTCCTGATGAGGAGCGTTAAAAATCGATTAAGTATCGATTTAGCTCCGCAAGGCGAGAGCTATGCTCGAGCGGGAGCGTTAAAAAAACGTTTGGGGTGAGAGCGGAATAACAGAACACTGTTCTGTCCGCTCGCAAGACGAGAGCTATGCTCGAAGTGTTTTAGCGATGCAAGACGTAGCGACAGCGAAGTGGGAGCGTTAAAAATTGCACTGCAATTTAGCTCCGCAAGGCGAGAGCTATGCTCGAGAAGGAGCGTTAAAAAAACGTTTGGGGTGAGAGCGGAATAACAGAACACTGTTCTGTCCGCTCGCAAGATGAGCGACAGTGAAGTAGGAGCGTTAAAAATCGATTGATTTTATAGGTTGGGTCGAAGTATGAGACCCAACAAATATAGACTGTGTTAGGTTTCGCAAGCTCAACCCAACCTACTAAAAAAAATTATAATATCACTCCTATGCAATATCATTGTTAGCGTAGAGGCAGGGCATGCTCTGTCTCTACAAAATTCTAATAGAAAAGATTTAGACTAACAAAACACATCACCCACTTCCAACTTTTTACCTATAAAAATTTGCTCGGCGGTTAAAGGCTTTCCACCTGCAAATTGTAATTTATTTAATTGTAAAATCGTATTATCACCACAAAGTACAGAAACGCAATTTTTATCAATCGCAATTACCGTACCGACTTTTTCAGTGGTTTCATTTTTTTGATTATTAATCGCTATGCCGTTAATAATTTTTACACGTTTTTCTTGATAAAAAGTAAAAGTGCTAGGATACGGATACATGCCTCGAATTTGGCGGGCAATCTCATTTGCGGTATGTTGCCAATTAATTTGTCCCTCGTGCTTGCTTAATTTTTCCGCATAAGTGGCAAGCGTATCGTCTTGTTTTTCCGCTTTTGTTTGATAATCGCTTAAATTTGCCAAGACTTCACAAATGGCGGTCGCTCCAAGTTCAGCAAGTTTGTCATGTAACGTCGCTGTGCTATCATTTTCATTAATTGGACATTCAACTTTATAAAGCATATCGCCTGTATCAAGTCCTTTATCCATCTGCATTATGGTAATGCCTGTTGTTGTGTCACCTGCCAAAATCGCCCGATGAATAGGAGCCGCCCCTCGCCAACGTGGCAATAATGAACCATGTACATTGAGACAGCCAAAGCGTGCGGTATTTAACACGCCAATCGGCAAAATCAAGCCATACGCCACCACCACCATAACATCAGGCTGATAACTTGCAAGGGTCGCTCGTGCTTGCATGCCCTCATCAGTTGATTTACGAAAAGTGACAGGTTGTTCCACAGGGATATCATATTTTAAAGCAAGCTGTTTGACGGCAGAGGCGGTCAATTTTTGCCCTCGTCCTGCTTTGCGGTCAGGTTGGCTATAGACGGCTACAATATCAATATTTAATTTTTCGCTATTGTCGATTAACGCTTGCAAAGACACGCTTGCAAATTCAGGCGTGCCTGCAAAAATAACTTTTAATTTTTCACTCATAAGGTTTCTCTAATTTCTTTATATTGAATAATATTATACTTGATAATTCATAAATTTTTATTTTTATCCGCTAGTTTTTCCTTTAAAAACGCATATTTTTTAACTTTAATTAAAGAAACTGCATTAAAAAGTTGAAATTAGTAGGTATAATATGATTTACTATTAGATTATTTAGCCTAACCAATTATTCCAATGAAACAACCTAAAACGCTTAAATTTATACTATCTTTTTATGTAATATCACTTTTTTTGATGTTAGTGGTTCACTATGCCATTGTTTATATTGATAAAAAGCAAGAGGAAAAGTTAGAATCTGAACGCATTTTTATGAATCTGGTTAAACATGATTATAGTTTCGCTAATAATGTAAAAAGCAATTTAATAGAATTTATTGATACAACGCCAAAATTAAAAAGAAGAACTTATCAAATTTTATTAATTGATAGAGAAAAATTAAGTCATATTATTAATAATTATGCCAGTGAAGAAGAAAAAAAGACCATTATTTTTAATTTACCACCAAAAGTAGATAGTGTTAGTGGCGAGATTTATTCCTATAAAATGGATAATAGAAAATTAAGTGGTTGGCTAAAATTAGGTTCAGGCGAGCAAATTTCTATTGATTTATATCATCGTCCAATAGAAATCAATTTTTCTTCTATGATGATTTGGTTTCCAATTTTAGCATTTATTTTCCTATGTATTTATGCTTTATCCCATTTTTTGACCTACGCTCAGTTATGGAATAAAAGTATTGCCTATGCTAATGATATGTCTAGTCCCAATAAGTTACGCAAATATAATACTTATCAAGCGTTAGACTTTGAAAACCTTGTAACCACAGAGGAATTTGTGCGTCTTGGTCATGCGTTAAATCGTGCTAATTATCAATTACATTCTCGAGAACGTCGTCTCAATAGCTTATTATTACGTTTTGAACGCTCGGTCAATAGAGCCCCCTTACCTGTTGCTTTTATTCGTCAAAATGGTACTATTAGTTATATTAATGAACGCTTTAGCTATGTTTTTATGGTATCTTTAACCACAGAACAACGGCTAAATATCAATAATATGGTGGAGGCGACGGACAAGCAATCGCATAATATTTTACAAAATCTTGATGAACAAAAAATTACTCGTAATATTAATGTAATTGGACGTAAAAATAAACAAAATTATCAAATGCACATTATGCCTTGGTTCTCCAATAGTGGACAAATTCAAGGTTTTACTTTGATGTTTAATAATATTTCGCAAATTAGCGAGCAATTAACCAATAATATTAAACAAATCAATGAACAATCCGCTCGTATTGCCGATTTTGAACGGCTTTGGTCGGTAATGGGGCATGAGTTACGCACGCCATTGAGTGGTATTATTGGCATGCTTGAATTGCTTAAAGATGAACATCTTAGCCCTGAACAACAAGAAACCTTTGATACGCTTGAGCAAACAAGCCAAACCATGCTATTTATGCTGAATGACATGCTTGATTTGGCAAAAATGGACGCAGGTAAGTTGCAATTAAGCATTTCGCAAACCGATATTGTGCAAATGTGTCGTCAAGTTTGCGATTTAATGATAGGTAATGCACGCCGACAAGGCATTGAATTATTGCTATTTTTTGAGCCATCTTGTGTACAAAGCATTGCCACCGATGAGGCTCGTTTACGGCAAATTCTGTTAAATTTAGTGAGTAATGCCATTAAATTTACACGCACAGGTTATGTTGCCTTGCGAGTGTCTGCCGAGCGAGTACAAAACGCAATTAATAATACGCAACAATATTTATATTTTGAAGTGTTAGATACAGGGATTGGCATTAGCGAGCAAGAAAAAGGACGCTTATTTTCTTATTTTAATCAGGCAAATAATACCATTAGTCGCAATTTTGGTGGTACAGGGCTTGGCTTGGCAATTTCTAAAAACTTTGTGCAAATGCTCGGTGGTGAGATTTTATTACACAGTGAAGTAAAAAAAGGCAGTAATTTTAAAGTCAAACTGCCAATTTCTAATGAAAATCATCAACTGGTTTATCAATATAATGAAGATTTAAACAAAATTCACTTAATTGCCTTTACAAGTCAAACCCTTAGTCAGCAAGAATTAAGCAAGGTTTATCAATCGCTTGGCTTATCTGCTTCTGTTTATGATGCTTTAAACGAGGAAACCATTGCGAAAATTAATGAAGAACTAAAACAATTAGATAAAACGACCAATCCTATTTTATTAATCGAGCATGAAATATTTAATCATTTTAAACTTGATACTCAGCTTGATGAAGATGAGCTTAATAATGAATTGGTAGAGTTATCCATTGTTAATAATTTACTAAGTAATTTAATAAGTTACAATAATATGCCAAAAATATTACTTAGTATGATTTCTGAGCGTAGCTTATCTAATCAGTTACTTGATAATTTTGATAGTATTTTGACTAAACCACTAAGCATTGACTTTTTGTTATCCGAAGTCATGCGTTTAACTCAACAAAATGAGGGTGGCGTTAATCAAATTTCTAAGTTGCAACATAGCTTTAATGAATTTTTTGCTAAAATTGATGAGGCGGAAGAACAACAAGCTGAAACGATGAACACTCAAGAAAATGAGGTCATAGAAGAAGAGAATAATAGCTCGTTAATTTTAATTGCAGAAGATAATCCTGTTAATTTAAAAGTGTTAAGTAAAGTTTTAGAAAAATTAGGCTATCAATTTATTACCACAAATAACGGTCAAGAGGCTGTGGATATATTAAAAAAACGACGAGGACAAATCAGCTTGGTATTAATGGATTGTCGCATGCCGATTATGGACGGTCTAGAGGCAACTCGACAAATTCGTGCCAATAAGGATAGTATTCCGATTATCGCCCTTACTGCCAACGATACCGATGAAGATAGAAAAAATTGTCTATCGGCAGGCATGGATAATTTCTTATCAAAACCAATTAAACGCTCAGCACTTAAAGAAATGTTAGAAAAATATATGATTAACTAGCCCATAGTTTTTACTTGAATTTATGCGTAAAAAATTGTATAAGGTAATTGAATGTTAATTAATTTGTTAGTTTTTTTAACAGTTGATTAATATTTTGTTATAAAACAGTAACTAAGAAGGAAGTAATTATGAGTAAAAATATCTCACTATTTAGCACGACCGCCATTGCTCTCGGTATGGCAGTTGCTTTAACCGCCTGTGGCAAACCTGCAGAAAAAACAGAGGCTAAAGCCGACAGCAAAGCAAAATCTGCAGAACAAGTCTCTACGGCTGAACTTGCAGAAACTCAAGAAATTACCATTAACAACGGTACAGAGCCAACATCTCTTGACCCGCATAAAGTGTCAGGGGTACCTGAAAGTAATATTATTCGTCAATTTTTGGAAGGTTTAACAACCACTGATGTTGATGGTAATACTATTGCAGGCATGGCAGAAAGTTGGGAAAGCCCTGACAATAAAGTTTGGAAATTCAAATTGCGTGATGCGAAATGGTCAAATGGCGACCCTGTCACCGCAGGCGATTTTGTCTATAGTTTGCAACGTCTTGCTAATCCTGAAACTGCCTCACCTTATTCAAGCTATATTGTTGATGCGAAAATTGCCAATGCTCAAGCAATTATCGATGGTAAAGCCAAGCCTGATACTTTAGGCGTTAAAGCAGTTGATGATAAAACTCTTGAAATCACCCTATCAGAGCCTGTACCGTATTTCCCTGACGTGATGATTCATACAGCGGTTAAGCCTGTGCATCAAAAAACTGTGGAAAAATTTGGTGATAAATGGACTGACCCAAAAAATATCGTGGTCAATGGTGCGTATAAGCCTGTTGAATGGAAACCAAATGATAAAATCATCATGGAACGCAATCCAGAATATTACAACAATGCGAAGAGTACCATTAATAAGGCGACTTTCTTGCCTATCACTTCAGAAACCACTGCTGTAGATAACTATAAATCAGGTAGTATTGATTATGGCTCTTTCCCTCCTGAGCAATATCAAAAATTAAAGAAAGAATTGGGTGATGAGGTTAATGTTGCTCCAAAACTTTGTACTTATTATTATGAATATAATACGCAAAAAGCCCCATTTGACAATACCAATGTTCGCCGTGCGTTAGCCATCGCTCTTGACCGTGATATTATCACCGAGAAAGTGATGAATGGCATGGGACAACAACCTGCTTATCAATTCACGCCACCTGCAACGCAAGGCGGTGTTAAAAATATACCTGAATGGCAGGGTTGGGATAAAGAAAAACGCATTGCTGAGGCGAAAAAATTATTGGCTGAGGCAGGTTATAACGAAGAAAACCCATTAAAATTTGAATTGCTTTATAATACTAATGAAAGCCATAAGAAAATTGCCGTAGCAGCTAGCCAATTATGGAAAAAAGCCCTTGGCGAGAAGTTGATTGACGTAACTTTGGTTAATCAAGAATGGAAAACTTACCTAGATACTCGTGAGCAAGGTAATTATCAGATTTCTCGTGCAGGTTGGTGTGGCGATTATAATGAGGCATCGACTTTCCTCAATATTTTGCAATCGAAAAATGGTCAAAACCATGGCAAATACAACTCAAAAGCCTATGATGACTTAATGGTTTCAACACTTAAAGCGGGTGTTGATAGCAAGCAACGTACAGAAATTTATAACAAAGCAGAGGCTCAACTTGATAAAGATATGCCATTGCTTAATGTTTATTTCTACGTTTCGGGCAATTTAATCAAGCCTTATGTATTAAACTTTGGCAAAACTGACCCATTAGCAAACTGGCAAGTTAAAGATATGAAGATTGCTAAACATTAAAAAATAATTTTTTGTATTTAAGCAAAAAAGGCGTTTAATTACTTACTATTAAACGCCTTTTTTTATAAAAATTCAAGTCTTTTCTATCCATTCATATTACAAAATCAAAGATTGCAAAATATAAATAAAAGTTTTATATTACCAGTGGGTTTTTGATTTTTTAATCTGACCCATTTTATCTTATCCAAGCAAGAGGAATTAATTATGGCAAGACGTGCAAGAACAACTAAAACTGCAACAACAAAAGCAGAAAAGGTTGAAAAAGTGACTGATGACTATGTCACTAGCCCAGAGGGTATTGAAAAATACGAAGAAACGAAACACGAAGAGGAATCAAAAGTAAGTAAAAAGGAAGTTCTTGATGAAGTCCTGCTAAAAGACTTAAAAGAGGGTAATATTGAGGCATTTTCTGAACACTTACAATCGCTTATTCATAATACCTCGCCTGACGATTTGGAAAAATTAAAAAATCTATTTGCTCAAAATATGCTCGCCAATACGGTAAAAACAGGCAATAAAAAGGACGACCAATTATCTCGTGACTGGCGTTCAGGAGCGTATCCTTATAAAAATCGTATGTCACGCAAAAATTACGAAAAACAAAAATATCATTTGCAAGTTGAACTACTTAAATTGCAAAAATGGGTGCGTGATAATGGCGAAAAACTGGTTATCCTTTTTGAAGGGCGTGATGCGGCAGGTAAAGGCGGAACGATTAAACGCTTTATGGAACATTTAAATCCTCGTGGTGCAAAAGTTATTGCCCTTGAAAAACCAACCGAAAGAGAACAGGGAGAATGGTATTTCCAGCGTTATGTTCAGCATTTGCCAACCAAAGGCGAAATTATGCTATTTGACCGTTCTTGGTATAACCGTGCAGTTGTTGAGCGTGTCATGGGCTTTTGTACTGATGAACAATATGATGTCTTTATGCGACAAGTTCCTGAATTTGAAAAACATTTAATTGAATCAGGTATCCATTTAATTAAATTTTGGTTTTCAGTTAGCCGTGAAGAACAACGCCGTCGCTTTAAACAGCGTGAGGCTCACCCATTAAAACAATGGAAATTATCACCTGTCGATAAGGCATCGTTAAATAAATGGGACGACTACACAGAGGCAAAAGAGGCGATGTTCTACAAAACCGATACGACAGAATCGCCTTGGATTGTTATTAAATCGGATTGTAAAAAACGAGCTCGTCTTAATGCCATGCGTTATGTATTAAATAAAATTCCGTATGCTGACAAAGACAGAAAACAAATCGGTAATGTTGACCCATTAATTGTCGGACGTGCAGGTACTTTATATGAAATCGGTGAAAAAGGCGACTTATCACCAACTTAATTAATAAATAACTTGTAGCTTTGTGCGACCCAACAGTATTATCTGTTGGGTTTCGCATACTCAACCAAACTGTAAAATTACCGTTTAAATGAGAAAAGTTTACAAAAAATCAAAAAAAATTGCCATTCATGCTATTAGTGACTTGCTTAATCAGAAAATAGCAATTACAATGAATAAATAGTAAAAAGTCGTCATTCTAATTACGATAAATAGAATGATATAATCAAAAACTTGATGAGGAGTAAGACCCATTAAATCGTCAAAATCATCAAATCGTTTACGCATAAACGATGAGATTCGTATTAAAGAAGTGCGTCTAGTAAA
>PDWI01003961.1_pt1 | contig 20369 bp, 19 predicted proteins | sample 1430891 | NCBI WGS metagenome assembly PDWI01 (sample SAMN01162508, study PRJNA174530) | Oral metagenome, whole genome shotgun sequencing project. | biome: Marine environment; feature: Marine mammal; material: Swab sample of the gingival sulcus; isolation source: swab sample of gingival sulcus... | reverse complement strand
TCGCAAGCTCAAAGTCTCTTTTTGGGATTATATTAAAGATCGATTATCCGGCTTGAATGAAATTCCTTTTCTGAGTGATCTCATCATCAACAAAGCTCTCGATTTGGCTGTTTAACTGCAACTGAATTTGGTTGACCTTTGTCTTTTTACCCGGACTCATTGAGAAGTTACGGCAAATGGAAAAAACAAAATCAAGCGGTTCTTCACTTGGCTGGCCGTGCAAAAGTATAAACAACTCGGCAATACCGGTAACAAATACTTCCCTAAATCCTGGGCCTATAACCGGCGTAGCTGTTTTCGCAGGCGACAGGGCCAAGCATTGGGGTGAAGAACAATGGCAATATCAGTCAAATTCATCGCCGGCCTGGTCCATTCGTTTGTATTGGACCGCCTCGAGAATATGGGGTTTAAGTATATCGGGTGCGTCTGCCAGATCAGCGATGGTCCTGGAAAGTTTTAATATGGAGGCATAGGCCCGGCCGGAGAGGTTAAACTGCGTCATGGCTTGTTCAACCACCCGTCGGCTCTGGGTCTCCAGAGTACAGAATCGCTGCAAAAGCTTAGGCCCCATATCTGCATTGGAAAAACATGTTATCCCGGCTTTTTTAAATCGGCGGGTCTGGATATCCCGGGCCTTCTCCACCCGTTTCCGGATGGATTTGGAAGCTTCCCGGTGTCCGTCTTCAGTCATTTCACTAAAGGACAACCGGGGGACCTCCACAAGGATGTCCATCCTGTCCATGAGCGGGCCTGAGATTTTGTTTTTGTAGTGTTCGATCTTTGCCGGGGTGCAGGTGCATTCCCTGTCCGGATTGGTGAGATTGCCGCATGGACAGGGATTCATGGCGCCTACCAGCATAAATCGGCATGGATAGATGGCCTTGGCGTTGGCCCGGGCCAGGGTGATAAAACCTTCTTCTATGGGCTGACGCAAAACCTCCAGCACACTGCGCCGGAATTCCGGCAATTCATCCAGAAACAGTACGCCGTTATGGGACAGCGTAATCTCCCCGGGCTTGGGCACGGTGCCGCCGCCCACAAGCCCGGCATCGGAAATGGAATGGTGGGGGGATCTGAAAGGCCTTGAGCCCAGGGGCTGCCCCGGTTCCCGGGACACCCCGGCCACCGAATAGACCTTGGCAATTTCCATGGCCTCTTCAAAGGACGGTTCCGGCATGATCCCGGGCAGGCATTTTGCCATCAGGCTTTTTCCGGAGCCTGCCGGACCGTTGAGCAGGATATGATGATGCCCTGCTGCTGCGACTTCCATGGCTCGTTTTACGTGGGTTTGGCCCCGGACATGAGAGAAATCGTTTTCCTTATCAGTATCATCGGTCTCCAGAAGCATGGACAGGTCCGGTTCTAAAGGCGAAATGTCTGCCTTTTCTGCCAGAAAATCCACCACCTGGGTCAGGTGATCCGGGGCCAGGACATCAATATCTTTAACAAGTGCTGCCTGGGCACCGTTCTCTTTGGGCAGGATAATACCCTTGAATCCATTGTCCCGGGCGGCCAGGGCAAAGGACAGTGCGGCCTTGACCGGCCGCAGATACCCATCCAGGGACAACTCCCCGGCAAACAGCCAGGATCCAGCTGACGATGCCTGGAATAACCCCTGGGCACAAAGAATACCCAACGCCACGGGAAGGTCCAGGCCTGTGCCCTCTTTTTTGAAATCCGCAGGCGCCAGGTTCACCACCACCCGGTCCATGGGGAAGGTGTATCCTGCATTCTGCAGGGCCGACCGGACCCTGTCCCGGCTTTCCCGAACAGCGGTTTCAGCCAGTCCCACCATATTAAATACCGGCAGCCCCAATGTGATGTCCACTTCAACATCCACAATCATGGCTTCAAATCCGTTTACTGCACAGGATTTCATTTTTGCGATCATAATATTTTCTCATTTGTTTTGCTTTGTATTTTCAAATCAGCTATATATACCACGTTTTATCGTATTCAGAACACGTTGGAACAGATAATGAACCGTTTTTATCATCAGCAAACCATTGCCGGCAAGGTGAGCCTTTCGGGGCCGGGGGTCCATTCGGGTAAAAAGACAAACCTGACCATCCGGCCGGCCCAGGAAAACCACGGCATTAAATTCCGGCGCCTTGATCTTCCCGGCACCTCTGACATCCCGGCCCTTTTCAAACTGGTGGTGGACACCAGCCTTGCAACGGTTATCGGGTACAATGGCGCCATTGTTTCCACCATTGAGCATTTAATGGCAAGTTTTGCAGGATTAGGTATCGACAACGCCCTGGTGGAGGTGGACGATTATGAGATCCCCATCATGGATGGATCAGCCAGGGAATTCACCCGGGCCATAACAGATGTCGGTGTGGTGGCCCAGGATAAACCCAGGCATCTTTTTATCGTGAATGACCCCATAGAAATTACACAAGGTGATAAATGGGTCCGGGTGGAACCGGAATCCTGTTTTAAAATTTCCTGCACCATTGATTTCGACCATCCCCTTATCGGCCTGCAGAAAATGGTCTTTGACCGGGCGGAAAATAACTTTGAGCAGGATATCTGCGGGGCCAGAACCTTTGGGTTTGTCAAAGATCTTGAACTGTTGAAAAGATTCAGCCTTGGCAGGGGCGGAAGCCTTGACAATGCCATTGTGATTGATAACGATAAAATTTTGAATAAAGGCGGGCTGCGGTACCCGGATGAGTTTGTCCGGCATAAGCTGATGGACTGCCTTGGGGATTTTTCCCTTCTGGGCATGCCCATCCAGGGGCATATTATCACTCATAAATCCGGGCATCACCTGAACCATCTGTTTATAAAAAAATTTCTTGAGGAAAGCCAGGCCTGGGAAACCGGTCCGGCAAAGCGATGATAAGGCCCATGGCCAAAATAAAATCTTTATGTGCAGTTATCTTTTTTATTACAGGCATTCTTTTCATTACCCCAGGGATGGCTTTTGCTCAGGATAATGCGACGCTATCCCATATCAAACTGGCCAACACCCGGGATGAGCTGTTTGCTTATTTCAAAGTGAAAAACGCCTTTAATGAAAAAAACACCCAAGCCATTGAGAATGGCATTGCCACCTCGTTTACCTTTTATGTCTCCTTGTTCAAAACCTCAGGCAATCTGTTTGACAAGAAGATCGTTGATATAAAAACCCGTGCAACCATAAAATACAATTCCATGAAGCAGGAATACACGGTTGTGTACCGGTGGAAGGATGGCCCTGGGTTTATTACAACATCCTTTGATGAGGCAAAGACCTTGATGACCGAAGTGGATAACCTGAAGGTGGTGCCCCTTGATCAGCTGGTAAAAGGGGAAAAGTATCAGATCCGGATTAAGGCTGAACTTGAAAAAGTGACCTTGCCCCTGTCGCTGCACTATATCTTTTTCTTTGTTTCTTACTGGGATTTTGGAACGGACTGGTATGTGATTAATTTCACGTATTAACCATCAGCCGGACAGGCATATATGACCCAGATACCCCAGAACATAAAACCCAAACGGTCCGGCCGGAAAAGAGAAGGTATTGCCATTATATGCCTTATTCTGGCCGTTGGGGTGCTCACGGTACTTGAAACCCGGATCACACCCTTTGACACGGGACTGCCCCTGTCTTCCACCGTGCTGATGTTCATTTTGATAAACATCAACCTGTTGCTGCTGCTTACCCTTCTGGTTCTGGTTTTCAGAAATCTTGCCAAACTCTACTATGAGAGAAAAAATAGTATCCTGGGTTCCAAAATAAAGACCCGCCTGACCGTTGCGTTTATCGTGCTGGCCCTTTTGCCCACCACCGTACTCTTTTTCTTTTCCATCCAGTTTATCTCCACCTCCATTGCCTTCTGGTTCAATGCGCCTGTGGAGCAGACCCTGGACGCGTCTTTGGCCGTGGGGCAGACCTTGTATGATTATATTGAGGAAAAAAATGCCTTTTTTGCCAAAAGGGGGGCGTTTCAAATTCATTCCCGGGATCTGCTTAAATCCAAAAACCAGGAGAAACTCACCCGGTATACCCAGGTGATCCAGCGGGCCTTTAACCGTCATGCTGTCGAGGTGTACACGCCGGGCGCCCAGCGGGTAAGTCTTTCTTTAGCCAGCGAACTGGAGAACATGCACTTTGGGCTGCTGACCACCAGGGAGCTGAGGGGCATCCCGGATGGCAGTACCAGCCATGCTGTTTACCAGACCATGGATCAGGGGGAATTTCTACGCACCGTAGCCACCATCCCCTTTGACATCGCGCCGGACAATGCGGCCGGATTTATTGTGGTCACCACCCTGATGGCCCCGGACCTGTCTGAGAATTTAAAATCCATTCTCAAAGGGGTGGAGGAGTACCATCAGCTCAAACTGACAAAGAGACCGGCCCAGATTTCCTATTACATTGCGTTATCCATTGTGGCGCTTCTTGTTGTGTTCTGTGCGGTGTGGTTTGGATTCCAGATCGCCAAATCCATCACCATTCCCATTATGAAATTTGCCGAGGGAACCCAGCGGATTATAGACGGAGATATGGACTATCAGATCGATTTCAAAACCGACGATGAGATCGGTACCCTGATAAAAAGTTTTAACTCTATGACCCGTCAGCTGGCCGAGGGGCGAAGGCAGATCGCTTTGTCCGAAAGCATGCTTAAACAGCAGAATGTTGAGTTGAAAAAAAGCCGCCAGTACATTGAGATCGTTTTAAAAAATATCTCTGCCGGTGTTGTCTCCATGGACAATGAGGGAATCATCACCACCATGAACAAAGCTGCCGAGTCGATGCTGGATGTGAACAGCTATGATATTCTGAATAAAAATTTCAGGAACGTCCTGGCAGGAGAATACCTGACTTTGGCTAATAAGATAGTTGAGCAGGCAGCGCAGGGAGACACCCATTTCAAGATTCCCATCTCTGCTTCCGTGGCGGGCATACCCAGGCATTTTGCATTGACGTATACCACGCTCATGGACGATACCGGCCAGAACCTGGGGGCTGTATTGGTGTTTGATGATGTGACGGAACTTGAAAAGGCCCAGCGCCTGGTGGCCTGGCGGGAAGTGGCCCGCCGCATTGCCCATGAGGTAAAAAATCCGTTGACTCCCATTAAGCTGTCTGCCCAGCGCCTTAAACGCAAATACGGCAAAACCATTGATGATGAGGTATTCAGCAGGTGTACCGACACCATTGTGGAGCATGTTGATCTGATCCGGAACCTGGTCAATCAGTTTTCCGCCTTTGCCAAATTTCCAGATACCAATTTTGCCAAAGCCCGCATTGAAAACATTATTCTTGAAACCGTTGCCCTGTATCAAGAAGGGTTGGCGCAGGTGGAGATCCAGACCCGGTTCAAGGACAATATTCCCACCCTGAAACTGGATCATCAGCATATGAAGCAGGCCTTTATCAACCTGATTGACAATGCGGTTTACGCCATGAACAAAAAAGGGACCATTGTGATTGAGCTGTCCTATGACGCCATTCTTAAAATCCTACGCATTGAAATCGCAGACAGTGGAAAGGGAATTTCAGACAAGGAAAAGACCAAGCTGTTTGAACCCTATTTTTCCACCAAGAAAACGGGCATGGGGCTTGGGCTTGCCATTGTAAACTCCATTATTTCAGATCATAATGGCGTGATCCGGGTCCAGGACAACCAACCTCAAGGCGCTAAGTTTATCATTGAACTGCCTGCCGAGCAGGCTTAAGGCTAATGGCAGTAGTGTTTGAACGTAAAACTCGTGTTTGGGTGGGTAACTCTTCGTCCAAACACTATATAGAAAGGAATTTTAAGTATGTACCCGGCAGTCCTGATTGTTGATGACGAAGCCACCATTATTGATTCCCTGGAAGGCATTCTTTCCGATGACGGATTCGAAGTTATTCATGCATTCAACGGTTACGAGGCTCTGAAAAGAATTGAATCCCATTCCCCGGACATTGTGCTGCTGGATATCTGGATGCCGGGTATGGACGGCATTGATACCCTCAAGGAGATCAAAGCGCATCATCCCAGCCTGCCGGTGGTCATGATCACAGGCCACGGTTCCATTGAATCTGCCGTGGAAGCTACTAAATCCGGGGCCTTTGACTTTCTGGAAAAGCCGTTATCCATTGACAAGGTGATACTGACCATCAACAATGCCCTGAATTTCAGAAAACTTGAGGAAGAGAACCGGTACCTGCGTAAAAAAAATATTGAAAAAAATTCCATTACCGGTACAAGCCAGGCCGTTCAGACGCTTTATGGCGAAATTATGGCGTCAGCACCCACAGATTCCACCATTTTGATTACCGGTGAAAACGGCACAGGCAAGGAGCTGGTGGCCCACACCATTCATCAACTCAGCAGCCGTCCCGAAGGCCCCTTTATCATTATCAATTGCGCGGCCATACCCGAAGAGCATCTGGAACCCGAATTGTTTGGTTATGAAAAAGGGGCCTTTGAAGGGGCCGCAGCAAAGAACAGAGGCAAGTTTGAACTGGCTGCCGGCGGGACCCTGTTTCTGGATGAAATAGGGGATATGCGTATCAGTACCCAGGCCAAAATGCTGCGGGCTCTGGAATCCAAAACCTTCCAGCGAATCGGTTCCAGCCGGACCCTGCACATGGACGTACGCGTGATCACCTCATCCAACAAAGATCTTGAAGCCGAAATCAAAGAAGGCCGATTCAGGGAAGACCTGTATTTCAGACTCAATGTGATCCCCATCCGTGTGCCGCCCCTCAGGGAACGAATCGACGACATCCCCATGCTGGTGGACATTTTTTTACGCCAACTGGCTGAAAAATTATCTGTGCCTGAAAAAACAATGTCCAAAAAGGCCCTTGGGCTCTTAAAACAATGGCATTGGAAGGGCAATGTCAGAGAACTTAAAAATTTGATGGAGCGCTTATCCATTATGGTGGAAAGTGAAGTGATCGGGAAAAATGATATCCCTGCACCCTATAATCCAGACATTAAAAGCTTGCCCGAAATAAGTGAAGAACGCAACCGAATTTTTACCATGGAAAAACTGGATCAGGCAAAGGAAGCCTTTGAGATGGAATTTATTCGTTCCAGGGTGGATCAGATGAATGGGGATCTTGAGGCTGCGGCCAAACAAATGGGCGCACGCCTGAACTTTGTGAAAAAAAGAGTGTCTGAAATTTGATGCGTATTATCAGTGGTGCCTGCCGGGGCAGGAAACTGGTTCAGATCCAGGGCAAAGATATTCGTCCCACCTCGGACCGGGTCAAAGAAGCCTTGTTTAACATTCTTGGCCCAAGTATCCGAAACAAAAGGGTGCTGGACATGTTTGCCGGTACCGGAGCCTTAGGGCTTGAAGCCTTGAGCCGCGGGGCGCAATCTGCTGTGTTTGTGGATGCGGCCCAATCTTCCTGCAATGTGATAAAAAAAAATATTGAGATGTGCCGGATGGTAGATCAGGCCCGGATTATTTGTCATGATCTTATCCACGCGTCTTTACCGGTATTCCACCAGTCCTTTGATCTGATTTTCATGGACCCGCCATACAATAAAGGGTATCCGGAACAGGTGTCTGGAAAACATGGGTTTTCAGAACTGATTGCACCCGGGGCAATCATCGTTGTGGAACAGTCTGCCAAAGAACCCCTGAACATCCCCCTGAACAACCTTGACAAATACCTGGAAAAAAAATACTCAAGGACAACACTTACATTTTGGCGAAAATCCGCCACAGACCACAAGGACGCCTATGACTGCCCCTGAACGGAAAATTGCCATCTACCCCGGTTCCTTTGACCCCCTGACCAATGGGCATCTTGACGTTATCAGGCGCGCCCAGGAAATTTTTGATCATGTGATAGTGGGGGTGCTGAACAATACGTCTAAAAAAACACCATTGTTTTCCCCCCAGGAGCGTGTCTCCATCATCAGGGAATGTTTCCAAGACCCATCGGTAAAGGTTGATTCCTCTACGGTTGAGGTAGAGACCTTTGATGGGCTTCTGGTTGAATATGCCCGGATTAAAAAGGCTGTGGCCATTATCCGGGGCATGCGGGCGCTGTCTGATTTTGAAAATGAGTTTCAAATGGCGTTGATGAACAGAAAACTCAACAGGGAGGTCCAGTCCGTCTTTCTTATGACAGGATCTCGCTGGATTTTTACCTCATCGTCCATTATTAAGGAGGTCGCTCGGTTTGGCGGGGACATTTCCGATATGGTCCCCAAACCCGTGGAACGCAGGGTAAAGGAAAAATTTGATCGTATCGTCAAAAGTAAAAAATGGCAAGATCGCTATAACTAATAGCTTATCTGGTAATTGATGAATCGGCTGCAATCTCATGAAAATGGCCCCAATTCTCCCAAATTTTATGCGAATAGCCCGGCTATTCACAAAAAATTTGTAATAATTGGTTCTCATTTTCATGAGATTTCGCTTCGATCCCCTAATTACCAAACAAGCTCTAACGGTACACCAATTTCCGGATCACCTTTACATTCAGGAAAACATCATGATCACAAAGGCTCTGATGTGCCTCCCATTGATTAGTTTTTAAATATTTTTTTGGTAGTCATGTAAAATTATACTTGCATTTATTTATTCTTTTTTGTATCAGAATCAAATGATGGTATGAATAATTTTATCTGTTCGATAAGCCATTCCTGTTTTGAGCCTAATATGTTGAAATAATAACACCTTTATAAGCACCTTTTCGTAACATATTGGAATTTGATTTCAATAGGTTATCCTTTTTACGAGAAATCAGCTTATCTGTAAAACTTGTATCTGCTTATAATATCGTTAAAAGTAGCTTACGAAAAGGGTGTATTAAAAAATAGTTATATCCGCCCCTGGAGGGGTGTTTAATTTTGGAAGGACCAAAAACATTATGAATTGGGGAAATATAACCTTAAAGGCAAGATTGATTGGCGGATTTACCCTGGTAATTCTATTGCTGCTCACCATTGGCCTTATCTCTTTTTTCTCGGCCGGCGTGACGACCAGGGCGTTTTTTGACTACCAGAGCAGGTCAAAAGCCACAGACCTTATCAATGCGATTGAAGCAACCTTATTGAAAAACCGTTTTCATGCAATTCGATTTTATGGTTTCAATAAAAACGAAGATGTGGAAGAATTTTGGGAACATAATCTGGAATTGAAAAAATTTCTGAAAGAAGCCTTGGCCCTGATTGATGACCCCGCCCTCAAAGCCAGGGTTACATCCATCCAGAACCAGCTGAATGAATACACCAAATTCTTTGAAAAGCTTGTTGCCGCTGTTAGGGAAAAAGATAATCTGTTTACTGACCATCTTGTCCCGGCTGGAGGAAAGGCAAGCACCTTTATGAAGCAAATTGCCAAAGACGCCCTGCGGGACGGCCATAGCAAGGGTGCCTTTTATGCAGGAGAGGCTGTTGCAGGCTTCCTTCTGGGGCGGCTGTCTGTGGAAAAATTCGTTAAAAGCCGCAGCCAGAAAGATATTGACAATATCCGTGCAGGGTTTGAAGAGTGTAAAAAGAATCTTGATCTTATTCGTCCCATGGCTCCTGATTCCGATGTACTCAATGCTGTCAATCAGGCAGAAAAATTTCGGCAAGTCTATGCAGAGCATGTGGAAAAATTGATTGTCTATATTTTTGAAGCGGATAAAGCCGGTATAGATTGCGGAAAAGCCGGGACATTGGTGAACAATGAGTGTGACAAATTGAAGAGGGATTTTGAAGCAATTCGCAGAAAACTCAGCGCAAAAATCGAAAACAACAACCGCCGTTCCAGTATTCTTATTGGTGTTGTGTCCCTGATTGCGGTTCTTCTCGGTATTGGCGCAATGATTCTGATTCTGGGCAGCACTCTGGGGCAGCTCGGGGGAGAACCTGCCGAGATCGCACGGATTGCCGATGAAATCGCCAATGGCAATCTTGCAATGACATTTTCCAGGGAACCTTCTGAAATGAAGGGTATTTACAAGAGCATGTATGAAATGGCTGACAAGTTATCCAGGATGTTCCGAGATATCCTTGGCGGTGTGGAATCCCTGAAGGATTCTTCTTCTGATCTGTCTGCCCTGTCTAATCAGATGGATTCAGGAGCGGAAGATGCGGCCCATCGTTCTGCCAGTGTTGCCGCAGCCTCGGAAAAGATGACGGCAACCATGAATTCCCTTAGCCAATCCGCAGAGGAGACAACGAGCAAAATGCAGATGATTGTGGCAGCTGCTGAACAGATGGCCTCCACCATCAATGAGATTGCGGGAAATATGGCCAAGGGAAGCGAAACCACTTCCGAGGCTGTGGAAAAAGCGACCTATGTTTCTGAGAAGGTCGCCCTGCTCAGTCAGGCCGCTGTAGAGATTAATGAAGTGACTGAAGCCATTGCCAATATTTCCGAGCAGACCAATTTGCTGGCCCTGAACGCCACCATTGAGGCGGCACGGGCAGGAGAGGCAGGCAAAGGTTTTGCCGTGGTCGCAGGAGAAATCAAGGAGCTGGCCCATCAGACAGCAGAAGCTACCGATGAAATCAGTAAGAGGATCGGCGGCGTACAAAAAAGTACCAGAGAATCCGTTGAAGCCATTGGGTCAATTGTTGATATGATAAATGAAATCAATAGGATAGTTGCTGTTGTTGCTGATGCTGTTGAAGAACAGTCTTCGGCCACCCAGGAAATTACCACAAACGTAACTCAGGCGGCTGGCAGCGCCCAAGAAGCCACCGAAGGAGTGATCCAGACCTCCGCTGTGGCGGGCGAGGTCAACGTGGACATCAACAATGTCAGCCAGACCGTGGAAGACGTAAAAACAGCTTCATCCAGGGTTGCCCGCAGGGCAGAAGACCTGTCCGTACTTGCAGGAAAGCTGGACGCCATGGTCAGTCAGTTTACCTTATAACGGCCGCGGTCCGACTGGGTATCTATTATTCTCCCAGGGTAACCGCATTTATATTTATCCGAGGGATTAAGAAAGCTATGAGAGGAATATAAATACATTATTATTACAATATATTGTGAGTAGGAGGGGTCAATCTTCATCAGCATCAATTCCACTCAATCCAATTTTTTCAAATGGTATTCCGAATGCCTCCGCTTGTTGTTGCGTCAAATATACGATTCGATGAAAGCCTGCCATATATCCTACCGAAAAATCTGTTCCATTTTCAATGGCTTTCTTTTTAACTTCAAGCGCCATTTCCTTTATCAAGAATCCTAAATCTTTTAAGTAGGTTTGATATACCGTCGTACAAGTAGCCTCGTTTAGGTGAAGATTGTGGATGCTTTGTAGGCGGAACTTCACCATCCTGATAAAAAGCCTGATGATTGCGTTTGTATTCACAGGCCTTATGAAAAGTCCCAATACGCATCGAAATCTTTACAGGCCAAATTATCCGGGCTGTCAAAGACGGCGAACTGGAACTGGGTGTGGTGGGTACAAAAACCAGGGTTCCCTACATTGTCCAGGAGAAACTGGTTCAAGATGACATAAAACTGGTCGTGCCTGCAGACCATGAATGGGCGGACAGGGCAAGTGTGATCTGCAGGGCGTTGCTGTCCCAGCCATTTATTGCCAGGGAACAGGGGGCAGGTACATGGAAAACCGTTATCGCCGACATGGAAAAGGCAGGGGTGACGTATCTTGGATTAAGAGCCTGCTTGGTAATTAGGGGATCGAAGCGAAATCTCGTGAAAATGAGACGCAGTTTTTACAAATTTGCTGCTGATAGCCGGACTATTCATACAATTTGGGGGAATTGGGGTCATTTTTATGGCATTTCAGCCGATTCCTCAATTATCAAACAGGCCCTTAAAAGAACGGACCCTGCCCTGCATGTACCCTAAAACTTCATTGACAAGCTAGTCGATTTCTGACAAGCTTCTTGGATACCGTATATTTCGGCGCAACGCTTTATACCAAGGAAGACGCCATGATTTTAGGATTAGATGTCGGGGGCACACACACAGACGTTGTTGTTCTCAGCCGCAAAGGTGTTCAAAAGCATGTAAAGGTGCCCACCCAGTCGGCCAATTTGTTTAAAAGCGTTCTTTCAGGGTTTACTCTGATCCTTGAAGACGTTGATCCCAGCCGCGTTGAGCGCGTTGTTATCTCCACGACCCTGACCACCAACGCCATTGTCCAGCAAACCGTGACACCGGTGGGTATGATTGTATCAGCCGGACCGGGCATAGATCCTGAAAATTTCAGGACCGGAGAACACTATTATACCGTGGGCGGTTCCATCAACCACCGTGGCCGGGAAATAGAGCCGATCAATGAGCTGGACATTCAGATTGTGGGGGAAAAGCTGAAAAAGGCGGGTATTGAATATGTGGGCGTTGTCAGTAAATTCTGTGTCAGAAATCCTGCCCATGAAATTTTGATCGAACGGATTTTAAGCACGCAGTTTAAACAGATTTTTCTGGGGCACCATGTTTCCGGCAATCTGAATTTTCCCCGGCGCATTGCCACCACCTATATGAACGCGGCGGTATATCCCCTTCATAAAGATTTTTTCCAGGCGGTTGAACAATCCCTTGAAGAGATGGGGCTTACCGTACCCATTCAGATCCTCAAGGCTGATGGGGGGACCATGACACTGGACGCATCAATGGATTTTCCGGCCCAGACGGTTTTATCAGGGCCTGCAGCCAGTATCATGGGGGCTATTCCCTATGCCCCCGAGGGTCACGATGCTGTGGTGCTTGATATCGGCGGAACCACCACGGATATTGCATTTATCGTGGACAAAGCCCCATTGCTTGAGCCCGTGGGCATCCAGCGCGGGGGGTATAAAAGTTTGATTCGGTCCCTGCAAACGGTTTCCAGAGGCATCGGCGGCGACTCGGCTTTAAGGGTCAATGAAGAGAAGGTACTCACGGTGGGACCTGACCGTGTGGGGCCGGCCATGGCCTTTGGCGGGTCTGTACCTACGCCCACGGATGCCCTGGTGGTTTTAGGGTTCATGGACGCTGGGGACCAGGACCAGGCACGGCAGGGTATAAAGTCCATTGCAGATCAGCTGGGCATGGCGGAAAAGGAGGCTGCGGAACATATATTTAAAATTTGTTGCAACATCATTGTGAAAAAAACCTTTGAGAAGATAGATAAGTTGAATGCCACGCCCGTCTATACGGTCCATGATTTTCTTGAAGGGTACACGTTCAGCCCGGACACGATTCTTCTCATGGGGGGGCCGGCCAGATTTTTCGCACAGAAAATCCAGGATATGTATCAGCTTGAAACTATTTCGGTTCCTTATGCTTCAGTTGCAAACGCCATTGGCGCAGCACTTGCCAGGACCACCTGTGAAATCACGGTGAATGCAGACACAGAACAAGGGGTTGTCACCGCCCATGAAGAGGATTTTACTGAGCCTGTTTCCAAAGCCTTTTCCAAAGATGAGCTGATGAAAACCGCGTATCGCCTGCTTAAGGCCAAAGCGGAAAATGCAGGGGCAGACCCTAACAATCTCGACGAGATGGAAATCGTTGAATTCCAGGAGTTTAACATTGTGCGTAACTTTTCTCCCAAGGGGAAAATTTTCCGGACTAAAGTCCAGCTTAAACCCGGCCTGATACATGGGTATGAATCAATGCTTAACCGGCAGGCGCCGGACAATTAAAGGGGGATACCATGTTAAACGCATCTCATAAAACCGGGCTGGTCTTTTTTCCTGCATTTGACTGGGCCATTGACCCCACCCATCCTGAACGGGAGGAGCGGCTTTTATATACCCAGGACCAGGTTACTGAAGAAGGGATTTTTGATGTCCCCCAAATCATAGAGTATAAACCCGAGATTGTAACACCAGAGGATATTCAAAGAGCCCATTTTTGTGTGCCCGATGAAAAGACCGTTACAACCGAATCCCATCTGATCTCCGCAGGCGGTGCCAAAGCCATTGCCAATGCCGTTATGCTCAAAGAGGTAAAAAACGGCTTTGCACTGGTCAGGCCGCCGGGGCATCATGCCATGCGGGTGAGCCATGGGGGCCGGGGGTTCTGCCATATCAATATTGAAGCGATCATGGTGGAATATATTCGTTCCCAGTTTGGGGTCAAACGTATTGCCGTCATTGATACGGACTGTCACCACGGGGACGGCAGCGATGATATTTTCTGGCATGATCCTGATGTGCTCTTTATATCGCTGCACCAGGACGGCCGGACCATGTATCCGGGCACAGGCTTTCCCAAGGACCTGGGCGGCCCCAATGCCAAGGGGTCCAATTTGAATATTCCGCTTCCCCCGGGTACGTCCACGGAAGGGTATCTCTATGTTATTGAAAATTGTGTGTTACCGGTAATTGAGGCATTCAAACCTGATCTTGTGGTCAATTCCGCCGGACAGGACAACCACTACACAGACCCGTTGACCAATATGAATTTTTCGGCCCAGGGGTATGCACGTCTGACCTCCATGCTGAAACCCGACATTGCGGTGCTTGAGGGGGGATACGCCATTGAAGGCGCCCTGCCTTATGTCAACTTGGGCATTATTCTTGCCATGGCAGGTATTGACTATTCCGGCGTGGTGGAGCCCGACTACAATCCGGAAAGGCTCAAGCAGTCTGTGAGTATTATGGAAAACATCAAAAGCACCTGCGATCAGATCATGACCTACTGGAACCAGCGGCATGAGATGAGGGAAGCTGTCGGCGAACCCGGTCAGATTATGGTTCGTCAGCGTGAGGTTTTTTATGACACGGACAATATTTTTGAACGCCAAAAAGAAAAAATCCGGGTGTGCAGGGATTGCGGGGGCAGTTTTGAGGTGGATTCCAATGCCACGCCAGGCCACCATATTCTGGGCGTTCACATCCCCATTAATGCCTGCAAGGCTTGCCGGGAGCAGGGTTATGAATTTTATGATCAGGCAGATACCACCAAGTACCACCGTATCTATCTCCAGGACCGGACAAAGGGCCTGTACGAAATCAAAAAATAGATCTTACCGGCAAAGCAAGGCAAGATGACGCGGTTCCAATTGCTGGAAAATCTTAAAAAAAGATCCCTTGTCATGGAATTGACAAGGGATTTTTTCCGTTCAATGGACTTTATCGAGGTGGAAACCCCGCTTCGGTGTCCATCAATCATTCCCGAAGCCCATATTGATCCGGTGACATCCCAGGGCGCATATCTGCAAGCCTCCCCGGAATTGTGTATGAAGCGGCTGTTGGCCAAGGGGGCAGACAAAATTTTTCAGATCTGCAAATGCTTTCGCCAGGGTGAGCGCGGCCAGCATCATTTACCTGAATTCACAATCCTTGAGTGGTATGCTGCAGACCAAACCTATGAAGATCTTATGGCCCAGTGCCAAGGCCTTTTGCGTTATATTGCACAAGGCGTGGGCACACCGGGACGCCTTGTCTATCAAGGCACTTGCCTGGACCTGGCAAGCCCCTTTGAGCGGCTCACGGTTGCCGGGGCATTTGAACGGTTTTCCGATCTTTCTTTGAACCAGACCCTTGAGACCGGACGATTTGATGAGATGATCAGCTTTGACATTGAGCCTCATTTAGGCAGATCCCGTCCCTGTTTCCTCTATGATTACCCCATATCCATGGCCAGTCTGTCGGCAGCCCATCCTGAAAAACCGGACATTGCCCAAAGGTTTGAGATGTATGCGGCAGGGATGGAATTGGCCAATGGATTCACGGAACTGACAGACCATGAACTCCAGAGAAAACGGTTTCAAACGGAAAATGAACTGCGCAGCCGCCAAGGTAAAGCAAAGCTGCCCCTGCCTGAAAAATTCTTAACCGACCTTGCCTTGATGCCGCCTGCCGCCGGCATTGCCCTTGGTCTGGACCGTTTGGTTATGCTGTTCTGCGATGCCCCGGATATTGGGCAGGTTGTTGTGTTTCCCCCCGAGCTGTTATAAAATTTCTGATCATTATTAAATCTGCCACAGCTTCATCCAGCACCACACACAACAGGGTGGGGTGTTTTCATAAAGCGCTTGAATTGGTTCGGCAACACCCCCCTTGGGGATTGTTTTGTGATACCATTTTTAAATTCTGATATATGGTGGGCTGGATGTTAATTTTTCTTGATGTGTTGCATTGGCAGTTTTTGCAGTCCCCGGTGCATTGACGGCAACTTTGATGAAGCGTCCTATGTTCTATGGTGCAGCCTTCAGGTGCAATCCGGTCGGCCATGGCACCCCTGAAACACACACATTTTCGGCATGTTTTAGGCATGTTAGAAGACAAAATCGCTCTGCCGAAAGGATAAACTTTTGAGATATCTTTGGTGTCCACATAGACACTATTCTTGTTATCGTAAATTTCCTTTTCAATTTTCTGGATCAGGGCAAAAGCGGATGCCCCGTCAAAGGTGCCTTTCATATCAATATGAAGGGCATTATCCTGTTTATGGGTTTCCATGGTAAAGTTCGTTTCCATTTTTTCCTCCACCTAAATAGTTGCAAGTAATCTTTGTTCTGAGCAAAGGTAACCATCTCAATCCAAGTCATAAAATTTGATGGGGGGAATTAAAGGTGCTTTTTGATTTTTAGCTGTCACCTGTCAGATGACGCACTAAGAGCGTGTTTGATGATTGATGAATCGGCTGCAATCCCATGAAAATGGCCCCAATTCCCCCAAATTTTATGTCAATAGTCCGACTATTAACAACAAAATTTGTGAAAATTGGTTCTCATTTTCATGGGATTTCGCTTCGATCCCCTAATTATCAAACACGCTCTAAACAGAATTTTTTTAATAATTTCAGTTCATATCAAAAAATATGCCGGGAATTCAGGAGATAATCAGTGCGGCATCCTTCGCTCATCAGTTGAATTCATAATATCTTAAAATTTAAATTATATTATTTAACCCATTATAAGTTAGGTTGGACTAAAAAATAAATAAAAATACCCATTCTGTCAAGTCATATTTTTAAAACTTTTTGGGTAATCAGGGAATTTCAGCCCATTCATCACTTATCAAACAGGCGCTTAGCCCACCACCGTTATCAATATTGAGCGGATGGGGTAATCAAGAGCAAAGGTTGGGTTTAGCAAAGCACTTTATCTAAGGCCATGTTTACATGTCCTTCGATTCTGCCTTTCATGGCTTTAGCGAGTATGCCCAGGGTGATCTCCAGGTTAATTGAACGGTCTGTCAATTCAACGACACCTTTTTTCAATCCGGTCCCGGAAAGGTTTGCTGTGTTTCCGGTCCATGCGCTTTTAATGCCGTATTGGGATTCAAGCCCGGCAGCCATTTCTTCAAGACGTTTTCGGGCTTCACTGATCTCTAAACTGTGGGATTTGCTGATCGTAATATCGGCCATTTCCGGTCTCATTTGTTGAGAGCCTGTTTGATAATTGATGAATCATCGGCTGCAATTCCATGAAAATGGCTCCCATTTTCATGGAATTTCGCTTCGATTCCCTGATTATCAAACAGGCTCTTAGTTTTGAAGTAAACCAGACGCTTGGTCTTGCTCCAGGCCATTTAGCTTCTTCTCTTTGATGCCTTGATGGGGTTCAACGCCTTACCCTTGGTCTGGCCGGTGTCGGTTTTGATCAGGTGTTTGTTCGCGTTGAATAACTGCAATGGGTCAAGGCCTAAATCCTCCAGGATTTGGTTGACCTCCTGCCTGGGTACCCCGTAGCGATTGACATCAGCCACCATCCGGTCTACGCGATCCTGGGTGGTTAAATACAGCCCTTTGCTGTCGATCGCTAACAATTGGGTGATTCCATTATGCTCCACTTCCTGAACAATCATATCTGATGTTGTACCATAGCGGTTTTCCATATATGCTCCTTGAGATTAGTTGAATGCTTAGTCTCATTGTTCGATTGTTAAATTTAGTTTGTTTAGCATAACTATAAATGAAAAGGCAATAGATTTTTGGCAGGATACGGCCATAATTTTGTTCTCATCAATGGCCTGTGGATAAATGTGCGACCTATCTTAGAGCGTGTTTGATAATTGATGAATCGGCTGCAATCCCCTAATTATCAAACAGGCTCTCAGGTATGATTGTTATCTTACAGATGGGATGCCCATCGCTTCTTGTTTCGTTGTGGGCTGAGCCTGGGTGTCGATGATAGACCAGGTCGACCCATGGCCATTAATTGAATATGAATTTATTAGTCAATTTGTTTAATTGTTTTGATAGGTTAGATAATTCTACAGCGCTATTGTCCACTTGCCGGCTTCCGGAACTTACCTGTCTCGCAGATTGGTTCACCTGCTGGATATCCTGGGTTACTTCACTGGCAACGCCTGAGATCTGGTTTACACTGTCACTTATTTCCTGCATACCTGATGCCGCCTGGTTCACGTTATCGGAAATTTCCTGGGTCGTGGCGGATTGTTCTTCAATGGCTGTGGCAACCGTCGACACAATGCCGCTGAGTTCTTGAATTATTTCACTGATTGACTCTATTGCGGAGAACGCCTCTTGTGTTGTGTTTTGAACGCCGTTTATTTTTTCTGTTATCTCATCGGTCGCATCGACTGTTTGATTTGCAAGTGCTTTGATTTCGCTTGCAACCACCGCAAATCCTTTACCTGCATCCCCGGCTCTGGCCGCTTCGATGGTTGCATTTAAAGCCAGCAAGTTGGTTTGTTCAGAAATATCTGATATTGCTTCCGTGACCTTATTTATTTCGGATGCTGCTTGATTCAAGACGTTCATTTTGTCAGAAACCAATTTTGCTTTTTCAACCGCTTCGGCCGTTGTTTGGTTTCCTTTTGATGTATTTGTTGCAATTTCACTAATTGTCGCGGACATCTCTTCTATCGCCGACGCAATGTTATAGACATTCACTGTTGCCTGTTCAGACGCGGCTGCTACACTATTCATGGTTGTTGACATCTCTTCTGCCGCTGATGCTACATTGCTGGACCGATCTTCGGTCTCTTTTGCATTTGATGTCATTTGGGTCGACACATTCGACAGCACGGTTGCAGACTCATCCAGTGTTTTTGCCCCGTCAGAAATTTTTCTGAGTGCGTTTTTTAAGGAGGCCGCCATTTCAGTTATGGATTTTACCATATTTCCGATTTCATCTTTCTGGTCGATGTTTAACCTCTGGGAAAAATCGCCTTTGGCCACTTGATTGCTGAATGCCTCGGTTTCAATTAACGGGCACGTAATTAGGCGAATCAGTATAAACGATATCGCAATGCCGAAAATGATTGCGAGCAAACTGATGGCAATAATCGTTGATTTGGCTACCAACGCTCTATGATCCATATGTGTTTTCAGCATGTGTTCATGTTCGGTGATATGGTCTTTGAGTTGACCGAACAAGGATACGATAGATGTTAAAGCAGGGGCGGTCTCATTGTGATAGATCTCTTTTGCTTTCTGTTGCTTATGTTCCAACACCATTTCAAGACGGATGATTTCATTAAAATATTTTTTGAGTTCATTGTAGGCGGGTGGGATGATTTGATTAGACAATTGTATTTTTTCTTCGATGGTTGCCGCTTGATTAATCTGGACCACAGATGTATGAAGCGCTTTGTGCGGTTTGTGGATTTTTTTAATAATCACTGCAAACTCAGGCCACTGGGATATAATTTTTTGTGCCTGTTTTCCATTGAGCCATTCACCTAATTTGCATTTTTCAGAATCTGTTTGTGCATCAATTGTTGATTGGGTCATGATGGATTGTGAAACAGACTGCATCCATTCTAAATGTGCCGCCAGCAGCTTTTCCAGTGTCCGACCCAGTCCTTGGTGGGTTTGCGCCCAGACATCATTAATTTTAGCCGCGGAATCATGGAGCTTTTTATGGACAGCTAGGGTATCACTTAGAATTTTTGCTATTTCAGGGGACAGCTTTGACAGGGCAGCGGCGTTATCACTTGCCAGAAATTTGCCAAAAGAACATTGTTCATGGTCAAACTGAACGTTAAGTCTCTCCTTATTTTCAACAAGCAAGGCTTTAATCTCATTTACCCATTCTACATGCCCAAGTTCAATTTTCAGAATTGTTTCACTATATTTTGCGTCCACAAAAAATTCGTGGCTATCATGAATGATTCGCGTGATAAGCAAATACGAACTACCGCCAAGGATCAGAAGGGATAAAATCAAAATACCGGTTAATCCCCATAATTTAAAACGGATTTTAGCATTTTTAAAAAAATTGTCAGGCATGTATACCTCCGCACTATTAAAATGATGATAACGAGCTTGCTGATCTTGACTTTTTTATGGGAACGTTAAAATTCAAGATTATACGAAAAGACGAAAAGAATCAAGTCCCTCCGACAGAGCCGTGGGCTTGAATTTGTGAACCGCTCAAAGCGGTTATTTAATTGGCACCTAAGAGCCTGTTTGATAATTAGGGGATCGAAGCGAAATCTCATGAATTTGTTGATGATGAGATCACCCAGAAAAGGAATTTCATTCAAGCCGGATAATTGATCTTTAATATAATCCCAAAAAGAGACTTTGAGCTTGCGACATGT
>PDWI01003960.1_pt1 | contig 20369 bp, 21 predicted proteins | sample 1430891 | NCBI WGS metagenome assembly PDWI01 (sample SAMN01162508, study PRJNA174530) | Oral metagenome, whole genome shotgun sequencing project. | biome: Marine environment; feature: Marine mammal; material: Swab sample of the gingival sulcus; isolation source: swab sample of gingival sulcus... | reverse complement strand
TAACAAGTAAAAAAGGACCGTTAGGTCCTTTTTTGAGGGGAGTATAAATAATTAATAAGGGTTGTCATATACGCATGAATGCGTTCAGATATATGACTACTATTATATTACAATAGACCTAGTAAAAAATCAAGTAAATTTAATTATTATCTTTTTGTCTTATCGAACAACTACCTGTTTACTCCAGGGAGTTTTCACCGCGCCCTTTCAAAGCGCCAGGCAATGCTAGGTATTGTCCTCACTCTTTTCATCCTCCCCAAAATTGACGTTAAACTGGTCAAGTAGTTTTGTTAAAACAAAACCTACAAGCTAACGTTTATGTCCGCGCTTCTTTGCGGTGCAAACTGCCGGATCTGTTCTGGTTTATATCAAGTGAATTTTTGTTTTGAAACGCAGACGGGCTGCTTGCCCATTAAGGGAGAAAGACAAAAAGTGCTGAAATAAGGCATGAAAGAAGATGGGTGTTGGAGTCCTTCCAGTTAAAAAATTAATAAAAAAAATGAACAATAAAACAAGCACAGTAGACTGTGCTTGTCAAAATGAGGGGGGAGAGTATTATAAGTGAATAATCACCTATGGTTGTATCGTACTATAATATATGTCTAAATGCAACCATTTTTTTTAAATTTAACAGATATTTAATGATTATTGTTTAAAACTATTGATATATTCGTTTGCGCCAAGTGCTGCTGTTGCTCCTTGAGCTACAGCAATTACTATTTGTTTGTAAGGAACATTTGTTATATCACCAGCAGCAAATACGCCTGGGATATTTGTTGCGCATTTCTCATTTACGATTATTTCTTTGTGAGCATTTAGCTCAAGTATTCCTTCAAATGCTTGAGTGTTTGGTATATGTCCTATTTCTATAAATACGCCTTCCGCCTTTACTTCAAATTCTTTACCAGTTTCTTTGTCTAGAGCTCTCACGCCGGTTACTACTTCATCACCCAAGATCTCCTGTATTGGTGAATTAAGGTGAATGGTAACATTTTCTTTTTTCTCTAATTCTTTAAGAATAATCTCATCCGCTCTAAACTGACTTCGGTGAACTATTGTTACATGGCTTGAGGTTTTGCTTAGGTCCAGAGCTGCCTCAGTTGCAGCATTTCCGCCTCCTGCGATTATTACGTCCTTACCTTTGTAAAACGGAGCATCACATATCGCGCAGTAAGCTACTCCCATTCCTGCAAATTCCTCTTCACCAGGAACTTGTAGTTTTCTTGACTGACTACCAATTGTCACAATAATTGTCTTTGATTTAAGGACAGTACCGTCACTTAAATGAACATGATGTATATTGTCAATTGTTTCAAATTTTTCAAGCATTACATATTCCATTATAGGAACGCCCAGCTCTTCTACGTGCTCTTTAAAAAGGTTCGCAAGTCCTGGACCATCTATTCTTTTAACGCCTAAGTAGTTTTCTACTTCAGAAGTATTCATGGTTTGTCCACCAATCTGCATTCCTACTACTATGACTTTATTTCCTTTTCTGATACTGTATAGAGCAGCGTTAAGCCCCGCTGGGCCGGCACCAATTACTACAACATCAAAAAGTTGGTTTTTATTTACTTCCATAATATGTCCTTTCGAGTAATATTAAATCCATAATATAATTGTTAAGAGGATTATTCAATACAAAAGGAACTATTTTTACCAAATATTAATATTTATTTACGAATTGTAAAAAATATGGTGAGAGTATATTTTTTTTGCTATACTTAGTGTAGTTAAAAGTAGAGGTTTTATTATGGGCGAGATGCACAGTGTTGTTTATAAATTTGATAGAAAAAGACAATATGTCAGGGTGTTTTCTCCAGCAAGGGTTAGAGCTGTTGTTTTGATTTTGCATGGAATGGCGGAGCATGGCGACCGATACAAACATTTTGCGAAGTTTTTGATGAGCTATGGTTACGCGGTATATGTTCCTGATCATAGACAACATGGCAAGAGTGTTTTTCATGATGAATATGGAATATATGATCAAGATGATACCTACGAAAACATGCTAAAAGACATTGATTTTATTTTTAAGAAGGTAAGGGAAAAACATCCTGATGCGGATATATACATTTTAGGACACAGCATGGGCTCAATGCTTGCTCGTGGATATGTCCAAAACTTTGAACCGGATATAAAAGGTGTCATTTTATCGGGTAGTCCTAGCATAATAGGGGCGAAAGTGCATATCATGAAAGTCCTAACAAAGCTAATGACAGTATTTAAAAATAAAAGAATGGATATACTTAATAGTATTACTTTTTTGGGAAATAATAGAAAAGTGAATAATCTTCGTACCAATTTTGACTGGATTTCTACGGATTTCAAGATGGTAGATAAGTATGTCGCGGATAAACTATGTGGTTTCAGCTATAATGCATCTTTCTATTACCAGCTTGCAAGGATGATTCAGGACGTTAATAGGCCAGAAAAGATGGAACATTTTCCGCTCGTTCCCGTGCTATTTATCTCTGGCGAGGAAGATCCGGTAGGAGAATATGGTTTAGGCGCTCGAGACTTAGTGCAAAAATATGAAGAGTATGGTAATTCATTTACTACATATATAGTGCCGGGAATGAGGCATGAGGTTTTGAACGAGGTTAATAGACAATACATATATAATTTGATATTGGATTATTTAGAAGATGAAAAAAAATGATTTAATACTTATCGGTATTTCACTTCTTATAATAGCTTCACTTTATATATTCAATCATTTGTATAATAGTGGCAATGAAAGCAAATACGTTGCAGTGTATAGTGGCGCAAATCTAATTGAAAAAATAGATTTAAACTCTGATTTTGTAAAGACTTATACAAGCGAATTCGGCGAAAATAGCATCCGAATCAAGGACGGCCATGTCGATGTAGTGAGTGCTAGCTGTAAAGGAAACATATGTGTTGATAGTAAGCCAATATTGAAAACGGGAGAGTCCATAGTTTGTTTACCTAATCGTTTTCATATTGAAATAATTGGTGAAGGAGAGGAAGAGCTAGATGCAGTGGCAGAGTGATAAAACCAAAGAACTTGTTCTTCTTTCTTTATTGATTAGTATAGGAATGGTACTGGGTATCTTGGAGAGATTTGTTTTTAATCCTTTCATACCCGGTGTAAAGATTGGACTAGCTAATATAGTTACCCTAGTCGCAATTGGAAAATTTGAAGTAAAAAAAATATATTTGATAGTAATAATAAGGGTAGTGCTTGTATCAATTTTTGCAGGTTCTACAATTTCTTTGTTTTACAGTTTGGCTGGAGGGATTCTTAGCCTAAGTGTTATGCTTATCGTGTATTCAGCTTTTGGAGAAAGTGTATCAAAGGTAGGGATAAGCGCACTTGGCGGTGTATTCCACAATGTTGGTCAATTAATCATACTAGCCCTTATAACAGGTAGGATTCAAGTTGCTTTATCGTACAGTCCGCTACTCCTAATTGCTGGATTATTAACAGGTATATTTAATGGATATATAGTAAAGTATTTGGAACCATATTTACATAAGATTTAATATATAGGAGAAAAATTTTGAAAAAGACGTTTACATTAATAATGATTGTAGTTCTTGTTTTATCTAGTTGTTCATTTGCTGCATTTGCAGGAGAAAAGAGAGAAAACTTCTTTATAGAGTACGACGGTAATGCCGTTAAATATGATAGTAGGCTCGTCACTCTTAATATCAATGGCGTAGAGGTAAAGACTGGTGATATGCCAGCAATTATTATCAATTCAAGAACATTGGTGCCCGTAAGAGAGGTATTCGAATCGGAGGCATTCGGTGCGAATGTTGATTGGAATGGGGATAAAAAAGAAGTATATATATCATACTTAGATAAATTAATAATTCTACAAATAGACTCCAATATAGCTTATGTAAATGGGGAAGAATTTGAGATGGATGTACCGCCTAAGCTCATAAGAGATACAAGTAAAAAATATGCCAAGACAATGATACCGCTTAGATTCGTATCAGAAAATTTAGATTTTGATGTAACATGGGATCCAGATACTTATACCGCTATACTTGTAAATGAAGATGTTAAGAAAAAGGTGGAAGCTGACAAAGACGGAAATAATGTACTAAGCACAGAAGGTGAAAAACTTGACTCAATATCAGGAGGAGAAGCTAGTAAAGGTCTCCCTACACCACTTGCAAATAATCCAGTAGTATTTAAGTCGGATTTTGTCAGTGACGACAACATAACAAAAGATACATATGAAGTGAACATTACCGATGAAAGCCACTCTGAGACCAGAGTAAAAAGTGTTAAGTACATAAAAGAAGAAGACTTTGTCGGTTTTGAAATAAAAACTAGCTCAGAAATTTCAAGTATTGATTATGACACTTGGGACTCCAAATATATTATAGATATAAACAATTCAGTAAATGAACTAAGGCCGGAGATGACATTTGAAGATAATGGAATAGTTACTGGTGTAAGGGCAAGTCAGTTTAGTATTTCTCCAAATGTAACAAGGGTGGTGTTTGACTTAATAAGCGATGGATATAACTTTGAATTATCTTTGAATGAAGATAGAAATAAAATCAGGTTAAAAGTAAAAGAAAATATAATCTCTAAAATAGAACTAGGCCAGGACGCGGAGAGTGATTACATAAACATATCAGGGATTACTCCTCCTGATGTTAATGTGTTCAGACTATCTGCACCGGATAGGATAGTACTTGATTTTCCTAACACAACTTCGATGCTTTCGTACAAGGAAGGCGAAGCAGATGGTCAGTACGTTAAGGTAATAAGAACATCTCAGTTTGATGAAACGACAACAAGAATAGTTGTTGAAACCGATGGGCAACCTGACTATAAAATAATGAAAGAAGAAAATGGCAAAACAAAAATTAGATTTTTTGAACCAGGGTATTTAAATATAGAGTATGATAATACGAAAACGCCAACCGTAAAGATAACTGAGGCTGAAAAGAACATTGATGTCGATAACATATCATACGTTAATAATTATATGCAGAGGAATTTTAAGATAACGCTTTCAGGTAATTACTCGGACATGTTTGGGGAAGGTTCTCTTAAAGTAAACGACGGAATCATTGAAGAAGTCAGTATCGATAAAGACAACAATGACAATACAATAATAAATATAAGTTCTAGGACAGTATATGAGTACAGAATTGAAAAAGAAGGCGACAAAATCTACGTGAAAGCCTATAAGCCAAAAGAATTATATGATCAGGTTATTGTAGTAGATGCAGGGCACGGAGGGAAAGATCCTGGGGCTTCTGATAATGGACTAATAGAAAAAGAATTAAACCTAATAATTACGAAAAAACTAAAGGCAAAGCTTGATCAAACCAATATAGCTGTTTATTATACTAGACTTGATGATGGATATCCAACCCTTCAAGAAAGATGTGATATAGCCAATGAAGTTGAAGCGGACTTTTTCTTAAGCGTTCATAACAACGCACTTAATAAGAGTATTCATGGTACTGAGACTTTATATTTTCCACAAGAAGATGAAGATGGATTTACGTCAAGGAAACTAGCGAGAGTTTTCCAAAATAACCTTATAGACACTCTCGGTTCATACAATAGAGGCCTTAAAAAGAGACCAGATTTATTCGTTCTTAAACATACGACAATGCCTGCGATAATTACGGAGATTGGTTTTGTTACCAATGATGAAGAGTCTGCAAAACTAAAAACGGATAGCTATCTTGAAAAAGCCGCTCAGGCTCTATATGAAGGAATCCTTGAAACTCTCGACACCTATTAAAACAGCAGTTGCTAATATAAAAAGGATTAATTAATGGAAAGGAAATATATTGCCGTTTCAAACGGTTATATACAAAAGTATTATTTAGATGAACTATTTGTTCCTCTGCCTGTAGAAGTTAAGAAAGAGATTAAAGCCACACTTGTAAAGTTTACGATGAAAAATGGTGGTATAATATCAGTATTCTTTAATGAACAGGACGAATTAACCGTTGAGGCTAGTTGTTCGGAGGATGATATACTATATGACAAAATAAGTGCCTCTTTAGAAGCTCAAAAACTGGTTAAAGAAAAAGAGGACCTTTTTAAGAGGCTAAAAATGTATTATGATGTTTTTGTGATTGAAAAGGAATAGATATGAATGATGTTTTTAAAGAGCAATTAGTAGCAAGGAAGAATGATTATAAAGTAACCGTTAAAAAAGTTGCAATAGTAATTATTGCCATAGTTATATTATTAGCCGCATTTTTGCTTAGATATACAACGCCATTTGTTCCTGTGATAGCACTTATATTAGCTTTCGTGGTATACAAGTTATTTTCTAGAGAAAACATAGAATACGAATATATTTTCACCAATGGGGATCTAGATATCGATGTGATTATAAACAAGAGTAGCAGGAAGCATTTGCTTACAGTTGATGTCAAAAGCATAAAAGAGTTTTACAAGAAAAGTCATCAAAAAAACGGGGAAAAACTAAACAAATACTCAAAAGTATTCGATTATAGTAGTAGAGAAGAAAACCAAAACAAGTACTGCGTAGTTTTTGAGCATAATAAAGAGATGATAATGATGATAATAGAGCCTAATGAAAAGATGCTTGAAGCTATTAGAGTTTATATACCTAAAATAATCAAAAAATAATGGTGAATTATGAGAAGAGTGCTCGCAGAATCGATAAAAGAAGGAATGATCTTAGCAAGGCCGGTTTATACCGGCAATGGTGTTGTGCTGCTTAAAACGGGTACAAAGCTTGATTCTTCTCAAATCATAAAAGTCGTACATCAAAAAATAAAATATGTTTATATAGATGATGAGATATCGAAAGATATAAATGTTCCAGTAATAGTTAGCGATGATTTAGTCATCGAAACGAGATCTCTTGTTTCAAAGGCCATTAAAAAATTATCTAGGGGATTTGATAGTTTTGATAAAAATATATACCAAAAAATTGAGGCCATTGTAATAGATATAATTAACAATAAAGAGGTCCTACTAAACCTCCAATCAATAAGAGACAAAAGCGATTATTGTTTTAGCCACAGTGTTAATGTCTGTATTCTATCTACCTTGTTTGCTGCAAAAATGGGTTATAGTGAATCAAAACTAAGGCACCTAGCTCTTGGTGCGTTACTTCATGATGTGGGCAAGGCACTAATAGAAAAAAAATACCATGCTTTTAATCTTGACTTCACGCCGGAAGAAGTTAGGATTTATCGATCACATGTAAGGCTTGGTTATGAAATTATAAAAGACATGGGAATTGGGTCCATGCTTTCAGCTAATATTGCCTTATCTCACCATGAGAGGTATGATGGAACTGGGTTTCCTTTTAATAAAAAAGGAAAAGACATTCATGAGTATTCAAGAATAGTAGCGGTAGCGGATCAATATGATAGGCTTAAGTATGAGAGACCGGATCTAAATAATCACGAGGTCATGGAGCTTACGATATGCAAGGCTTACAGTGAGTTGGATCCCGATATAGTTAGAGTATTTGCTAGGACAATTGCGCCGTATCCTATAGGCTCTATGGTTAGCTTAAGCACTGGTGAAATAGGTATAATTGAAAAGCACAACAATAACATTGCGAGTAGACCAATCGTTAGGATTGTAGACGAAGAAGAAAATAAAATAGTAAGAACAGTAGATTTATCAAAAGAATTAAATATAGTTATAAAAGGAGTTGTTTCTTTTCATGAAAAAAACGGGTAAATACAAGTATGTACTTCCTGCTGCTATGATAGTGGCGTTTTTTTTGGTCAAAATCTTATTTTTCAACGATATAGAGGATAAACAGGATGTTGAAACCAAAATTACAAGTACCATAGATACTAAGAGTACATCTAAAACAAATAACAAAGCTAATAATGACATCACGTATGAGCTGTACTTGGTTGAAAGAGTGGTTGATGGAGACACAGTAATACTGGTAATAGATGGCGAAAAAGTAAGATGTAGGATTTCTGGGGTTGATACACCTGAGTCCGTTGGTGATTATAAAGATAACCCTCAATACTATGGTAAAGAAGCTAGCGATTACACCAAAGAAGCTCTCGAAAATGAGTACGTCTATGTACAGTATGATGTCAAAAAATATGATAAATATGATAGGCTTTTGGCTTATATTTGGACAGAACCTCCAAATGATGAAATGGAGGGATTTTTTAATGCAAATCTTATTTTAAATGGTTACGCAAAGTGGTATAATGATAGTAACAATAAACTGTACGCAGATTTATTTAGAGAATTCGAACAATATGCCAAGGATAATAAACTAGGTCTGTGGCAAAGAGAATAAAGGAGAAGTTATGAGTATACCAACACCACATATTGAAGTTAAAGAAAAAGGTGTCATTGCAAAGACAGTATTAATGCCTGGAGATCCACTTAGAGCAAAATTTATCGCAGAAAAATACTTGGAAAAACCAAAACAGTTTAACTCGGTTAGAGGCATGTTAGGATTTACTGGAACATACAAGGGGAAAAAGATATCAGTAATGGGATCCGGAATGGGTATGGCTAGCATAGGGATTTATTCTTATGAGCTATTCAAGTTCTATGATGTTGAGAACATTGTAAGAATTGGCTCTTGTGGAGGATATGTTGAGGAACTTAAACTATATGATGTTGTTCTTGCGGATAAAGTATTCAGCGAGTCAACCTTCGCAAAGGTTCAAAATGGCTTTGAAGGCAATATTCTAGAAGCGTCTACAGAATTGAACAATAAAATAGTGGATATCGCGAAAAGATTAGAGATTCCTATTCATAGAGGAATAGTACATTCGTCGGATGTATTCTACAGAGAACAACCAAATACGTACAAAGAACTTGTTAAAAAGTACGGGGTATTGGGTGTTGAGATGGAAGCTTTTGCTTTATTTACCAATGCTAAAAGTTTAGGAAAAAATGCAACATGTCTGCTAACAGTAAGCGATTCATTTACTAGTGGAGAAGTGACGACATCGGAGGAAAGACAGCTAGCATTTACGAAGATGATGGAGATAGCACTTGAGCTAGCATAATATGGACAGAGTTGACAAAGAGATATTAGATATACTAAGAGAAAATGCTAGAGAAACAGTATCGGAGATAAGTCATCGGATAAATTTATCTGTATCAGCGGTAAGCGACAGGCTCAAAAAACTGGAGGCTTCGGGTGTAATTGAAAAATACACTGCGATATTAAGTCCCGAGATTTTGGATAAAACGCTTACTGCTATTATCATGGTTGCATTAGAAAGACCATCCTCAACGGTAGAGTTTAAGCGTTTTGTTGAAAACGAAAAAGACATAATTGACTGCTACTATCTAGCTGGGGATTACGATTATGCGTTAAAAATAATGACCAAGGATACGACAACACTAGCTGAATTATTAACGAATATAAAAAATAGAGAAGGATTGCTAAAAACAAAGACGACAATAGTACTTGACACATTAAAAGACAGTCATACTATAATGCCTTAATGGAGGAATAATGATAAAAAAAATATTTTTTGTTATGATGGTGGTAATTATTGTAGCTACTAGTTCTTGTTCGGTTAAGGAGGCGGATTTAACACCTGTGACGGAAAAGACCCAACCACCAAAAACCACAAAAGAGCAGGAGCAAACTACCACTGTTCAATCTACAACAGCTGAAACTACTACAACGACCAAGAAATTAACGGATAGCGATTATGAGGAGTACAAGGTAAACGAAATAGGGCATATAATGGTCGTTATGTATCATGGAATTATGAATAACCCTCCGTACCACGTTACAAAAGACGAATTTAGAGAAGACTTACAATACATGTATGACCACGGTTACAGACTGATAACGTTGGACGAATTCTTAAGTGGGAAGATAAATGTTCCTATAGGAACTACACCTATTCATCTTACGTTTGATGATGGATTAAATACGACATTTGCTCTTAAAGAAGTTGATGGCGAACTAGTAGTTGATGAAAATACGGCAATAGGTATAATAGAGGATTTTGTAAAAGAGCATCCTGATTTTGGGAAAGCGGCTTCACTATACTTTCATGATACGACAGAAAACTTTGAAGGAGCGGGAACTGATAAGGAAAGATTTGATTGGTTACTGGAACATGGATACGAACTTGGAAATCATACTGCGACACATGATAATTTGAGTACTCTTTCAAAAGAGAATTGTCTTAAAGAAATAGGTAGTGTAGAAGAGTATGTATTATCGCTCTATCCGGATTTTCACATGAGAGCAATTGCATATCCTTTTGGCGCAAGACCTGACGAATCCTTTATGGATATAGCGCTTGACGGTCAGTACAATGGAGTTTCGTATAGCTATGAGGTTGGATTCAGAGAAGGACCGAGCGGACCTTTTCTACCAATTATTCACAAGGATTTTTCAAAGTATAACGCACCTAGAGTAAGAGGTTCAAAGGGTGCTGATGGTGACCTTTGGTGGTATTTTGATTACTACGAGAACAATGACTACCTTAAGTATATATCTGACGGAAATCCAAATACAGTTGTTGTAAAGGAAAACAAGCTTGATAACATTAGCGAAGAAGTAAGAGCGAGTGACGAGTTTGAAATAATAACCTACTAGAGATGAAAGTCGTATTTCATATAGGAAAGACATGTACAAATAAAACGAATTTATTCGTTTCAGATGCAATTAATCGCGACTCTAAAAAGGATATTATAATAATAACGCCTGAGCAGTCCACGATTGATATGCAGCTGAGACTGGTAAGAGCACATAAAAAACATTGCCTTGGTAATGTTTCTGTTCTGAGCTTTAAAAGACTTGCGTATGTAGTCGTAGGGGAGGTTTCACCTACAAAAAAAACATTGATTTCAAATGTTGGCAAAGATATGCTAATTAGAAAAATTATTGTCGAACACACAGACAGTGGTTTTTCGTATGCAAAAAGTCTTATTTCGAAAAGGGGATTTACTCAAAAAATAAGAGAGCTATTTTCAGAGCTAAGTAGATACATGGTAACATATGAAAACTCGAAGGATAAATTATCAGAACTTAGCAATGCTCCACTAAAAGAAAAAACTCGTGCTCTTCTAAGCATGTATGATTCTTATAAAGAAAGGCTAAGCAGCACCTATAACAGTGGAGAAGGTATGCTAGAGTCATTAGTTGGTAGTGGCGCGCAGAGCAAACTAATAAGAGATAGTGTAATCTATTTAGACGGCTTTACAACATTTACACCTATTCAACTTCATATTATAAACATGTTATTTTCATATTCAAGCGAAGTAAACATCTTATTAACTATTGAATCTGATGTTTTCACGAATAAAAAATCGGTGGAAGACTTATACCTAGAAAGTTATGAGACGTACGAAGCTCTTATGAATATTGTGCATGCTCACCCAGATATAGAAGTGAGTAGAAAATATTATAATACCGAAGCGAAAGATCTTGAAAAAAGACTTTTAATAAACAACCTTCATCAGAGGGTAAGGGAAAGCTATGATGAACCGACTGAAAAAATATTCATGGACGAAAACGCATCACAAAAAGAAGAAGTGGATGTTGTTTCAGCGTTAATCTTTAAAAAGGTAAAGGAAGAAAAACTAAGATATAAGGATTTTATAATCTATGTGCCGGATTTCGAAAAGTACAAAATTTCGTTACCGTTTGCGCTTAATAGAAATAATGTACCTTTTTATGTAGATATAAAAAGAAAAGTAGGCACCAGCCCAGCTGTAAGATTTATATTTTCCCTACTTGAATTATATTATACGGGATTTGACTATAACGCTGTTTTCTCCTATGTTAAATCTCCATATAGCGCCATCGTCAGCGATTTTGTAAATCATTTTGAAAACTATGTTCTAGCATATGGTTTTAGAGGCTTGAAAAGTTATGAGAACGAGTGGGAAGCGCCCTATCCGGGAGTAAAAAGAGACGCAATCTTTTACAAAGAAGTTATAAAAGAGATTAATGATATCAGAGCGAGTATATATGAACTCTTTAGTGTTGTTCATTTTCAACAACAAGAAAGAATAGAGCATTATGTTGAAACTCTTAAGTTGTTACTAAAGATGCACGACTTTGAAGAAAAGTTAATACATAAAAGTGATAGTTTAAAAGAAAACCACGAAGATTTGAAATCGGCAAACTACGCACAGATATACGCAAAGGTAGAAGAGCTGCTAGACCAAATAAGTGAAATAAACAAAGAAGAAATAATAACATTCGATGATTTTATAGAAATTCTAAGAACGGGAGAGGACTCATTAGAAATAGCAAGCATACCGACATATGTAGACCAGGTTATGATCGCTGATCTGACAAGATCAAAAATTGAGAGAAGAAAAGTAGCTTTTGTATTGGGACTTAATGAGGGAGCTATTACGACAGAGGTCGCATCTTTTAGTTTAATAAATGATAGTGAAAGAAAACAACTGGAAGGTATCAATATTAAGCTCGCTCCTACTAGCGATGTTAGAAACATATATGACCTTTTTAACGCGTATAGGGCGATTACGAACTTTGATAAGCAGCTTTTCATAAGTTATCTAAGTAACGATGACGATGGAAATGAACTACACAAGAGCTTTACAGTAAAACAAATTCAAAAAATATTTCCTAAAATAACCGGATTCAAAGATCTGTTATCAGGAGCGGATAGAATAACTACGGAGGAAGTACTTTTTAGTAAAGGATTATTTAATGATTACTATAGGAAACTGTTCAGCCCCTATATGCAAAATAGATTTGTTGAAGCCAAAAAGAGTAATAGATACGAAATAAGCAGCATCCTTAGCGAGAACTCCATTGATAAAATCTTCCCTGAAAAACTCACTTTATCAGTCTCAAGACTTGAACAATATTCGAAATGTCCTGCTGCATATTTTATAAAATATATGTTAGATGCAAAGCCTAGGAAGATACCGGAAATAAGTGCTATTGATACTGGAAATGTAGGCCATAGAATATTTGAATACGTTATCGAAGAAATAAGGAAAAACAATAGTTTTAAAGAAATAGATGAAGAGAGCATAGACAAATTAGTGGATGAATGTAGTAAAAGATTGCTTGAAACGGATGAATTCAGAGTCTTTTCATACAGCAATAATTTCCGAGGTCATTATAACAGAGTGACGAACTACGCTAAGGCTTCCATGAAAATGGCATTATTACAAATTAACTGCGGAGACTTTAAACCTTATCGAACGGAGTATTCGTTTAATACGGATAACATAGAGGGCATAGAACTTGCGCTATCAGGAGATAGACGGTTAACGCTTCATGGCACGATTGATAGAATTGATGTGGCGAGTATTAATGGTGAGAACTATGTTTCAGTTCTTGATTATAAAAAATCATCTAAGGATATAGACTTTAATGAAGTATATGATGGACTATCTACTCAGACGTTGATTTATATGAGTGCAGCAAGAAAAACCTTTTCTATGAAACCTGCCGGTATGTTATATTTTACATTTAATAATGATGTTTACAAGAAAAATATATTTGAAGAGATTTCAAACCAAGACAAAATGAATAAATTCAAACTTGGAGGCTATGTACTGAAGGATGAGGCTGTAATAAAAGCATATGAAAGTGAATTTACGAAGAAATCTAGCATACTTTCGGTGAGCAAAAATTATAACGGTGAATTTTCAAAGAATTCAAAGATACTAGAAACGAATGACATGGAGACAGTACTCGAATATGTAGAGAAAAAAGCAACCATGACATGCGAAGATATGATATCCGGCAATATAAGTGCTACCCCGTTTAAATATGATAATAAACAAGGCTGTACCTATTGCAAATACCGAGGTATTTGCAAGTTTAACCCGGATGTACACAAAGATAGTTATAAAACAGTTGAAAAAAAAGATGATAGTGATATTATAGAATTGATGAAATTTTTTTTAAAAAAGGAATAAGATGAAACAGGTAATAACAGAAATAATAAATATCGAGCACAATGCCAAAGAAATTATTCAATCTACGAATGAAGAAATAGCGAACAAAAAACGTGAAGTTGAAGAGAAACTCGAAAAGCTTCACGTTCAGTTACGCAAGGATAGTGATGAGAAGATTGAATTTTTGAGGGAAAGAGATTTAAGTGATAAAAACGAAGATGTAGATGATCATTTTGAGATGCATTTTAGAGTTATGGAAGATAGATCAAAGCAAAAATTAGAAGAGTGGTCGCAGCATCTCTATGAAAAAGTCATAGGGGAAGACTATGCAAAAAATAATTAATTACACGCATCTTTACACGAAGATTAGAGTAATGCTGGGGGAAATGCTTTCTGACAAGGATCTTGAAGCCCTTACAAAGTGCGAGAGGGTAAGCGATATAGCGGTATACTTAAAAAATAATACTTATTATAGAGATAGTTTTGAAGATTATGATGCTTCTACTATTCACCGATCCGACTTGGAAATAGTATTATACCGAGCGATGATATCTGACGCCTTAAAAATTGGTAGATATTTAAAGGGATATGAAAAATCTTTTTTTCGATATGTATATAGGATGCAAGAAGTTGAAGACCTTAAAAAAATGCTAAGAACTATGCAAAGAGGACTTTCGTTAGAGTCAATCAATCGAAAAACGCTCTTTATAAGCAGGTACAGCAAGATAGATTTTTCGATGACTTTGAAAGCGACTAACTTTTACGAATTTGTTGAAACCCTAAAAAATACCAAGTTTTATAAAATACTAAAACCGCTCATTATCGATGAAAATACGATAAACATATTTGAAGCAGAAATGGCTCTTGATATGTACTATTATTCTAGAATGTATCACCAAATCCATGATAATATGTGGGGAAGAGATTCAAAAGTGATGCAGAAAGCATTCGGGTATGGCGTAGATTTTAAAAATATGCTCTTGATATATAGGGGCAAAAAGTATTACAATTTTACGCCTGAGAGACTATACACGTACATATTCCCTGGTGGGTATATTCTTAATAGGCAAGAGATCGTAAAACTGGTAGAGTGCGACACAGCAGATGAAGTTATGGAAATTCTCAAAAAAGGGCCATATGGAGAAGTTATTGACTTTGATTCCGGGCACTGGGGTAACGGATTTTATCATTACGTAAGCCATGTTCACAGGATGAATATCCGACTTGAGACTAATACTATTGCACCAATGTTTGATTATATGTTTTTGAAACAAATAGAGATAGTAAACTTAATAACTATAATCGAAGGAATCAGATATAAGATAGGGTCAGAAAACGTAGAGCACTTTGTTGCGAAACATTAAGGAAGACAACGATGATTGAAAAAATGTCATTTATTAATATAACAGGACCAATTAAAAAACTCGACGAATTTGTAGTTGCGATGATACTACCTTATGATGTTGAGCTCGTTAATGCTGCGACAATAGTAGATAAGGTAAGGGGGATAAATCGATTTAGTGATGTTAACCCTTATAAAAAACCAATTGATATAATAAGAAAGATAAGTGACCTTACGGGGATGAATCTTTCAATTAAAAGCGATAAGGTTAAAGAGACTTTTGAACTTGAAGACATGACAAAAGAATTAGAGTTGTTTTACGATGATATAAAAGATAAGAAAGATAGACTTTCTAAACTGTCAAAAGAAATAGAGATAAAAGAGCAACTAAAGAGTCAAATCATACCAATAAAAAATATTCAAGTTGATATTCAAGAGTTTTTTGACTTTGATTATCTTAAATTCCGATTCGGGTCAATGCCTATTGATCAGTTTGAAAAGATAAAGGTATTTGAAGAAGAAATGGAATTAATAGTTTATGAAACGTCGAGAACGAAGAAGCTTGTATATCTAATGTATTTCATGCCTAGATCAAAAAGAATAGATATAGACAAATTATTTGCATCTATGCACTTCGATAGAATAAGAATATCAGATGATATAGCTGGTCATCCGGCAGATGCTTACAATCAATTAAGCGAAGAAATTAAAGCTCTTGAAGAAGAGCAGAAGATGATTGAAGAGTACATTAGCGAGCTGATTAAAAAGAACGAAGAGGAACTATGTATAAAGTACAATTATCTTACTAGGCTAAATCATGTTTTTAGCGTGAGAGATCTTGCGATTAAAACAGAAGAAGCTTTTTATCTAACCGGTTGGATTCAGTCAAAGTTCTTGCCTGATTTTCAACGAGATATTGATAAGATAGAAAGCGTCGCGCTGATACTTGATGATAATCAGGACATGATGGGATCGCAAGCCCCTACAAAGTTAAACAATCCAAAACTATTCAGACCATTTGAAGCACTGGTTAATATGTACGGAGTGCCTTCCTATGGCGAGCTGGACCCTACAATATTTGTAGCTATTTGTTACGTACTACTATTCGGTATCATGTTTGGCGATGTTGGGCAGGGGCTTGTCATAGCGACTCTAAGTTTTATTTTTTACAAAAAATATAAGCAAGAGGTTATTCTAATCGGGGTATACATCGGAATCAGTGCCATGGTCTTTGGGTTTGTATATGGCTCCATATTTGGCGATGAACATGTACTAGGGCATATGTTAGCCTACAAGCCTGTAAACGCACTAGAGTCTACCATGGAAGTACTAATGGTAACAACGGGCCTTGGTATTTTACTAATACTAATAGCTATGGCATTTAACTTTAGAAATCTTATAAAAAGAAAAAATTTTGGCAAACTTCTTACGGATAAGAACGGAATAGCAGGATTACTATTTTACCTGGTACTTCTGGGAATTATTTATTTACTATATAGAAATGTATCGATAAATATCCCTGTAGTTATAGGAATGCTTGTGGCACCACTTATAGTGATGTTCTTTGGAACGCCTATATCAAAGCTTATAGATAAGAAAAGGTACATGGTTAAGGAAGAAGAGTCAAAAGTAGAGGTAGCTTTTGAACTATTTGAAACCGTATTGTCATTTTTAAGCAACACTATATCTTTTATAAGAGTTGGCGCATTTGCATTAAACCACGTTGGATTCTTCTTAGCTTTTAAGATGTTGTCTGACATGGTAAGTAAATCCTTTACGGGAGTTGCAGGTGTTGTGGTAATGATAATTGGTAACATTCTAATAATTGTACTAGAAGGATTAATTGTAGGAATACAGGCGATGAGACTTACCTATTACGAATTGTTTAGTAGATTCTACAGTGGAAGTGGCAAGAAATTTAAACCATATAAAATAGAAGATGAACATTAGGAGGAAATATGGGTTTTATATTATTTATATCTATCGGATTAGTAATTAGTACTTTAGCGGTGGGGATATTAAAGATTAAGAAAGTAATTAAAGGGAATCTAAAGACCTTCTCTATCGCAAATCTAGCATCATTTTTTGCTATCATGATAGGGGCGGCAGTTTTCTTTTTAGGCTCGGGCAGTGTAGATGTTTTTGCAGAGGGTGCTACTGGAGCGATAGCAGCTTCAAGTGATGGCCTTAAATATATTGCGGCGGCGCTTTCAACCGGTCTAGCAAGTATTGGAGCTGGTATAGCAGTTGCTATAAGTGGTTCGGCGGCAATAGGTGCTATATCTGAAAAAGAGAGTTTACTTGGTAAAACAATAATTTTCGTTGGACTTGCAGAGGGTATTGCGATTTATGGATTAATCATTTCAATAATGATACTTGGAGCTTAAGGTGAAAATGTTTTTGATAAGCGACAACGTGGATACCTCTGTTGGACTAAGACTTGCAGGTATTTCAGGTGTTGTTGTTCATGAAAAAGAAGAAATAGAAAAAGCGCTACAGGACGCACTGGATAATCCTTCTATCGGTATCGTCGTTTTAACCGAGAAGAACGCAAAGATAGCGTCTGATATGCTGGATGATATAAAGAGTAATTATACGTTGCCTCTTGTTGTTGTTGTGCCTGATAGGCACGGACAGACTGGTGAGAGCAGTATATCAAGATATGTTAGTAGCATAGTGGATGTGTAGGTGAATTATGAGTGATGTAAAAGAAAAATTAAAAAAGTTCAATCACGATATTATAGCGGATATAAACGCCGAAAGAAAGGTGATGCTAAAAAAAGCGGAGACCGAACTTGGTGAATACTACTCAAAGAAAGAAAATGAATACCTAAAAGAAGCCTACGAAAAAATTCAGGCAGCGGTTCGTGAGATAAACAGAACCAATCAGGTAAAGCGCTCAAAAATAATTATGGAACACAGAATGGAGTTATTTAGAAAGCGTAATGCCATAGTAGAGAAAATATATTTTAGAGCAACTCAAAAGTTGATAGAGTTTGCGAAGACCGATAGATACAAGGACTTTTTGCTAGAAAAACTAGCAAAGATGAAGAAAGTCATAGGCGAAGATGTTCAAATAACCATTAGTTACTCAGATAGGGAATTAAAGGAATTTATAGAAACTAAAGGTAATGTAAACGTTGTCGTTGCAGACAAAAAGAGAGGATTAATTGGAGGATTAATCGGACTTAATTCTGATAAAGGAATTCTTCTTGATGAGTCATTTGCAAAATTACTCAGTGACAACAAAGAAGAGATGCTAAATTTCTGCAACTTACATGTAGACTAGGGGAACGAAATGGAAAATAACGCAAAGATAATAGGAGTCAACGGACCTGTAATAACTGCCAAAGGTGGAAGCTTAAGTATGATGGAAATGGTCTATGTTGGCAATATAAAGTTAATAGGTGAAGTCATAAACATTGAAGGGGATACAGCCACTATTCAAGTATATGAGACTACAGCGGGTCTGAAAGTTAACGAAGCTGTTCACGCTACTGGTGGGCCGCTTTCTCTTGAACTAGGACCTGGAATTGTAGGAAACGTTTTTGATGGAATAGAAAGGCCACTAGATACAATAGAAAAAAAGACAGGTCATTTTATCGGTAGGGGTATTGATATTAAACCTCTTAACAGGTATAAAAAGTGGAAAACCAGATTCCTGCTAAAAGTTGGTGATGTAGTAAATGGTGGCGATAAGATAGCCGTCATAAAGGAGACCAAATTAATCGACCATTATGTTTTGGTTCCACCAGACGTTCACGGTGAAGTTTTAAAAATTGCAGATGATGGCGAGTATACGGTTGATGAATACATAATAGAAATAAAAGATGAATACGATGAGATAATAAAGCTCAATATGTTTCAAAGATGGCCAGTTAGAAAGCCAAGGCCTGTAAAAGAAAGACTCGTATTTGGAGAGCCATTAGTGACAGGACAAAGAGTAATCGATGCACTATTTCCGCTTGCAAAAGGCGGATCGGCAGCGATACCAGGAGGATTTGGAACTGGTAAGACCATGACGCAACACCAACTAGCTAAATGGTCTGATGCAGACATTATCATATATATAGGTTGCGGTGAAAGAGGAAATGAGATAACAGAAGTTTTGGAAGACTTTCCAAAGCTAGTTGACCCTAGAAGCAAAGAACCTTTGATGGAAAGAACGATACTTATTGCCAATACCTCTAATATGCCTGTTGCAGCAAGAGAGGCTTCAGTTTATACAGGAATAACATTAGCGGAGTATTTTAGAGATCAAGGGTATCACGTCGCAATAATGGCCGATTCTACGTCAAGGTGGGCGGAAGCTCTTAGAGAGATTTCTGGACGCCTAGAAGAGATGCCTGCCGAAGAAGGATTTCCGGCATACCTTCCTAGTAGACTATCAAAATTTTATGAAAGAGCAGGGTATGTCAAATCGCTTTGTGGTGAAAAAGGTAGTGTATCGATAATAGGGGCAGTATCACCTCAAGGTGGTGACTTTAGTGAACCAGTAACACAGAATACGAAGAGGTTTGTTAGATGCTTCTGGGCACTTGATAGAGGGCTGGCGAATGCAAGACACTATCCTGCTATAAATTGGCTTGATTCATATTCAGAATACTATAGTGAATTGAAAGATTACTATCTTACGGAAGTCAGTCCCGATTACGAAAAATATAGAACAAAAATTCTAGCTCTACTCGGTGAAGAAAGCAAACTAATGGAGATCGTTAAGCTTATTGGCGAAGATATTTTACCAGATAGCCAAAAGCTTATAATTGAGATTTCAAGAATAATAAGATTAGGATTTTTACAACAAAACGTATTCAATAAGATTGATACGTTTACGCCTATTAAAAAGCAGTATGAGATGATGAAGGTAATTATCTATCTCTATGAGAGCTGTGAGAAACTACTTAGAGAAAACATACCTGTATCGGAAATAAGAAAGGCAAAAATATTAGACAAGATCATAAAAATGAAGTATGAAGTAGAAAATGATAAATTAGAAAAATTCGTTGAATATTATCATGAGATTGACAAGGTAATAGCAGATATAACAACTAGTTACCAAGATTTTAAAGGGGTAAGAAGAAGTTGAAATTAGAATATTTAGGTCTAAAAGATGTAAAAGGGAATATTATAGTATTAGATGGTGTATCAGGAGCTTCCTTTGAAGAGGTAGTAGATATATCA
>PDWI01003959.1_pt1 | contig 20373 bp, 6 predicted proteins | sample 1430891 | NCBI WGS metagenome assembly PDWI01 (sample SAMN01162508, study PRJNA174530) | Oral metagenome, whole genome shotgun sequencing project. | biome: Marine environment; feature: Marine mammal; material: Swab sample of the gingival sulcus; isolation source: swab sample of gingival sulcus... | reverse complement strand
CGGTTCGGTTCGGTTCGGTTCGGTTCGGTTCGGTTCGGTTCAATAAAACTCATCAAATTAAGTCTATTTTCTCCCCCTTTCTTTGTCTAATTTTTTTCAATCATTCTTAGAATCCTCTCCATAATTTTAAATACATAAAAAAACATAAATAATAAATTTGACAACATAAAAATTAAGTGCTAAAATAAAACCTAATATTTAATCAAAAAATATTCAGCATGAAACAATATACCGAACTATTCAAATGGTTTCAACACGCACAAAAAATATTACTCGTCGGAACAAAAGATTGGAATCAAGACCAAATGTCCGCTATGGTAGCCCTCCAACAATATTTACAATTAGAAGGGAAAACTGTCAGCTTAGTAAATGAAACCAAACCAAGTAAAGCGGTAGAATTTTTGTCAGTTTTACAATCAGTAAAACCTCAAATCGGACACAAAAATGATTTCGTGTTGAGTATTGATACTTCGGAAAAATCGCTCGAAAATCTTCACCACATCGTAAAAGACGGTCGAGTTGAGATTATTATCCGAGGGGATAAAAATCCTTTCTCAAATAAAGATATCAGTTTTAAAAAATCAGCGGAGAGTTTTGACCTTATTGTTTCGCTCGGCGCTATTAATCAAGAATCTATCGGAACGCCTTATACACAAAATAAACTGCTCTTCCGACAAACCCCCGTTATCAATATTTCTAACAATATTACGACTGAATCATTTGCTAAATTTAATCTTATTCAACCACAAGAAAACTCTTTGTGTGAAATTTTGTATAACTTTTTTACTCAGAAAAAAATCCCTATTACCCCAGATATGTCTACCGCTATTCTGACAGGAATCATTGATCAATCTGACAGTTTCTTATCTGAAAACACTCCAGCGGAAAGTCTCAAACGAGCTGGAAAACTCCAAAAAATTGGAGCCAACCAATCAGTTATTATTGAAAATCTGTACAAGAAAAAATCATTTACTGATTTAAAAACACTCGGGAGAATTCTCAATAATTTGGTCGTGGCCGAATCACATAAATTATCGTGGTCTGTGCTCAAGCAAAACGACTTTAAATCTCTTCATACCACGGCTCAAAACATCGATCACTGGAGTGACCAAGTATTACGACACACTAATAATGCTAATATTTCTTGCCTGTTTGTAGAACAAGAAGATGACTCCGTATTAATTCAAGTACGAAGTCGAAGTGAAAGTTTTAATTTTGAAAACACATTAGAGGCTATCGGACCAATCACAACTCGTCGATTCGGAGTTGATATAATCAGTCAATTGCCACTTGAAACCGTTCAAGAACAAGTGTTATCAGCCTTAAAACAATATCAAGAAACATTTTTACACCTTCCGGAACAGACCTTTGAATTCCAAAAAATAGAAACGCACTACCAACCAAATACACCCGTAAAACAAATTCGAAACGCGGCCAACAATATTCCGTTTGAAATGGTGGCTTAGGGTTCAATATTACTGAGCTACGATTGGTTTTGCTGGCAACGTAAACGTTCCAACCGTGTTCTGATGATGTTTAATCGCAATAATAAGCGGATCCGATAATTTTCCTGCGGCCAACATAAAATTCATCGTCGGATTTAGTGCATAAAAGTTTCCCCAAACATCTAACACCACCACTGTTTTGTGTGTCCGCTTATTCACCAATGCCAACGCCCCTTTTAATCCAGCCGTATTCGTATGAAATTTTTGCCAAACAAATTGATCGGATAGAACTAAATCTTCCACCACAATATTCGCTTTTGAGTCAAACCCCAAAACTTGTTTTGAAGCAAAGTTTAAGTCCAATTTTCCAATAACTAATCCATTCAAAGCTTGTATTTGTATTTGTGGTGGGGTTTTGTTCGTACTTGGAACCACTTTCACCCGAAAACGAGCATCCAAAATCATCACCCGTCCGGTTTCAGAAATTTCGGCTATTTTTTTTCGTGGTACAACTTGCCAAATATCAATGCTTTTACGCTTGGTTTGGGGAACCAATGAAAAAAGACCTTTCTCTAAAAGAATATTTTGTACCAATGGTTTCGTCACACGATTTCTATTTCGAAACAAAGTAAGCGGAGTTCTTTGCGCATCCTCAGATTTCAACAGAATTTCTTTCGTCGTTCCTTTTAAAATTTCAACTTTAGGCGGAGTAATGTCTATCGTAATACGTTGTCGTGATTGATTCTCGTTGAAATCCGTCATAAGCACTTCCACTTGAAGCTGTTTCGGAACCGTTTGTGCTGGCACCGATAACGTCAACCCCGTTTCTCCAGCCGTATCAAAGTCGTTCGATTGCCATTGAATTTTTTTGATGCCTACCAAGTCAAAAGATTCACTCGCATCAATCGTAAACGGTTGGTAAACGGGCACGGTAAACTGATTGCCTGACGTTAATTTTATCACTGGTGGTTCCGTATCATCTTCGCCCTGAGGATCATGCAACAACTTATAGCGAGTTGCACTCACCCCATCTGGACGATAAGCCTGCACCACTCCATACGTATTCCCAATGGGTAATTTTTTGAAAGCCGAAACAAATTCTGTTTCATTTTCAAACGTTTCAATTTGGTAGGTTTCCCCATCTCGCACTGTAATTTCATACGTTCCATCAATCAATAATTCGACTTCTGAACCAGGGGTTGTTTCTAAATAAGCTCCTGACGCAAAATAATCACCTGCCTTTGGTTGGAACGTCTCTGGTTTTGAAAACTCCAACACTTGCATTCCCCCAGAAATAACACAAACTTCCGCAAAATCAACCAATATTTCTTCCCCTTTATTAATCCGTTTCCAAAAACTTTTTTGCAATTCTCCGTTCCGTTTTTTCGTCTCAATGCGGAAAGTTGTATTGTCTTCCGTTCCTAGAAGAACGGTTTCAGACGACAAAAACGGTTTATGAATGGTCGCATCAGTACAACTCGCTCGGTCTTCAAACACGGGCAATGCTTTCTTTGCTGGAGCGCTTAAAGTAGCTTTTCCCTTGACCTTTACTATTTGAGCCGAGGTTGGACGAACTTGATATTTTCTTGAATCTGATTGAATCAACATCCCTACTCGATGCCAGATTTTTGATCGACGTTCAGCTGAATCACGTTGTGTTTCCCAAAACACATCTGGCCGATTCGACAAACGCCACTCATAATATTTAACGGCTTGATCTTGCACTTGTAGTACCGTATCAGCCCCATTCGGATACGTACTATTATCAATCGTTTTAGCCGGCACAAATAAGTTTGAAAAATCAGACATATCCCATTTTATCACAGACCAATTTGGTCTTGATGGTTTCGCTGATTTTCGATATTTCACAAATAATACATTATTAATGCTATATAAGATATCTTCAAATCCATCCGCATTTAAATCTACTACCAACGAAGCATATTTCTGTCCAGTTAATGAATATTTAAAGACTGGTTCTGAAATACCCCGTTGCACATCAAAATACGCAATTACCGGCGAAGCCACAGCTGAAACATTCGATAAGTCTTTCTTCACCGTCTCTACCGCCACTGGATTTAACGACGCTAACCAACGAGATGAGACTGATTTTCGAGGAACTTTTTGCAACGAAGCCATAATTTTCTCAACATTCTGTTTTTGAATTGACCATGATTTTCGAGCCGATAAAGCTAATTGTTTCGCTCCTATTTCATTCTTTCTTGATTGGGTTTCTACCGACATTTTCGGTGCCAAAGACGTAGTATACACCACCGTTGCCTCAGGACGCCGTTTCAAAGCCGTGGTTTGAGTAGAAGCACTGGTTTCACACGGTTTTCCTGATAACTGTTGTACCGAACACGAAGAAACATCTCGAATAGATTCTAACTGTTCATTCAAATCATCTAATCGTTTTGGATACACCCCTTCAAACCCAATCGTCTTATCGGGAAGATCCGGTTTTTTCGGCGCTTTAAATAACGCGGCAGCTACAAAATCGAGTCCAAAACTAAGCTCAAACCGATTCGTTTTTTCTTGAATATGAGATGCGAGTTTCCATTCTGGAATTGGGATTATTCCCTGAATCAAATAACAAAACAAACTAAAGAATGGTTTAGGAATAGCCATCAAACGAGTCATAGGCGCCAAGAAATTTGGAAGTGTTGGTGGCGGCAATAACAATGGCAATTGTGGTAAATCGATGGTTGGGATTTGTAAATTAAGCGGTAAATTCGATAAATTTGGCACCGCGGGTAATAACGGGATATTCGGAATATTTGGCAATACCGAAATACTAGGAAGATTTATGTCATTCAGAACTCGGCTAAATGACGTGTCAATTGAGGCATTCATATATGACACCGCATTAAATCGTTTTGGAGTAGGCAGATTTATCTCTTTCTCAAGAGAAGGCGTTGGTATATTTACTTTTGATTTGGACAAAACTACTCCACTTCCAAGATTTGTATTCACGCCATCTAGTTTGTTAACGTCAGTTGATGGAGTTCCCTTTTGAATCTTCATTTGCGCTCTTGCTGTAATATTCCGAGCTATATTAACCCCACTTGCTACTATTTTTTTCGCCATTCCAGTAGCCGGTCCGGCGACATCAATTGGCAGACTTGGAATCGTTTTCATTAACATATCTGACATATCAGGTAACAAAACCTGATTATCTAGAACGGGCAAACTATTTCGAATATTCGGTAAATTAACGGGCGTTTTGTGTAATTCTATTTCTGGAATGGCCACCGTCATACCGATTCCGGCCTTTGATAAATCAATGATAATATCCGCAAATTTAGGAAGCGGAATAACGGGCAATTTAATTCCGCCTAATATTACTTTAAAGAACCAAGTAATAACCGTTCCTCGATTCACATTACATGTAGGACACTGTTCTGTAAGCCCCGCAAAAATTCGTGGAATTGATTTCCAGGCATTAAGCGTCGTTTCTAATTGTGAGCGGAAGACTTTCCATTCTAAGACACGTTTTTTATTTTCTTTTTGCCATTCGACAAAATATTCATTAATCAAATTAGTAGAATCTTTAATTTGCTGTTTCAAATTTTCTATTTTAGGTTTTATCCCTCGTAAGAACGCTTGATTTTGCTTATACGTTCTCAAAATTTCCATATTTTGTTCAAAATTAGATACCAAGTTTTCTAAGGGCTTAATATTGATTGAAAGACTGAGTTTTTGTAAAAGTTTCCCCACTTCTTGTTTCGGAATCGCTAATTTTAAAGCCGGAGTTTGTGGACGAGGCGGTAATTGGGCTCGAAGATTTTTTACTGCCATCAATTTTTTAGCTTGTACCGAGGCTTCTGAAAGGGTGGATTTTTTGGTAGCAACCGACTGTTTTGAATCTTCAATCACTTTTTTCCCTTCATTAGAAATAGCTTCCGATTGAGAAACAACCAATGCTTTTGATTGTTTCACTTTTTGATCCAATTCTGATTTCAGATTTCCCAGTTGCTTCGTGGCTTTATTAAAATTCTGCACGACCCCACCAGCCGCTTCTTCTGATTGTACCACCAGTGATTTTGACGCAGACAACAAAGACTCGAAATCTTCTAATTGTCCCAACACTTCTTCATGAAGTATTTGTTTTTCAATATCAGTTAAACCCTTTTCCGCGGTGGCTATTTCTTGAGGCAACGCCGATAGCGTGTCTGCTATCAACGACATTGAAATTTTGGCTTTTAACCCAGAGAGAGGACGTTCAAGCGATGATTTTAAATCTTCATCAACCGATAGTTTTTGTTTTGTATTTTGATTCCAATCTTCATATTCTTTTTTCCAAAGTTTCCAACTAGATTGCAACCCTTCAAAATCTTCATCAGAAAATGACGGATACTGGATTCGAATTGGATTTTTTTGGACTTTTAAGAACGGCGAAGATGAAAGTTTTTCCCAAATAGAAGCCTGTTTATTTTTAAACGAAGCCGTTTTAAATCGTGGCAAAACAAAATTAATCGCGGGGAATTTAAAGTTTGAAAACTCTTCAAACTGAGCTTGTACCCAAGCGGTAATAATATCGGCCGCAATAATTTTTTTATTCTTAGTTTCTGCCACCACGGGTGGACTATAACGCCCCGTATTTCCAAAATTAAACAAAGACGTTAAATTCTCTAAAGGCGATTTAGCTTTATTTTTACAAGCCCCTCCAAATAAATTTATCGGTGGAACAAACGCAAAACAATTTCCGACCGGCAAAGGAGGAATACTTGTTCCTTGCACACCTAAACACGCTGCAATACCTACTTGTCCCGTAATTGAAGGCATTACAAACAAACGGAAAGTAGACGCAGGAACCGTTGGTGTAAACGGCAAAACAAACGGCAAAAATGGGACTATTTGCAAAGACGGCATTCCAACCCCAGGAATAGGAAGTGTTGGAATACTCGGGAAAGACACGGGCGGAAGATACAATGATTGCTGCCCCGGTCCCATAAACGTATAAGACGGAATATTTAAACCACAACCACCCCCACAAGACATTCCAGACATTAAATCTTCTATAGACGTATCACCAAACCCTTGTTCGGTAAGGGCATCAAACCCTTTTTGCGATAAATCTTTCAACGTACTCACATCGGTTAAATTTGAAAAATCTTTTTCGGTACTTGATAGTTGATATTCTAAAGCATGAGTATGAGTCATTGATGCCTCTTTTTGTGTTACCAACTGAGACTTCAACGCCCGCGACAAATTGTCAAATAATGATTTTGGCTTTGCTGGTGAATTCAATTTAGTTGGGTATTGCTTCTTATCGCCATTCGATTTGAACAATACAAATTGTTGTTTTCCTTCATCGGTCGTCCACGGAACCACCACATCATCAATTCCATCCTTTCCATAAAAATCATTGACCACATACGATATTTTAGGAATTTGAATTATTTCATATTCCCAAGAAACTGTTTGGCGTTTTCCAACCACGCCACTCAATCCAGAAAGTTTCAAACTTCCATCTTCATCCTGCATCGAACAGTCTTTTTTTCCACCAACACATTGCAAAGAATTCGGCACCAACACCAGCCCTTCTATCGCAGGAATAAGAATTTCAACATTGGTTCCTGCCACACGTGGAAGGATTTCCAAGGAAGCTTTCACTTTTGCCTTTATATATGACTTTGATAATGGTTCCAACTGAAACTCAGTCGTCAAGAACGAACTATCTGTTATTTCCCTTTGAACAATTTTATTGTTCTTATTTTGAAACCGAACTTCAAAAGAAGAAAGATACTCAAACGAGTTTGGAGTCGTGTTATTATTCGGTGAAAATCTTTCCGTTACAGGATTTATCTTCGATAAGAAATCATATAATTTTGTTCCCACGCCAAACTTTCCTGATCCAATTCCATGAACAATGTATATCATATTATTATCATCCAATAATACTAAATCTTTAAACGAATCTGCGTTCATATCGCCCAATTGCACATCTGTCCATACACGATTCAAACTCACTCTAGTATTGGTTTTTTCTAACACTCCAGACTGATTTTCAAAAAAGATTAATTCTCCTGAATCATTAATTTGAATCAGGTACTTTAACACATTCCCAACCTCATACGTGGCTAATTTTTTCACCCCATCAGCAAACCGCAATATCGGACCAACATCTTTATAAATATGGTTCCCATTGGCATCCGCAAATTGTAAATACAACGTATCACCAACAAGAGAAAAAATTTCTTTTTTCCCATCGGCATTTAAATCTGACGAAAGTATTTGACGAATATCTTTACCATTGGGAGTCTGCCAAATAGGCGTTCCTAAATCTTCTGTTAATCCAATAAGAGACGACTTATTCTCTGTAGCAACTTGCACCGTCGGATCTCCCAACAAAACTAAATGATTCTTAGCCGAAAATCTCCATGCGTTTCCCACTGAGTTTCTCGCTCCAAAGAGAGTGGCCACTTTCTGGGTTCCAACCCAATCAGTGTCCAAACTGTACTCCGTTTCATTGGGCGTATTTTCTTTTGAAACGGCGGACACCAAAGCCAATCCTAATGTATCAGACGTACTCGTTAACACTGACTGTAACTTCGTTTGCAATGAGGTATCAAGCAAAGAGACTTGTATATTTTTAGACGACGCTACAGAAAACTGCACCCAAAAAGTTGGCACATTCGGAATTTCTACCAAAAACCGATTCCAATAATCGGTTGACGTTACTTTGCCTTCTGATTGCAAAAAATACACCCCACCATCTTTTCTAAAACTCAATAAAGGTTTCTGTTTGTACCATAATTGATGATTCTCAAATAAAAACTGAGCTTGTTCTGACGAAGGCGTTTTGAGATAAATTCCCGCACGAGCCGAAGTATCAAAATCGTCTACGAACTGCACTTCTGGTGAATCTGAAAAGTTCAAAGTCAATTCAGCCAATGGTTTTTCACCAGATTTCCAAATCATCGTTGGACGACTTCCTTCTTGCAAAACGGTTTGTACCGACGAATCTTTCTGTCCATTCGGGTGAATCCACCCATGCCATGACGAATTCGCCAATTTTGATTCTGTTACCACCGCTTGCGTTTCCCCTTGAAATAAGAACGAATTCGCAATATTCGGTTCATTCCAAGTCCCAGCATTCCATCCGTGCAAAGTCGTCAGTAATGACTGTGGTTTTAATTGCCGAAAATCACTCGGCGTCAACGTGTTGACAAAATCTATTACTGCCGTACTCGACACTAAACCTTTTTTCTCCGCTAAAAAGAAATATTTTCCCACTTGTTGCGGCAACATTTCCACTTCACCCACTCCATCACGCATTGATACATTTATTCCATACACCGTATCAAATTCTATCTTGGGTCGGAACGTTATACCCGTTGGAAGCACATAAGAAGTTCCTGTATCTACGGGGTTTACTCGCACACGAATTGTATCTTGAAATGAACGAGCAATATTTCCAAAACGGTCTTTTGCCACCACTTTCAAAATACTTTTTTTCTTTTTAACAGAACGAACCAACGACGTTTTATCTATTTCAATTTTAACTGGATCTGCTGGTAATATTGTAAACGAAAAAGACTGTGGTGCGGCTCCATCAATGGTAATTCTTCCCGAATAAGTACCCGCCATTACCCCTGGCGTAAAAGACAACACCCCTTGCCCATTCTTACTTTCAACCGTCAACGGAAATTCTCCTGCCGCAGCCGAAGAAACTACCACCCCGAATGATAAATCTCCTGACAACAATTTCCCATTGTGTCGCACTTCAAACGGAATTTGTGCTGATTTACGACCCGCAATAATTTTAGGCAATGATTTCGGAACGATTTGCACATTTTTCACAACTGAAAACTTCAAAGGCTTCGCCTTCGTTTCTAAAATTCGAGCATCAGCCGACACCGATACTTGTTTAACCCCTTTATTAAGCCACACATTAACCGCATTATTAGCTGTTTTTTCTAACCGCCCCCCTTCAATACGCCAATCAAACAATGACGATTTTTTTACTTCATTCCCATATTCATCAGTTAGTACCGCTTCTACCTTTTGTGGCTGCAAGCTATTTTCTAAAAACACAGTCGAACGACTCTTATATTTTACCTGCGTTGGTTTATTTGGTACCACCTCCAAAGAAATTTTCTTCAGTGGCAAAACTGAATGATGAACCGTTACCGTAATATCTTGTGCCTTTTTTCCAGCAAAATATGTAAACTCAATCTTTCCATGCTTAATAACGGCTGAACCCTCATTGGAAAAAGTTCCATCACCCGTGGTAGAAATCGAAACCCTTGTTCCGTCATACGCCTCAGAAACATTCCCTGATTCATCCTTAACCCATAATTTAATCACGGTTCCAATCGGGTTTCCGGCTGTTAATGTTCGATTCCGTACACTACTCACCCAACCTTCTTGAATAATTTTCACAGGAACGGTTTGTCTCAATTTTCCGAAAATTAACTCTATGGTATGGGTTCCTACTGAAATATCGGAATCAACTGACACAAAAAAATCTACTTGTCCTGCTTGAGCCGTTTTGCTTGATAATCCATTAACCGTTATGCCTGATGGAGTTTTTATTTCCACTTTTGAGTAAAAATCTTGTTCTAAAATATTCTTCGTTTTATCTAACAACTGAACCCGAATTTTTTGTGGCTGAATCGCATTTTTCGTGAGCGTTATCCTGGCAGGATTCACCCGTAATTCCTGCACCAACGACTCATTTGTATCGCCTGAGTTCACCACTACATCTGCCGAAACCGTTCCGTCATCGGTGGTTTTAGGAACCAATTTTGAACGCGTTTGAAACAAATTCGGCAAAGACGAAAGCCAAGGCATCAAACAACTCCCCGTCCAAGAAAGAAGATTTCGATTACAAGACTTTTGGCCATTTTTTGTGTTTGCTCCAGTTGATTGATTATCAGACACAAAGAGTTTTGAAAATACCGATTCGGACGTAGGTTGTTTTCGAAACTGAAACTCAGATTCAGCTAATTCAGCTTCGGCGAACACTAATGACTTTTCAAGTTCATCACTCCGTTCAAAATCGGCTTTGATCGCCCCTACTTCTTGCCCAACCGCAGATTCTCCAAATAATTGTAATACTTCAAACCCTTGAAAATCAGAAGCGCCTAATTCTGTCCGAGCCACCGACACCTCTTTTAAAACCGCGGTAAACACTTGTTCATTCTTCACTTCTAACGGCAAATCCAACCACCGCACCGCTTCAAACAAATCTTTTTCTTGAAAATTTTTCAATACATCGGTCAAAACTGAAGCCGACAACACCGTGTCTTTGTCTGACACAGCATTTAATTCTTTTATTTTTTGTACTAATTTTTTATTCAACAAACCTTTCAATTTTTCAGTTTTTGCTCCGCGCAAATCAAAAATATTCGGATACGAAATTCGATGAAATTGGTATTCTTGATCGTAAAACGAAACCCCTCGTGGATTATCAATCGGCAAATCAAACGCGGGCGATTTCATCGCCTTTGAAAACTGAGTTTTAATCGTCAAAGTCGTTGGTTCAACGTGATTCGTCAACGAAGAAAAGGTTTGCAAGTTCGACTCAATGCTTTTATGCAATTTGGCGTTAATTCTATTCTTATTGATTTGCCAAATAATATCGTGACATCCAGACGCCCCAATCTTACGAGACGTCGCTAATTTCGCTGCCGTTATGTCAAACAAGGGACTTCGCTCAAATTGAAACTTATAAAAAGGTTCTTTGTTTTTTACCTTCTTCGATTTGTTTAAAACATGTTCCCAATGATTCGTCGTAAAAACATACGGAAACCGAGACAAGGCATCAAAACGAGCTTGACTAGTAACTGGCAATGATTTTCCTTCAAAAATTTGCCCACAAGCACGAACCAAATTCTTGTCTTTGCTACAGAAATACTTATCGGTTGTGCGTTTATCATTAATATTTTGAAAACTAAAGGCTTTATTAAATTCAACCACTTTTCCTGAAGCCCCTCCGCCTCGCAACAACGAACATTTATCAGCGGTGTTTACACCCAAAAATGTAGGCGTTCCATCCCGAAATTGAGTAATTTTTTCTCCGTTCCAATAATCAGGAAAGTGAATATAAGAATCTTCATCATCTACCCTTGGACACACGTCTTTTCCGTGCCCATTCGGATGTTTCAACAAATATTCAGTATGACATACATATCGTTTTACGGTTCCCCCTTTCGGAATAGAAATTCGAGCCGGAATATTTGAATCAGCCAAAGCCTGAAACATTTTTTGCTCCACCGCATCATTAAACTTTTTCAATAATTTTGCAGCTTGTTCATCTTTTTTCGTAATCAGCGAAAAGGTGGTCTCTACTAATTTTGGATCCCAACGTCCTGTTTGACTCACTCGTTGGTTAAGTTGTGATACATACCCTTTGTACAATTCTAAATATCGTTTTTGTAAACTTTGAATCGTATTTTTACTAAAAATGTCGGGCATTCCCGAAAAATCCATCTTGGGCATTTCAACATTTTCTAGTCCAGGAATTTTATTCACATCCACTAATTTTTCTAATTGCTGTTCATCCAACAGTTTTTTGGCCAATTCTTTCGTAAACCGTTGGTATAAAACATCTTCAATGTTCTTGATATAATTGTCATACGACCGTCGCATTAATAACGGTAATCCTTTCTTTTGAAATAATAAATTCGCATGAAACACACGTTTTCCGTATTTGATCTGACCTCTATGAAACGCATTATTATTGTCAAAATACGCCTCTAATTGAGCCACCCGATCGGCTAAGTTTTCTTCTTTTTCTGTTTGTTTCGAATACGGACGAATCACCCCTTGCCACACTTCGGCCTGACTATCTCCGCCCACAAACACAAACCGTTTCGTTGCTTCATCCCAAACATAATCAGGGTCTTCAAAATCCGAATACAGCCAAGACGAAACCACGGGACGGTTTTCGTCCCACACTACCGGCAATGGTACATCTCCAATAAGAACCGTCCCAATCAGTTTTGAGGTATTATCTTGTTTCAACCCTGAAAAATACAACGCCGCATTCCCCTCTTGAATTTCTTTCACACTGGCGGTAGACGGAACTGGAACCAAAACCACCTGCGCATTCGTCGCTAACTGAACATCTCGAGCGTATCGTTCAATTTTTCGCTTAACGCCCGTAAATCCAAACAATTCTTTTTCTACCAACAACGAAACAATATTTCGTGTTTCAGTTTTCGGCATGGTTCTCGCTGGCTTTCCAAACAAAGAAAACGCCTGCACCGAAGCAAAAACTGGTGGACACAACACGCTAACTAACGCCAAAAACGCCACGATTCGAATATTGCTTTTAGGCTGAAAAAGTCTCATAAAAAAACAAGGCAATTACCAAAAACAGTATGCCAAATCGAGTCAAAAATTGCAAAAATTATATACAGACAAAATCCGCAAAAAATTCTTTTATACTATGCCGCCATTCTACCTCCTGAAGAATGAGACGGATTCATTGATATTACACGACCACCACTTGAACTATTAAGAAGATTCAGTTTTGGTGGTTGAATAGAAGCAAACCTTTTTTCCAGAACCTTTTCCACATTGTCTATATTAAATAATTTATTCCCCTTCTCTTTCCCCACTAAATCAAAAATCTTCGCTTGTACTTTTTCTTCCTTAAACGCTTTTCTCCCTTTTTCATCATCAGGGGCCTCTGGTGGATAACCCGCTGCAAGTTTATGCTTTAAAGCATACCTATAATCATCACCTTCATCCGTTAAATCAAAAAAACCGTCAACAATTCCATGCATTTGTCTTCGATAGTCCATATGCCTTGAAGTATCTTTCAAATCATTCGCCGCCAAGGTAACCGCTTGAGGACGAGAAAGAGAGAAAACCCCATTCCCAACCAAAGTTTCTGTAAAAGTTAGTCCAGCCCGCATCATATCCGCTAAATGAGTTAACCGTTTTTCACGCAAAACATCCCATTTAGGATTTCCTTGATAATATTCCTTTTCGGCAACATATTGCCTCCAACACTCTTCAATAGCTTTCGGATACCCACTCAACAATTGTTCCCAACCATCTGAACGGATTTTCAAGGTACCATCAGAGGTAGATTGCAATACTTCTGTCGCATTATCCAATCGGAATTTCGTAGCCCATAAAGACAAATCGGCAAAATCAGCCTTCTTAATATTAGGAGCAAAAGAATTATAAAATGTCGAATCAACTTCAACTGAATCACACATATGCACATAAAATTCTCGAAATCGTTGTTTTTTATCTTCAGTATTCATCAAGAAATCAGAAGCCTTCGTCGGCATGGTTCCACCATTTAGTTCCCGAGCCCAAATACGGAAATCTTGCATATCCCAAGGACGCTCTTCCCAACCAGTGTCAACATCTTTATCAACTAATCGACCATTCTTTTTCGCTCCACGAGAATCAATCAAAAATGAAAGTGGAGGGAAACCACCCTTATATTCCGATTCAATTTTTTGTATATCCGCCGGAGAGAAGAAACCAATCGCCAACCCTTGAATCAAAAGCCACAACGGATCATCCCCTTCCATACCGCTGTTCATTTTTCGACGTTTCAACGCCAACCGCATAAAAGATAAAATATATCCTTTATCAACTTTCGCTAATTTTTCCGCATTAGGTGGTTCCGTCGCAAAATCCTCAAAGGCTTCTGAAACCGTTTTCAAAAAATGTGCTTTATTGGCCACCGCTAAATCAGCCTCCGCCGCATAATCATCATCAGCTTTAATCATACCATCGGCAAAGTAATCATCCGTCCACATATTAGCTTTCGCATCTCCTAACTCTGGTCGTGCCCGAATCCAGTCTTCAATTTTCTTTCGAAATGTATCGTTTGATAGATTTTTCCAATCATTTTTTTTGAAATAATCATACCCAGAAATACGATTAATTGTTTTAAGCACAAACTGGTCTCGCCACACAAAATCAGAACGTTCACGTAATGTTTCCACCGCCGCCCAAAACATAAATATATCCGACGTTTCGTATAAGAATTTTTCTTTTATTTCTCCCGTTGACCGATTTTTCAAAACTTCATCTTGTTCTCCTTTTTCAGCCTCTTCTTGATTTTTCTTTTCTCTGGCAAATTTAGAATGTATCGGTGAATCTTTATCAGCAAATTTTTCTCCAATAGTGGCTACAGCTAGTTTTGATCGCGATTCCCAATCTTCTTCTCGTTTTTGAACATACCCCTCAAACATTTTATAGATGTCATATAAAGACACCATCGTTGGAGGCGCTACTTGTTTTTCGGAATTTAAAAATTCTTCTATTTTTTCATTTTGGTCGGACAATTGTGCCAAAAATCCATCTTCCGCAATTAAGTTTTTAAAGAACGACGCATCTCGAATCGCTTCCGATCGAGTATGTTTATTATTATACTTTCCGGTCTCATTATATTTGTCTAACCAATCGTCGTAAAAGTTTGGATCCGCCAATAATTCTAAATTATGTTTCGATTTTCGAACCCCTTCTTTCAAATTATCTATTTCGGCCGCTACTTTTTCCCGTGTACTTCCAAAACGATCGGCAAACGCTTCATCCGACATTCCCCACTTACTATTTAACCGTTTTTCCAGTTTTCGTATTAACGCTTCATGTTTCGCAATCCCGTCTCGCAATTTCCCTTGGCTTTCTTTTAAGTTTTTTTCAAACTCAGCCTTATTTTTCCAAAACCCTTGACTCTCTAAATACTCGGTTCCATCAACCGTTTCTTGTACATCTTGTTTCAAGAACTTAATATCTCGTTGAAAGAAACTTTCTGGTTCTCCATTTTCACCTAACTCAGCCGTATTAAAATTATAAAAAGATGCCAAATCTTTGGCTCGTTTGTTCGTTTCTTCCCAAAAATTCTCACTTCCGTTATAATTCGCTTTCGCACGCACTCCCTGTTCTAGATTCTGTAATATACTCCCAAACGCGTCTTCTTTTCGCTTTAATTCGGTCACAAAATACTGCGCGTATCGGTTTTTGTGCCCAAATTTATTTCCTTTCAAAGTCGGATCCTCATCAAACACTTGATTCAAACGCGCCACAATTTTGTCTCGATGAGCCCGTAATTTTTTCCAATGTTTCCCCGTATTCGGACGAAAATCATCGATAAAATTTTTAATTTTACGCTCTAAATCTTGTTTATTAAGACGACGAACGAAAACATTTTCCTCTTTCGACAAAGCTTCATAGTCGTTTTGAAACTCCAAGAAAGTCCCAAATATCTCTTTCCGATCTTTATCCAATTCAGCCGCTAATTTTTTTGTATCTGCATCCAAAAATTCTTTCAAAAAGTTGTCATAAGCTTTTAATTTTTCTGTTTCATATTGCCCGGCTTCACTCAAATTTTCTCTGTCTTCAGCTTCTCGATCAAAATCAGCCTGTGTTTTTTGTGTCGGTTCTTCATGTTCAATTCGTCCCGCTACTTTATCAATTTTTTCTTGTGAATTTTTTGCAAACGCATACCGCTCTTTATACCCTGCCAAATCAGATTCATGTTCCCGATTCTGATTGTGCTCTCTATCTAAATCATCCTTTATTGATTGTGCTGTCGCCTTGTCAGCTTCTTCAGCTTTCTTTTCATCTTCGGGCTTTTCTGCCTCCGGTTTTTTCTCTTCAGTGACTTTTGCCACCACCTCATTGGTGTTTTCTACGGTTTTTTCTACAGGCGTTTTTTCTCCTTCTTTTTGCTCAGCTGTTTCCGTTTTTTCCGTTACTTCATTTCCAGTTGGCACCGCTATTTTTTTTCCTGACAAAATATCATCAACCGCGTTTGATAAATTATTTGTGGCTGTCTGAGCTCTTTGCTGTAATTCTCGTAACCGCTTTCTATCATCATCTGACAAACCAGATGTTTTTTCTTGTGCCAATAAGTTTTTAATTTCTTCAATATCAGCTTTTGTGGCCGGAATTTTCTCCAAATCAGAAGCGACTTTTTGCTCCTCATTTCCCGCTTGCGTTTGCTTCGCATCATCACCTTCCACAAACAACATTCCTCTTCGGAAGTCGTCAGAAAATGGATTAAAAGCTGATAAAAATTTCATGCTCGCGCGCGTTCTGATTAAAATTAGTCCAGTTATTATACCTGAAAATTTGCAAAAAATCAAGCTTAAGAAAGAAAAACAACCACAAAATTGCAGAAATGTTGACCATTTTTGCAATTTCAAGAAAAACATTCACTTCCAGACCGTTTATTCGTAAACTCGTTGACGAACAAAGACAACCACACTAAAATCACCCATGATGGGAATATTTGAAATCTTTTTTAGCTTTATTCTTGGGGTTCTAGCCATCAGGACATTTTTTTGGCATCTCCAAAACTGGCAACTCCGAGAATACCGTACCGACCGAATGAAGGCTCGACTCAAAACCGTCGAAGGACGATGGGAAATTTTTTCTATTTGGGTTTTTCCAGGAATTTTCCCCAGACCAAAACGTTCATTTAGGATTCTTTTAATCTGTACAATATTTTTGTTCTTAAATACGTTTTTATTTTTCATAAAAACCCCACATTTATCTGGAATATACTGGTTTTTTCAAGAATCACGTTTTCCACTTTTTTTCCCCTTATTAATTTTTGAAAGACTCATTTGGCTCACAGTTTTTGTCAGTGTAAAATTGTCGGAAATCCCCGTAAAAATTAGAACAAAAAAATTATTCAAAAGCACAAAAAAATTGCTAAAAAGAACCCCTCCAAACCTGGTAAAAATAGCCATTGGTGGAAGTTATGGAAAATCAAGTACCAAAGAAATTCTAGTACATTTACTCACCCAACACTTTGGTGCCGAATCGGTCTTATACAACCCAGCCAATCAAAATAATGAAATTGCCATTGCTCGTATGTTACAAAAAAACAAACGATTTCTTACCACTCGCACCAAAAAGAAAAAATTTGTTATTATTGAAACTGGTGCTTACAAACGAGGCGAACTCGCTCAAGTATGCGATTTTTTCCAACCCGATGTCTCTATTTTAACCGCCATTGGAAACCAACATTTAGATTTATTTGGAAGTCAAAGAAACATACAATTAGGAAAATTCGAACTCGCCCAAGGAGCCCACAAAACCGTGTATTTTAATGCCGACAATCATTTGCTAGAAGAAATATTCAACAGTAGCACTATTGAAGCCACGCCTATTGCCGTCAGCCAAGCCAAAGCCGAAAAAATCCGCAGTTACGAAAATCGCACCACCTTCAAGCTCTACGGAGAACATTTTGTGTTGCCATGGCCCGGAAAATTCTTTGTCCAAAATGCCCTACTCGGATTAGAATGTGCCAAAGAACAAGGCATTCCAGCCAAAAAGCTAGCCCAATATTTACACACTATTCCTAGCCTCAAACGAGCCTTAAACAAGACCACGCATCCCCAACAACAATACACCTTATACCAAGATTTGTATTCGGCAAATGCCCAAGGCGTGCTATCAGCTATTCAACATTTACAAAAATCAAACGGGCGACGAATTTTCGTCAGTCAGCCATTATTAGAACTTGGCTCAGACGCCCAAACATCGCATCAACAAATATTCGAAGCCCTAAAAGAATGTGATGCCGAAGTGTATTGGCTAAAAGACGATTTCAAAAAACTGGGAAAACAAATTATTGGACCAAATTTCTTTGCCCTCAATCCACGCCAAAACACAACCATCCAAATTTTAAAAATTTTGAAAAAAACGTTAGAAAAAAATGACCATGTATTAATCGAAGGAAAAATTCCAAAAACCATTAAACAAATATTCACTACGTAAAACATTGGTCTTTTCACGTTGATTCAAATCCAATTTTTTTTATACTACCAAACGATTTAACCAAGCATATTATGTCAGGACACAATAAATGGAGCACCATCAAACACCGAAAAGCCGCCAATGATGCCAAACGAGGAAAGATTTTAACCAAACATTCTAAAATTTTGAGTGTGGTTGGAATGACCGACCCAAATCCAGACACAAACTCCGCTCTAAAAACGGCTATTACCAATGCCAAATCAGACGGAGTGCCAAAAGACAACATTGAACGTATTTTGAAAAAACTTCGAGGAGAAGGAAAAGACGGCGTACAATACGCCGAGGTATTATACGAAGCTTATGCCCCAGGCGGAGTACCTTTTTTGATTTCTGGTTTGACCGACAATGTAAACCGAACCTTCCCCCAAGTACGAACCGCCGTCGAAAAATCAGGCGGAAAACTCGGGAGCCCGAACTCCGTAAAATTCTTATTTGATCAAATTGGAATAATCCTCATCGAAACACAAAACCGCACCGAAGACGAATTATTTGAAATAGTGGCCAACGCTGGTGGTGAAGACTTCGAACGAGAAGACGAAGAAACAGAAATATTTACGACGTTCGATAATTTAGGAGCCGTACGAGACGCTTTAACCGACGCTGGCGTAGAAGTAAAAAAAGCCGAAACCCGCTACCAAACGAAAGATCCCGTAAAAATTGAAGACCAAACCACACTAGACCAACTAGAAAAATTTACCGAAAAAATCGAAGAAACTTGTGACGATATTGATGAAGTTTTCGGTGGATACATCATAAACTTTTAGCCCATGAAGAAAACTTTGTTGGTCGGAAGTTTTGGAGCCAAAAACATTGGTGATGAACTCATCTTGCAGGCAGCTTTACAAAAACACAAGTCAGTCATTGTTGCCACGGCCAACGCTGAGGCTTCTATCGATTTTAGTCCTACTTGGTTTGCGACCATTCCATCGTTTCCCTGTGGAATAAAAAGTTTATTTCGCTTCTTCTTATCCCCCAAACAACGAAAAATCTATCAAGCCACTGCGCCACAAATAAAAAAAATGGTTTTCCCTGGCGGCGGATTGTTTAAAAACAATTTCAAGGCTGTTTGGATTTGGACGCTAAATGTGTTTTGGTTAAAACATTTTTTCCCCAACAAAAAAATAATTTTTGAAGCCCAAGGGGTAGATAAATTAAACAATTATTTTGTTCAAAAACTAGCTTTATGGAGTTTTAATCAAGCTCACAGGGTAAGTGTGCGAGACGAACAATCAAAACAAAACCTCATCAACCTTGGATATGAACACAAAATAAAGGTTGTCCCAGATGTCGCCCACGAATTTTTACAAACTCAAAATTTATTACCAATAAAAACCAACCAAAAACAAATATTAATTCAAGCCAGCAAAAACTTTAACGCCGAAAAACTCCGAACGCAAATTGCCAAACGGTTCCCGCAACACCAAATACAATTTGTGGCCTTTGATGCAATAGATATACCAGTTATTCGAAGAAACACCCACCTACCAACCGAAAAGATTGTATTTCCACAAACCTATCAAGATACCATCAATTTATTTCAAAACAGCCAAGTCTTTATTGGGCAACGATTCCATTTTTTGATTTTAGCCCATTTAATAAATCCTAAACGAACTTTTTTACTCCACAAACCATACGCACCTAAAACTGAAACACTGGCCAAAAGTTTAGGGATTGAGAAATTTTAAACAGTGATTACCAAAATTAATTCGTATTTTCTACATAAATTCGACAATACGTAAGACGACCATCATCATAATTTACTTCCGAAGATGAATTAGATAATTTATCACAGTCAGCATTAGCCCCATCCATCATAAAGTCAAAAAAAGCTGTTTTTTCAGGATTCATTCCAAACAACTTGGAATGATGTATCCAATCTGGATGCCTTGTAGCTGGATATGAATATAAAATACCACCCCGTTTATATCCATTACTTTTTGTGACTGGCTTAATTTTCGACATTCCTTGTATATGCCGATCAAATTGTTTTTGTACCGCAGCATTGTACACACTACCTGGATCATCTTCCCAACACGTAACACCAACCTTTCCTAAACACACAGAATGATTTCCTTGTGATGGAAGATAAGTCGGAAATGATTCTCCACTGGCATTCATACGCTTCAAAGCGTTTATATATTCTGTTGCCACCGATAATCTCTGCACATTCTCAGCT
>PDWI01004258.1_pt1 | contig 20384 bp, 24 predicted proteins | sample 1430891 | NCBI WGS metagenome assembly PDWI01 (sample SAMN01162508, study PRJNA174530) | Oral metagenome, whole genome shotgun sequencing project. | biome: Marine environment; feature: Marine mammal; material: Swab sample of the gingival sulcus; isolation source: swab sample of gingival sulcus... | reverse complement strand
AGCTTCAATTCGTTGATGATGCTAGCAAAGAGTTAAAAGACAATGAGATTGAAGAAGAATTAGAAAACTACGTAGAAGATGATAGAGTAGATGGAGAAGCTGAAGATAACTTTGAAGAGGAACTAATGGAGCAAATCGAAGAAGATGATAACTTCTTATCAGCCATTAGCGAAGAGTCTTTGCAAAAGGTATTTAACGAAACACAAAGCTCCGCTGAGGATGATAAAGAGTCTAACTCAACACAACATCCAAGCCAAGAAGAGCTTAAAAAAGATATATCCGAGTTTGTAACTTCATCTTTAAAAGAGAGCAAATACAAAGAAGTCCTAAAAGATATGAAAATAAATATATCAATTTCTTTTGAGGATAAATAGTGAGCGGAGTCATACTAGTTGTTTCAGGGCCTAGTGGAAGCGGGAAAAGCTCTGTGCTTAGTCACATAGTAAAGCGATATCAAAATACGTACTTTTCTGTCTCTCACACCTCACGTGCACCAAGAAATGGAGAACAAGATGGAAAAGACTACCATTTTGTCAGTAAAGAAGAGTTTCAAAAAGGTATAGAAAATGATGAGTTTTTAGAGTGGGCATTGGTTCATGAAAACTACTATGGAACATCCATAAAGCCTATTCAAAAAGCCTACGAAGAGGGTAAAATAGTCATACTAGACATAGACGTGCAAGGCCATGATATAGTTAGAGACAAAATGGGAAATCTAGTCACATCAATCTTTTTAACAACGCCAGATAGCGACATACTTACCCAAAGATTGATAAATAGAAACACAGACAATAAAGAAAGCATAGCTAAACGTATAAAAAATGCAAGTGTCGAGATGCAAAGTGTAGATAAATACGATTATCTGCTTATAAATGAGGAATTGCAAACAACCATAGAGGAATTTGACACTATACTAAAAGCTTCACAGCTTAAAACAGTAAATACAGATACAAAAAATTTTATTAAACATTGGAACAAAAAGGAGAAATAATGGGACCAAGTCCAACTCAATTACTTATAGTACTACTTATAGTATTGGTGCTTTTCGGAGCTAAAAAAATACCTGAACTTGCAAAAGGCATGGGGAAAGGTATCAAAACCTTCAAAAAAGAGATGGAAGATGACGATGAAGATGAAAAGATAGCTGACAAAAGCAAAGATGAGCAAAAAGCAGAAATAAAAGAGACAAAAGAAGCGTAAAAGTGAAAAGTATAGTTAAAAAACATATAGATGACATTTTAAAAGAAGATGTCGTTTTAGAAAAGCCAAAAGATATAAAGCTAGGCGATTATGCCACACCTGTTGCTTTTTCTTTGGCTAAAAAACTTAGAAAATCACCTATGATTATCGCTGATGAGTTAGCCGACAGGTTAAAAGATGTAGATATTTTTAGCGAAGTTGTTAGCATAAAAGGCTATGTAAATTTTAAACTCTCTACAGATTTTTTAGATAAATTTGCCTCAAAAGTTTTAAAACAAGACTTCAAATGTGAAGACAAAAAAGAAAAAATCCTAATCGAATTTGTAAGTGCAAATCCAACAGGTCCACTCCATATCGGTCATGCCAGAGGAGCAGTGGTAGGAGATAGCCTAGTTCGAGTTGGTAAACACCTAGGATACGATATAGTAAGTGAGTATTATGTAAATGATGCGGGCAATCAAATAGAACTTTTAGGTCTATCTATAGTTTATGCGGGTCAAAAAAACATCTTAAACCAAGATGTCAAAGAGCCTGATGAATACTATAGGGGCGATTATATCGTAGATGTAGCAAAAGAGGCTAAAGAAGAATTTGGCGAAGAAATTTTTAGCGAAGAAAATATAGCAAAGCTTAGCAACTGGGGCAAAGTTAAAATGCTAGAACGCATAAAACAAGACCTAACCCATGCTGGTATCAGCTTTGAACAATTTGTAAGCGAAAAAGAGTTATATAGCAAATGGGATGAGAGCTTTAAAAAGCTTGAAAAACATGAAAAAACATATAAACAAGATGGAAAGATTTGGATAAAATCAAGCGAGTGTGGAGATGAAAAAGATAGAGTCATAGTTAGAGAGGATGGAAGACCTACCTATCTAGCAGGAGACATCATCTACCATGATGATAAGTTTTGTAGAGATTATGATAAATACATAAATATCTGGGGCGCTGACCACCATGGCTACATAGCTAGAGTAAAAGCAGCTATAGATTTTTTAGGGCACGATAGCAAAAAACTCGAAGTTATACTTGCCCAAATGGTCTCTCTTTTAAAAGGCGGAGAGCCTTATAAGATGAGCAAGAGAGCGGGCAATTTTATACTTATGGACGATGTGATAAGCGACATAGGAAAAGATGCTTTACGTTTTATATTTTTAAGCAAAAAGTGCGACACTCACCTAGAGTTTGATGTGGATGATTTGAAAAAAAGCGACAGTTCAAATCCTATTTTTTACATCAACTATGCCCACGCAAGGGTACATCAAGTCTTTAAAAAAGCAAACAAAAACTTCCAAGATGTGCAAAGCGTTAGCTTTAAAGGGCTTAAAGAAGATGGGCTAAACCTTCTTTTCAATGCCCTAGCCTTAAACGAAGTCTTACAAGATGCTTTTAACTCAAGACAAATGCAAAAGGTAACTGATTATTTAAAATATCTAGCATCTTTACTTCACAAGTTTTATAACGAACATAAGGTAGTTGGAAGCGAAAATGAAGATGTTTACCTAAGGCTTTTTAGTGTAGTTGCAAGCTCCATAAAAAAAGCTCTTGAACTTATCGGCGTAGAAGCAAAAGAGAAAATGGAGCAAAAAGAAGTTGAGTAAAATAACCGTAGCCCACTCCCCTGACGCTGATGATATATTTATGTACTATGCCCTTAAGCTTGGCTGGGTTAGTGGAGGCGAGAAGTTTGAAAACATAGCCTTAGATATTCAAACCTTAAACGAAGAAGCACTAAAAAGCACTTACGATATTACGGCTATTAGCTTTGGTGCTTATCCACTTTTAAGAAGTGAGTATGCTTTACTTAAAACTGCTGTTAGTTTTGGAGAAGGTTATGGTCCTAAACTTGTTAAGAAAAAAGGGGCTAAGCTACGTAAAAATTTTAAAGTAGCCCTAAGTGGTGAACACACTACAAATGCCCTACTTTTTCGTATCGCCTACCCTGAGGCTAGAATAGTTTATAAAAACTTTTTAGACATAGAAAAAGCCATAGTAGATGGAGAGGTTCACGCAGGGGTTTTGATACATGAAAGCATACTAGATTTTGATGAAAGCCTAGAGGTTGAACGTGAACTGTGGGATATCTGGTGCGAACATGATGCAGAAGGATTACCCCTACCTCTTGGAGGCATGGCACTTAGACGCTCACTTCCTATCACAAAAGCCATAGAGTACGAAAACATGCTCACAAAGGCTGTGGAAGTTGCCACAAAACACAAAAAATTACTTTCTAAAAACCTACTTCAAAGGGGACTTTTTAGGGTAGATGAAAAGCAGCTTGATACTTATCTAAATCTTTATGCAAACGATAACTCTGTTACCATGAGTGAACTTCAACTAAAAGCGGTAAATCATCTTTTCAAACTTGGCTTTGAAGCTGGTTTTTATGATGAGCTTTTGGATGCAAATGACTATCTCATTCCTAGCGAATACATAAAAGAAAGATTTAGCTAATGGAATCAAAACTTATAGGTCTTGGAGTTGAAACCTTTAAGCTCGCCTTGTATCTTTCCTTGCCCATGCTACTTGGCGGACTTGTTGCAGGACTTGCCATAAGTATATTTCAAGCCACAACACAGATAAATGAAATGACCTTAAGTTTTGTTCCAAAAATCATACTAGTTGTTGTCATCATAATATTTACTATGCCGTGGATGATGAATATGATGATAGATTTTACAACAAGCATACTTGAGAGGATACCTAGCTTTATATTTTGAAAACTATAGATTTTTCCAAATTTTCTAGCATAAAAATAGGTGGCATAAGAAAAGTAAAGCTCATAAAAGACTATGAGAGTTTAGAGGATTTTCACATCATCGGTGGATGCAATAACATCTTGCTATCTAATGAAGTAAAAAAACTTGCCATGCTAGATAAATGCTTTGATTTTATACGGGTAGATGGAGATGTTTTGCACGTGGGAGGAGCTACTAAAAGTGGTAAGGTTTTATCCTATGCAAAGAAGCATGATATCGCCCATTTTGAGATACTTCAAAAACTTCCTGGAACTATGGGTGGCATGGTTAAGATGAACGCCGGATTAAAAAAATATGAGATTTTTAATAATCTTTTAAGTATTCGCACTCACAAAGGCTGGATAGAGAAAAAAGATATATCTTATTCGTATAGACACACAGATATAAATGACATCATCTACGAAGCAACATTTAAAGTAAAAAAAGGCTTTGACACGGCTCTTTTGGCTCACTTTAAAGCCCTTAGAGACAATCAACCAAACCAACCAAGCTGTGGGAGTTGCTTTAAAAACCCCAAGGGAGAGTATGCTGGAAGACTCATCGAAGCCGTTGGTCTAAAAGGTGTATCTTTTGGAGATATGGCATTTAGTCAAAAACACGCAAACTTTTTAGTAAACAAAGGAAATGGAAATTTTCAAGACGCCATAAAGCTCATAAATGAAGCAAAAAGAAGAGTGTCTGAGGACTTTGGCATAAGACTAGAAGAAGAGATAGTTATCATTTGATTTAGTAAAACGGAGCGTATATTGGGATATTTTTCTATCAATTGTTCTAGGTGCGGCAAAAGACTCAAAAAGCCAAGGGAACTTGGAATCGTAGTAAATACCGAAGATGCAAAGTGCGACAATTGTGGCACTAAACACAGAATGGTAAAATGGCAACACAAAATACTTAGTTTTGCAAATGAATTATATTCAGGCTTTTTCATATATATATGGATTGTGTTAATATTTATCTTACATGATAAATATGATTTCACTTGGACTTTATCTATCCTTATGGGGCTTATAGTGCCTATTTTTATATTATATATTGCAAATTTAATATTAAGTGGTTTTATTCAGTTTGAAAAATATAAGTCAGAAAACGAACTAGAGCCAGAAAAATCTACGATAATCTACTTAGAGGGCAAATACAAATGAAAAACCCTAAAATACCAATAAAATCACTAGCACAACACACTTAAAAACTAAAGATATAATAACATTTAATGTTAAGAAACATTACGCTATAATAAATTTTATCAACAAATAAAGGTTTATTATGGATTATATACAATTATTAAAAGATAAACAACTAAAAGCAACGCCCCAAAGACTAGCTGTTTTAAAAATATTAAACAAACATACTCATCCAAATATTGATGAACTTTATGAAAATATCAAAAAAGAATACCCTAGTGTCTCCCTTGCAACTGTGTATAAAAATGTCAACACCTTAAAAGATGCAAATCTCATCACAGAGGTAAATGTTAAAAATGGTAAAATGAAATATGACATTTTCATCGAACCTCATATACACGTAGTTTGCGATACATGTCTCAATGTCTATGACTTACCCCACACAAACGAACTAATGGAGTACAAAAAAAGCTTAGAGTTAAGCATACACAAAGATATCTCATCTATTAGTGTTCTCGCTCACATATCTACCTGTGATAAATGTAAAGCCTAGATGTAGCCACTGCTATAAATGCCTTTTGGCTAACCCTCTCTCTTATCCTAGCCATAGGAGCACAAAATGCTTACATCTTAAGATTAGGACTTTTAAAAGAACATGTATTTAAATCTGCTCTGTTTTGCACACTTAGTGACTTAGCCCTCATTAGTTTAGGGGTTTTTGGCTTTGGATATTTTGTAAAGGATAATCAATTTTTAACAAACCTCATAGCCATCATCGGCATAGTTTTTTTGATTTTCTATGCTCTTAACTCATTTCGACTAGCCCTAAAGCCAGAAGTATTAAAAGAAGAAAAACAAACAAAACAAAGCTTAAGACAAGTCTTACTTATGCTTTTTACCTTCACTTACCTAAACCCACACGCATATCTTGATACGATTTTGCTCATAGGAGGGGTTGGGGCAAATAGCTCTTATAAAATCTCTTTTATCTTTGGGGCAACATTTGCCTCTTTTTATGGTTTTTTTCTTTAGGATACGGAGCTAGAGTATTGGTGCCTTTGTTTAAAAAGCCCATTACATGGAGAATTTTAGACTTTAGCATAGGGTGCGTGATGCTTTATATTGCTTTTAATCTTAGAAAAGTGATAGTTTTAAATATGTAGATTTTGCCCCCTACAAAAGGGGGCTAAGAGATTATAAATCTTTTTCGTGCTTAGCAAGGTACTGGGCAACACCTTCAGTAGTGTCTTTCATACCCTCATCACCCTTGTTCCAACCAGCAGGACATACTTCACCATGCTCGTTAGTAAATAGCATAGTATCAACCATTCTTAACATTTCGTCTATGTTTCTACCTAGTGGCAAGTCGTTGATAACTGCATGTCTTACAGTGCCGTCTTTGTCTATTAAAAATGAACCTCTAAGTGCTACAGCGTTATCAAAAAGTACATCAAAACTTCTTGAGATATCTTTTGTAAGGTCTGCAACTAGTGGAAATCTTACTTGACCGATACCACCTTCATTTACAGGGGTATTTTTCCATGCAAAGTGTGAAAACTGGCTATCGATCGAAACGCCGATTACATTTATGCCTCTACTTTTAAACTCATCAAGTCTTTTGTCAAATGCGATTATCTCTGATGGGCATACGAAAGTAAAGTCTAGTGGATAGAAAAATACAACAGTACCTTTTTCTCCAAAATTTTTATAAAGATTAAAATCTTCAACTATTTGATTGTCTCCAAGTACAGCAGTTGCTGTAAAGTCAGGTGCCTTGTTTGTTACAAGCATTATTTCTCCTAATAATAAAATTTATTAATGGCGAAATTATATCATTTAAAATATAAAAACTAGGTTAAAAGTATAAAATTTTAGGGTGCGAAAATGCACCCTAGTTTATTTTGCGTTCATATCATACTGCAAATATACAACTTTTGTCTGCAAATACTCCTCAAGCCCATGTTTTCCATCTGCTCCACCTATGCCTGATTTTCTAAATCCTGCATGAAAACCTTGCATTGCTTCGAAATTTTCCCTATTTATGTAGGTTTCGCCAAATTTAATCTCACGACTTGCTCTCATGGCAACATCTAAGCTTTGAGTATAGATGGAGCTTGTTAGCCCATATTCACTATCATTTGCCATCTCGATTGCCTCATCTAAACCTTCAAAACTTACTATAGGAAGAACCGGCCCAAATATCTCTTTTTGAATGATATCCATATCTTGTTTACAATTTGCCACAACAGTTCCCGGATAGAAAAGCTCGCCCCTATCGCTTATCTTGCCACCTGTTAAAACCTCGGCTCCATTTTTAACCGCATCATCTATGAGGGCTTGTACATTTGCAACTCCAGCTTTATTTACAAGTGGTCCCATGTCCACTTTTTCTGTCAGTGGATTTCCCAAGCTTAGTCCAGCCATGACTTTTGACATTTTTTGACTAAATTCTTCCAACTTAGATGAGTGTACATATATTCTTTCAGCACAATTGCACACTTGACCATTGTTTAGTATTCTTGAATTTTTAACATGCTCAACTGCTTCGTCTATATTTGCGTCTTTACATACTATAGCAGGAGCTTTGCCTCCAAGTTCAAGATTTACTTTTATGATGTTTCTAGATGCTGCTTCCATTATCTTAACACCAGCCTCAACACTTCCTGTTAGGCTAACCATGCCTACTTTTTCATTGCCTGCAAGTTCATTTCCAACCACACTTCCCTTTCCGCTCACAAGATTAAACACGCCCTTTGGAAGGCCTATTTCATCAACTATCTTGGCAAATTCAAAAGCATTATTTGGAGTTTCTGTGCTTGGTTTTATAACTATGGTATTTCCCGTAACCAAAGCAGGTGCCATCTTTCTTGCTATAAGAAAAAATGGGAAGTTCCAAGGAAGTATACCAGTTGTTACACCTATTGGAAGTTTATGTAAAAATATCATCTCATTTGCTCTATCACTTTGGATGATTTCACCTTCATATCTCCTTGCCCACTCAGCCATATAGTCCATATAGTCAGCTGTGAAATTTACTTCAACTAAGGCTAAATCTATCATCTTGCCTTGTTCAACTGTGATAGTCTCAGCTAGAAACTGTGCATTTTCTCTTAATTTTGCAGCAATTTTCTTAAGATACTCCCCTCTATTGACAGCAGGAACTTTTTCCCAAGATTTTTGAGCTATCCTTGCAGCTTCTATGGCCTCTTTAGCATGCTCTCTTGTTCCCTCGGGGATAAGCGAAACCACTTCATTTGTAGCAGGATTTAAAACTTCAGTTGTAGCTTCAAAATCCACAAACCTACCGTCGATATACATTTTGTACTTTTTCATATGTTCTCCTTGTTTGATTAAACTAAAAAATGCTAAATACACATTAGTTGCCTACAGTATAACAAATAAATTGATAATAATACGTAAATTTAAAACTATATTTTTATTTACTTTTTTTATATGTGTAAAAATGTTACTAGATAAAAAAATAAATTTTTTTTGCTTTTATTTTGTTTTTTTGCTATAATCACAAGCTTTATAGTTTTTAGGAGTAATAATATGTTAGAACAAACATTATCAATCATAAAGCCAGATGCCGTAAGTAAGGGCGTTATAGGCAAAATCGTAAGTAGATTTGAAGACAATGGACTAAGAATTGCTGCGATGAAAAAATTGCAACTTAGCGAAAAAGAAGCTGGAACTTTTTATGCAGTTCACAAGCAAAGACCATTTTTTTCTGATTTAGTTGATTTCATGACAAGCGGACCAGTTGTTGTTATGGTTTTAGAAGGTGAAAATGCTGTTGCTAAAAACCGCGAGCTTATGGGTGCAACCAACCCTCAAGAGGCAGAGCCAGGAACTATTAGAGCTGATTTTGCACAAAATATTGACGCAAATGCAGTTCATGGAAGCGACAGTTTAGAAAATGCTAAGATAGAGATATCTTATTTCTTTGCAAACAAAGAAATTTGCTAATTTTTTATGAAAAAAAGTTTTACGTCTTTATTTAAAAAGCCCTTTAGTGGAACACTTGAGGACAATGGCGTAAAATTCTCTTTTACTGCTCAGTTTATAAACAAAGAGTTAGTAAAATGCACGGGAAATATCTCGGGCAAGACTCCCCATCAATGCGATAGATGCGGAGAAGAGCTTGAATTAGACTTAAATGAAGATATAGAGGTTTTGGTTAGCGATGGTGTCGCTAAGCCAACTGAAAATTTACAAAATATAATCGAATTTTTTGATGGCGATGTGAACTTTAGTGAGCTTTTCACAAGCGAACTTGAAGCTATTAAAAGCGATTATTTTTATTGTAACAAATGCAAAAATTAAAAAGGATAGACAATGGCAGTACCTAAAAGAAGAGTTAGTAAAACTCAAGGACTAAAAAGAAGAACTCACTATAAGATAACTTTAGCAAAACCTGTTAAAGACAAAGATGGCTCTTGGAAAATGCCTCACAAAGCTAACACGACAACGGGCGAATATAAAAACTAAATGGTCACAGTATCCATCGATGCTATGGGTGGCGACTTTGGTTGCACTCCCATAGTTGAGGGGCTTTTACAAGCTCTTGATGAAAAACAATTTAAAGCCATACTAGTTGGAGACACAGAAAAACTTCGGCCACTTATACCAAAAAAATACCAAGAATTTGTAAGCTATGAAGAAGCCTCAGAGGTTTTTGGCATGGAAGAAGTGGCATCTGCCGCACTTAAACGCAGAGAAACTTCCATCTACAAAGCAGTACAATTAGTCAAAGACAAAAAAGCCGATGGTATAGTCTCGGCAGGACACAGCGGTGCTACTATGGGCCTAGCAACACTTAGGATAGGAAGATTAAGTGGTGTATCACGTCCTGCCATAGCAACACTTATGCCAACACACACAAAAGGCTCAACCCTTGTTTTAGATGTGGGGGCAAATGTGGATTGTAAAGCAGATAATCTTTTTGAATTTGGTCTTATGGGTCAAAGCTACGCAAAAGATGTTTTAGGAAAAGGAAAACCAAGAATTGGACTTTTATCAAATGGTGAAGAAGAAAGCAAAGGCAATGAAGTAAATAAAAATGCCTTTGCATTATTAAAAAAGTTAGATGGATTTGTTGGAAACGTAGAAGGCAATGATATCTTTAATGGAAGTGTAGATGTGGTTGTTTGTGATGGATTTGTTGGAAATATTTTACTAAAAACCAGTGAAGGAGTTGCAGGAGCTATATCAAGTCTTATAAAACAAGATATAAAAAAATCCCCCCTAGCAATGCTTGGTGCTTTTTTGATGAAAAAAGTTTTTAAAGAATTAAAAACTCAAGTAGATTATGCTGAGTATGGCGGTGCTCCTTTGCTCGGAGTAGATGGATGCGCTATAGTTAGTCATGGTAAAAGCAATGCAAAAGCAATAAAAAATGCCATTTTTCAGGCTATCAACTTTGCAAACTCAAAAACAAATGAAGACATAGTTAACGATTTAAAAAAGTTTGCTTAAGGAGATAGTTATGTATGCAAGCATTAAATCCATCGGGGCATATGCACCTAAAAAAGTATTAAGCAACTTTGACTTAGAAAAAATAGTCAACACTAGCAATGAATGGATTGTAAAAAGAACTGGTATACAAGAAAGACGCATAGCTTCAGATGAACAAGCTACTAGCGATTTGGGAGTTGAAGCCGCAAAAATAGCCATACAAAGAGCTGGGATAAAAACAAGTGATATTGACTGCGTTATATGCGCTACTTTAAGTCCTGATTTTATGACCATGCCATCAACCGCTGCAGTGATAAGTGATAAACTAGGCATTCATGGAAAAATGGCGTTTGATATAAGCGCGGCTTGTAGTGGCTTTGTTTATCTGCTTAGTTTAGCTAAAGCTTTTGTAGAGTCAAAAATCCATAAAAATATTTTGATAGTTGGCGCAGAGAAAACAAGCGCTTTTGTTGACTATACAGATAGAAGTACTTGTATTTTATTTGGAGATGGAGCGGGCGCTTGCGTTATAGGTCAAACCAAAGACAAAAAACGCTCAATCATTAGTATAGAAGCTGGAGCAGATGGAAAATACGGAAATCTTCTCATGACGCCAGGGTGTGGCTCTAAAAATCCTTGCTCCCAAAAGACCTTAGATAAGCGATTAAACTTTATGAAAATGTCAGGCAATGAAGTCTTCAAAATGGCCGTTAAAGCTCTGATAAAAGATGTTATTGATATATTAGCTCACAACAATATAAAGCCAAGCGAAGTAGATCACTTCATACCCCATCAAGCGAATTTTCGCATCATTGAAGCTGTCAGGGCAAAGCTTGATTTTCCAAAAGAAAAAACAGTTTTAACTATACATAAATATGGAAATACCTCAGCTGCCTCTATACCAATGGCACTAAACGACGCTTATGAAAAAGGAAAGATCAAAGCAGGAGACCTGATGCTTTTTGATGCCTTTGGCGGTGGTTTTACTTGGGGAAGTGGCTTAGCTTATTTTGATGGAGAATAATTGAACTTAACTATAAAATACCGTCCTCAAAATATAGACCAGATATATGGGCAAGAACACTTGACAGACAAGAACTCTCCTTTTCGTATTCTTTTGGAGAAAAATTCAATTCCCCATAGTATGTTTTTTGGGCCAGCAGGAAGCGGTAAAACTACCCTTGCTAAAATAGCTGCTGCTAGCTTAGATATGCCATTTTTTGAATTTGACGCAACAAGTTTAAAAATAGAGGAGATTAGAAAGGTATTAAAGGAGTATAAAAACTCACTTTTAAAACCTCTTTTATTTATAGATGAAGTTCATAGACTATCAAGAAATCAACAAGAAGTTTTACTCCTACCTATGGAAAACGATGAAGCCATCATTATAGGAGCAAGCACAGAAAATCCCTACCATGTTTTAAGCTCAGCCATACGCTCAAGAAGCATGCTTTTTGAGTTTAAACCCTTAAGTGATAAAGCTCTAGAACAGATTTTAAACCTTATTACCATAAAAGAGAGTTTTAATATAGAAGATGAGGCAAAAAAATATCTACTTCATTCAAGCTCAAACGATGCTAGAGCTATGTTAAATTTATTAAATTATGCCATAAAAGTAGATAAAGTCATTACATTAGATATCTTAAAAACCCTTAGAAGTAATGCCTTAAAAGATGGAGTTAGTAGTAAAAATACTCACTATGACTTGATAAGTGCTTTTATAAAAAGTATGAGGGGAAGCGATGTGGACGCTTCACTTTATTATCTTGCACGAATGATAGACGGAGGTGAGAGTTGCGATTTTATAGCAAGACGTATGGTTATATTTGCTAGTGAAGATATAGGAAATGCTAATCCAAATGCACTAAATCTTGCCGCATCCACACTAACTGCAGTTTTAAATATTGGCTACCCTGAAGCTAGAATACCCCTTGCACAATGCTCCATCTACTTAGCTTCTAGTCCAAAGTCCAACTCTTCATATAAAGCCATAAATTCGGCACTTAATTTTGTCAAAGACAATAAAAGACTAGCTATACCAAATAACTTAAAAAAAGGAAGTAAAGAATATCTTTATCCACACGATTTTAATGGATGGGTAAAGCAAGATTATCTCCCAAAGAAGCTTAGCTTTTATCAATCAAAAGATATTGGATTTGAGAAAACATTAAATGAATGGCGTAAAAAAATAAAAACTTGACGAATATTTTATAAGTTTAAACTATTTTTAACGCCAAAGATGATATAATTTGGTCTAAAATTGATATAAGGAGGTTATATGGCTGTAGTTTTACTAAAAAATCTAACAGATCGAGTAAATATCATAGAACAACAAAATAGCATAGTATCATATGCAAAAAAGCATTGTATATCTATCGACACAACAGAGATAGATACCTCTGATACTTCGAAAACGTTAGAAAAAAGACAAGAACTCAAAGGTTTTTTACGTTCTCTTAAGTCTAACTCAACACTTCTCATATATGACTTTTGGGTTATAAGTGCTCACGTAGATGAGCTAGTTAAAGTATGTGAATGCCTACTTCAAAGAAATATAAGCTTACATGTGTGCAACAAAAAAGAACTCATAGAGAGAAGTACTCCGGTTATTGACGTTTTAAGTGCACTTGCAAAAGAAAGGGTTACAGAGCAAAAAGTAAAAGAAAATACGGCTCTTGGTAGACCTAAGGGAAGAATGAGTCAGTCAAAATTTGACCAATATAGGTCCCAAATTATCAAATATCTTGAAGAAGGGCATTGTGTTAGCAAAATATCTACAATGCTAGGAGTTAAAAGAACTTCTTTGAAAGACTACATAAACTCCCGAAATCTAAAAGAATTAGTAAGCACAAAAAAAGAACTCTTAGGGGCAAAACCGAAAAAAATAAGTCGCAATACAAAAAAATCTGAGCAATGCGATCTTATAGCATTACAAAACAACATAAAGGAATAACATGTCTGCAACCTGTACCAAGGCTCTACCTATGCCTTACGCTAAAAAGAGGTATTTTGTTTTTGGTTTAGTTACCATTATAGCACTTTCCTTGCCTTTTATTACAATAGGCGGAAACCATTTCTTTTTACTTAGCTTTGCAAAAAAGCAACTTCATCTCTTCTTTACCGCATTTGACATGCAAGAGATGTATTTGATGCCATTTTTGCTTATCATGCTCTTTTTAGGAGTATTTTTTATGACAACCCTAGGAGGACGTGTTTGGTGTGGATGGACCTGTCCGCAGACCATATTTAGAGTCATTTACAGAGATTTAATCCAAACAAAACTGCTAGGTATTAGAAAAAATATCAAAAATAAACAAAAAGAACCTACGGGACAGATGTTAAAAAGGATTTTAGGTGGGCTTATATGGGTTATTTTAGCCTTGATAGCTGCCTCAAATTTTACTTGGTATTTTGTACCGCCAGAAGATTTTTTTGTATATTTACAAGACCCAAGTGAGCATATGGTTTTGTTTGGTTTTGTTTTAGGAATATCAGGCTTTTTAATCTATGACATCATCAAGCTAAAAGAGGATTTTTGTATCTATGTTTGCCCTTATGCAAGGGTTCAGTCTGTTATGTATGATGACGATACCATACAAACTGTTTACAATCCCACAAGAGGTGGTAAGATATATGATGAAGGTGGTGTAAAACTTTGGAAAAAACCACCTGAGCCTGAGAGTGAATGTACAGGATGTGAAGCTTGTGTGAGAGTATGTCCTACACATATAGACATTAGAAAAGGCATGCAACTTGAGTGCATAAACTGTCTTGAATGTGCTGATGCATGCACAAAAGTGATGGGAGCACTTGGAAAAGAGTCTCTTATCACGTGGACTAGCGAAAAAGAGGCAGTAAGAGGTGACAAGACGAAGTTCATAAGATTTAGAACCATAGGCTATGCTGTTGCACTTAGTATAGCATTTGGCATGCTTTTATTTATGAGTGGCAAAAAAGAATATATGCTTTTAAACATAAATAGAACAACACAGCTGTATAAGATAAGAGATAAAGGAAAGCAAGTGGATAATGCTTATACTTTTCTTTTTCAAAATACAGACAGCAAAGATCACACTTACTACTTTGAGGTAGATAATCCTGATATCTACATTTCAAGACCAGCAAAGCCTTTTAAACTAAAAGCAGGAAAAAAGGCGAAAAAGATAGTCATCTTATCTACTAAAAAAACTCTAAGTTCAAAAAAACCAAACCCTATAATAATAACAGCCTATGCAAAGGATGATAAAAAGAAGATTATAGTAACTAGACCTTCTACTTTTGTATATCCCAAAAAAGCTCTTATAGAAAAAGCAAAAAACAAATAAAGGAGAAAAATGAAACAAGACGTAAAAACATATGACACAAGACTTAAACACTTCCCCATTATGATGTATGCCATCGTAATGGGCTTATCTGGGCTAAGCTTAGTCTATCTTAAGGCATCTGTATGGCTAGGCTTTCCTTCTTTTATAGGATACAGCCTAGCAGGACTAGATACCTTAGTGTTTTCCACTATAACAGTACTATATTTAGCGAAAATATTTAAATATTTTGAAGATGTAAAACGGGAGTTTAATCATCCTGTAAGAGTGAACTTTTTCGCAGCATTTTCCATATCATTATTGCTAATATCAGCAATGTATCATGATTTAGGTTTTAGTTTTAGCATTATCTTTTGGTACATAGGTGCCACAGTTCAAGCGCTAATGACATTTTATTGCTTGCATTTTTGGATAAACAGAAATATGGAAATAAATCACTCAAACCCAGCTTGGCTAATACCTATAGTTGGAAATGTCATAGTTCCACTTGGTGCAGCAGGACAAATAGACAATGAAGTGCTGTTTTACTTTTTTACAATAGGCATATTCTTTTGGATTATTGTTTTAACCATACTTATAAATCGTATCATATTTCACAATCAACTAGTGCAAAAATTTATGCCAACCATGTTTATACTTATAGCACCTCCTGCTGTAGGCATGGTGAGTTATATTAAAATGGGTTATGGATTTGATATGTTTACAAGTGCTATGTATAATCTGGCTCTATTTTTTAGCCTTCTTTTAGTCTTTATGGCAAAAAACTTTTTAAAACTGAAGTTTTTTATTTCTTGGTGGGCATTTACCTTTCCTGTTGCTGCCATGAGCATAGCATCAATGGTGGCTTATCATAAAAGCGGAGCTTTATTTTACAAGGTATTTTCCTATATAAGCATAGCATCAACTACTGTTATCATAGGAATAGTAGCTTTCTACACTATAAAGCATATATTAAAAAAAGAGATATGCATAGCTGAATAAAAAACAGGGGGGGACACCAAATCAAATGATATATCTATAAATTTAAAAAAAATAGTAAGTTTTATACGGAGACAAAATATAGAAATAATGTTTTTTGATTGCTGTCTATCATTTGATTTGATGTATGGTGGTGGCCTGACTCGGAATCGAACCAAGGACACGATGATTTTCAGTCATCTGCTCTACCGACTGAGCTATCAGGCCACTAATAAAAGAGATGAAATTATACCTAAACAAGTTTAATATTAGCTTATTTTATTAGATTAAATCTATTTTACTCTGTTGATTAATAAATTGTAAGAAAAAAATAAAAAAATATACTTTTATTTCGTCTAAAAATAATACTTTAAAAAAAGATTAAAACAAATTTGGGTAAAATTTCTTCTTTAGAACTAATTATATGGATTTTATATTTGAGATGAATTTTTTAAGAAAGATTGTAAATTTTACTATTTTATTTATTATTGTTACAGTTTGGCTATATTTAGATAAACTGTTGATTGCGCCAATGCAAGCAATAACAGAGATTTTTTCCGTTGGTTTTCCATGGAATCTCATGATACTCACTTCTATTATATATTTTGTTTTATATATATTTAATGGGATAAAAAAATTATTTATTTCCTCTCGCTCAAGAGACTCATTGTTCTATAGCAACAGTATATATCGCTAACATATTTAACAAAAAGTAGATTATAAGCTTTTTTGGGTATAATGTACCACATACACAAAAAAGAGTTTTATGAAAATAGTAGCAAAGAAAAAGTTTGGACAAAATTTTTTAAAAGACGATAATGTATTACACCAAATCATCCAATCGATGCCCAATAGCAATAGAAATATCGTGGAAATTGGACCTGGATTAGGTGATTTAACTGAGAAGCTTTTAAAGGTAAAAAAAGTAAAAGCATACGAAGTTGATGATGATTTGTCTATATTTTTAAAATCACGATTTAACGAAGAGCTAAACAGTGAAAAGTTTGAGCTCATAGAAAATGACGTTTTAAGTTGCTGGAAAGATGACAGTTTGAGCAATAACGAGTATGACTTGATTGCCAATTTGCCCTACTACATTGCCACAAGCATTATATTAAAAGCTCTTAAAGATAAATCGTGTAAAACAATAACCGTGATGATACAAAAAGAAGTTGCACTAAAATTTAGTGCTAAACCCAAACAAAAAGAGTTTTGTGCCTTAAGTGTCTTAGCAGACACTATAGCGGATGTCAAAATACTTTTTGATGTACCTCCTAATGCATTTGACCCCATGCCAAAGGTAGTATCATCTGTTATTGGGTTTAGAAAAAATATAGAGTATCAAGATATCTTTAGCCAAGAAGAGCTTAAGAGATTTGAAAAGTTTTTAGCAGTTGCCTTTAAACAGCCTCGAAAAACTTTACTAAAAAATCTCTCACAAGCCTATGGTAAAAAAGATTTAAATGAGACTTTTGAAAAACTAGAGCTTAGCTCTAACATAAGAGCCCATGAGATAGATACCAAGACTTATCATCGCCTTTTTAAAATATTAGTAAAGGTAAAAGACGATGGAACAACAAAACAATCAGCAGGCTAAAAAGCCTCAACAAAATAGAGCAAATAATCAAAACAAAAATAGGCCACAAAATAGACAAAACACAAAGCCTAATGAAAAAAGCTCACAAAAAAAACCAAACAACAAAAGACGAAGGGGAAACACTCCTCAACCTCTTTTAGGAAATGAGCCTTGGCAAAAAGAGATAGCTAAAACCATAGAGTCAAACAAAAAGGCACATTTTAACAGACTTAGTAGCTATAACTCAAATAGAGCAAATCAAAACAAAATACGCTTTATTCCTCTAGGAGGGCTTGGAGAAATAGGTGGAAATATCTCAGTTATCGAAACAGATACAGATGCTATCATAATCGACGTAGGCATGAGCTTTCCTAGCGAAGATATGCATGGAGTCGATATCTTGATACCAGATTTTGACTATGTTAGGAAGATAAAAAACAAAATCAAAGGTATCATTATAACCCATGCCCATGAAGACCATATAGGTGCTATTGCCTACCTTTTTAAAGAGATGCAATTTCCGATTTACGCAACCCCACTTCCCTTAGGAATGATAAGCAATAAGTTTGAAGAGCATGGCTTAAAACAGCATAGAAAACTATTTCGCCCTGTTGAAAAAAGAAAAATATACGATATTGGTGAGTTTAAAGTAGAATGGATACACATAACCCACTCTATCATAGATGCTTCTGCTCTTGCCATACAAACTCCAGCAGGAACACTAATCCACACAGGAGATTTCAAAATAGACCACACTCCAATAGATGGCTACCCAACAGACTTAAATAGATTTGCTCACTATGGAGACAAAGGTGTTTTATGTTTTTTTAGTGATAGCACAAACTCTTACAAAGAAGGCTTTACTAGAAGTGAGAGTAGTGTGGGTGGAACATTCGATTCTATATTTGCAAAGTCAAAAGGTAGAGTTATCATGTCCACTTTTAGCTCAAATATCCACAGGGTTTATCAAGCCATCAGTTATGGTTTAAAATACAACAGAAAAGTCTGTGTTATAGGCAGAAGCATGGAAAGAAACCTAAATACAGCCATAGAGCTAGGCTACGTAGAACTTGACAAATCCATCTTTATAGACCCTCACGAGATAAATAAATATAACGACAAAGATATACTTATAGTTACAACAGGAAGTCAAGGTGAAACCATGGCTGCTCTTTACAGAATGGCAACAGATGAACATAGACACGTAAAGATAAAAACAAGTGACCAAATCATCATATCCGCAAAAGCCATACCGGGCAATGAAGGAAGCGTGTCAACTGTGCTTAACTACTTACTTAAAAGCGGTGCTAGCGTGGCATATCAAGATTTTAGTGAAATTCACGTAAGCGGACACGCCGCTCAAGAGGAGCAAAAACTGCTTCTAAGACTTGTTAAACCAAAATTTTTCTTACCAGTTCATGGGGAATATAACCATCTAGTCAAACACAAAGAGACAGCTGTTAGTTGTGGAATACTTGGTAAAAATATCTTACTTATGAGTGATGGAGACAAGGTTGAGATTTGCCAAAAATACGTTAAAAAAATAGGCACAGTTAAGACAGGAAAGGTATTTATCGACAACCAAATAAACAAACAAATCGCTGATGATGTTGTAATAGACAGACAAAAGCTAGCTGAAGCTGGTGTTGTTATGATAGTGGCTCAGATAAATAAAAGCGATAACAGACTTGCTAACAAACCAAAGGTTGTTAGTTATGGGTTAGTGCCAGATAAAGAAGATAAGAACTTCTCAAAAGAGCTTGAAGAGGTACTTGTACAATATCTAACAAATGCAAAAAAAGACTTTAGAACCCTTAAAAAATACCCAACCATAGTCCCTACGATATTTGCTATGTGAGTGGCGTATAAAAAGCGTGAACTGCTTCACGCTTTTAGCCACGGAACCGAAGTCGTTGTGCGAAAGCACCGACGTAGGCTGTATGGTGGCGTGATAAAAAGGTAAAATACTTTATATCCATAGGCTTGAAGCTAAAACTCTTACGCTAAGGCGTTGTGCAAACTTGCACCGCCGCGGACGAACCTTAATTTTAGCTACAGAACTGTGAAAGCCGTAAAATAGACATAAATTGCTTTATGGCTATAGGCTTGGAACCGAAGCTCTTGTGCTTAAAAGCACGAGCGTAGGCAGGTTGTGCATTTATTCAACGCGAGGCTATATGGTGGTGTGAAAAAAATCTATAGCTACAGAACCAAAGCGTTGTATGCAAGCACCGATGAAGACTATTTTATATCTATCAAAAAAGGAGAAAATAATGAAAAAAGATTACGATGTCTTTGACGAACATGATGAAGAAGTAACAGAGTGGGGCTGGGCTATGAGCTGGTCTGAGCTAGAAAGAACAAGGGGCGAAGTTAACTCTATACTTATCAAATACTGGAAAAATCTTGACGGCATAGATTTACACCAAAATGAAGATTATATGAAACTAGTCAATATGATAAATGGACAAAGTCGCATCGATAGAGAAAAAGAAAAAACTCGTGCCGACTGGGAAAAAGAGATAAATGAAGCCATAGAGGCTTTAAATCTTGCCTATAAAGATGAGCTAGAAAAAATACCAAAAGAAGACAGAGTTAGAAAAGTTGACTTCTCATAAACATTAAGCCTCTAAATCTTCTTTAGCCTTCGCTTCTACGTGAGCGCCCACAGATACAAGGCATGCAACTAGACTTGCGAACACACCCCAAATCCAATCTTGCGTAAATCCATAAACACTGTCCCAAGCTTTATACATCCAAAAGGCAGTAAAGATAGCAGTTAAAATAAAAAAGAATCTCTCACTTACCAACATAGTATATAATGCCACAGAAATCACAAAACTTAAAAATATACAAATAACTACATGCCAATCAGTATAAGATTTTATAGACTGTATAGATATTAAAAATATCAAAAACATTTCAATCTTTACAAAAAACATTTTAAATTACTCATAAAAGCTTAAATAAGAATATTACAAAAAAAAAAAAAAAA
>PDWI01003954.1_pt1 | contig 20384 bp, 17 predicted proteins | sample 1430891 | NCBI WGS metagenome assembly PDWI01 (sample SAMN01162508, study PRJNA174530) | Oral metagenome, whole genome shotgun sequencing project. | biome: Marine environment; feature: Marine mammal; material: Swab sample of the gingival sulcus; isolation source: swab sample of gingival sulcus... | reverse complement strand
TCCTTGACAAAACCGTTTATATTATTGAATTTAAGGTTGATCAAAAAGGCTCTGCCCTTGCCCAAATCAAGGAGCGTAATTATGCTGAAAAATATATGGATAAGAGTCGGAGCATCTATCTGGTCGGCATAACCTTTAACAGCAATGAGCGTAATGTTAGTGAATTTATCTGGGAGAAGGTTTGAAAACGCTATAAACAGGAAGTATGAGTACAAAGGAAAATAAATCAATCAGCGTTAAAAATGCTGACTGTGTTGTAAACCGGAAAAGTTTCGTTACTATATAAAACTTACAGGTATTGAGACCCATAAGTTTTTTTACGATAAGTTGACCTTTATCTACCTTGAAATGCCTAAATTCACCAAAAAGCTGGAGGAATTAGAAAGCCATTTTGAAAAATGGCTGTTTATCCTGAAAAACCTTCAGGACTTGGAGCGAATCCATCTTTCCATGCAGGGAAAAATCTTTGCCAAACTTTTTGATACCGCCGAAATTGCCGGATTTACCCCGGAGCAGGTGTTGGCCTATGAAGATAGTCTGAAATATTATCGCGATATGAAAAATTCCTTTGATACAGCAAGGTCGGAAGGATGGATGGAAGGTTTGAGCAAAGGCCGGAAGGAAGGTCTAAAAGAAGGCAGGGAGGAAGGCAGGGAGGAAGGCAGGAAGGAAGGCATAGAGCTAACCGCCCGCAATGCCCTGAAAATGGGGCTGTCGGTTGCTGATACGGCAAAACTAACCGGCCTGACACCGGAACAAATTGAAAAACTTGGATAAAAAGCTGGCAGTCAGTCGCCTGGTGGTAATTATGAGTAAGCAGTCAGTATTAGATATTTTTTTATTACCTCAAGGAATTTCAAGCAAACTTTCTATCTTGCTGATTTCCAACTTGTTTTCTGTTTTATAACTGACATCGCCGCCAATTTCCCCAATCAGGCCCGGCAGGTCTCTGGCAGCAAGGGCTTTTTCCAGTTGTTTTTTGGTATCATCAGCAACCTGATCCGGCACCTGATAAAAACGGTTATAAATCAACCCCTTTAATGGAAGCTGATATTTTACTATGGCATCAAGAGAGAGCAGGGTATGGTTGATACTGCCCACCTTATTACTGGTAACCAAAATGATTTCGGCACCTAATTCTGCAAGAAAATCAATCAGAAATAGCTTATTATTTAACGGCACATATAGGCCGCCTGCTCCTTCCGCAATAACCAGCTCAAAATTTTCTGCCAGCCTGTTAAGGCTTTGCTTTAAAACTCCGGTATCAATCTCCTGCCCTTCAATTCCTGCGGCAAGATGAGGCGAACACGGCTTGCTGAAAAGATAAGGGTAGGTAAGCCCCTGTCTATCTTCTTTCGTCTGGCCGATGCCCATGATCTTACGATGAACCAGAATATCATCGCTTATCTTGTTGCAGCCGGTCTGCACCAGTTTACAAGTAGTTACTCTGATATTTCTAGCCATAGCCGACCGGGCCAAAAGACCGGTGGCAATGGTTTTGCCAATATCGGTATCCGTGCCGGTAACGCATAAAATTTTACCCTTCATTCATTGCTCCTTTCTGCCAATTATCTCGGCGGCCAAGAATTTTCACCACCGCTGCAATAATCTTACGCAAATCCGCTTCCCCGATAATATAAGGCGGCATGATATAAACCAGCCTGCCAAAGGGGCGCAGCCATATGCCGCTTTCAACAAATTTCCTTTGAATTTTAGCCACATCCACCACCTGGTCCAGCTCGACTACGCCAATGGCACCAAGGGTACGCACCTCGATAACCCACGGATATTCCTCACAAGTTTTCAGGCCGTCTCTTAAACATTGCTCAATCCTGCGGATATTTCCCTGCCAGTCGGACTCAAGCAAAAGCGAAATCGAAGCGGCTGCCACCCGGCAGGCCAGGGGATTTCCCATATAAGTCGGCCCGTGCATAAATACACCGGGGGAGCCGGTTGACAGAATCTCGCCGATTTCGTCCGTACAGAGGGTGGCGGCTAGGGTCAGATAACCGCCGGTCAAGGTTTTCCCCATACATAAAATATCGGGGGAGACCGCCGCATATTCGCAGGCAAAAAGCCTGCCCGTCCGGCCCAGTCCGGTGGCAATTTCATCTGCAATCAGCAGGATTTGATATTTATCGCATAACCGCCTTACCTTTTTAAGATATTCAGGATGATAAAATTTCATTCCTCCGGCCCCCTGTACAATGGGTTCAAGGATAACCGCACCAATGGATGAGTGATGCCTTTTGACCAGATTTTTAAAGGAAGCGGCATCATTTTCATCCCAAGGTTTATGGAAGGAAACCCTTGGCGAATCAGCAAAATAATAGGACGGCAGCCGGTCTGCATAGATGGCGTGCATGCCGGTTACCGGATCGCAAACCGACATGGCATGGAAGGTATCGCCATGATAGCCGGAGCGGATGGTTAAAAATTTATTTTTTTCCGGCCTATGGCGGCAATACCAGTACTGCATAGCCATTTTCATCGCCACTTCAACTGCTACCGAACCCGAATCGGATAAAAACACCTTGCTTAGACCATCCGGGGTGATGGCAACCAGTTTTTGGCATAGTTCAACCGCCGGCTCATGGGTAAAACCGCCGAACATGATATGCGGCAGCCTGTCTGCCTGTTCCTTCAGGGCCTTGATGATTACTGGATGATTATAGCCGTGGATAGCCGACCACCATGATGACATGCCGTCAATTAACTCGGTACCGTCCATCAGCGTAATCACCACGCCGTCTGCCTTTTTGACCGGATAAACCGGCAGCGGCTCCAGCATTGAGGTATAGGGGTGCCAGATATGTCTTGCATCAAACTCCAGAATTTCGCTTGCTTTCATGGGTATTTTCCGGTTTTACCTGTTTTTGGGTAGCTCTCGCCTGTCATTTTTTTTTATATAACATAAAATTGATTATGCCCATATTTATTTTTCTTTTCAAGTAGATAGCTAAATAAATCAATTTATCTGCCTATTTGTTGCGTGCTGGATGATTGACTTACCGGCAAGACTAACTTATCTTGTCGGAAATTAGGAAGGGGCCGGGTGAAATTTGCCCCTTCAAAGCGATAGTTTGAAACTTTATTTAAGGAGAATGGCATGTCAGAATTGACAGTAACCGACTTGGCGGTTGAAAAGCTCAAAGAGTATATGAAGCAGAACAATATTGAATCTGCTCTTCGTATTTCCCTGATGCAGGGCGGCTGATCCGGCCCCTCACTGGGATTGGCTCTGGATGAGCCAAAGGATAATGACAAGGTATTTGAAAAGGAAGAGATCAAGTTTCTGGTCGAGAAGGGCCTGCTTGAAACTTGCGGGGTAATCAATGTTGATTATGTGGATGCCGGGCCTCGTTCCGGTTTTGGCATCACCTCAGCCAACCCGCTTGGCGGCGGCGGTTGCAGCTCTGGAAGTTGTAGCACTGGCGGTTGCGGCTGAAAAACGCCTGTTTTATGCTTGTATAAAAAAAGCCTGTGTCAAAATATTGACACAGGCTTTTTTGTTCTTATCTTTCCTGTAAACAGATAAAATAACCGTAAATTTTCAGGGAGGATACATCATGCAGTTTGATAAATTTACCGTAAAATCACAGGAAGTAATCCAGAAAACCCGGCAAATTGCCCAAAACCACAGCAATCAGGAAATGGCCGCCTGTCATCTGGTCAAGGCCCTGCTGGAGCAGCCGGAGGGCGTTGTGGTGCCGGTCTTGCAAAAACTGGGCGCAAATCCAACCATTATCCTGAGCAAAACGGGCCAGCTTATCGAACAGCTGCCCAAGGTTTCCGGCAGCGGCGCCGAACAGATTTATGCCTCGGCAGAATTAAAAAAGATTCTTGACGGCTCCTTTGTCATCGCCAGTCAGATGCAGGATGATTTTGTCAGTCTGGAGCATCTTTTTCTGGCCGTAATCAAATATGCAGGCAAAAAGATCAGCACTCTGCTGGCCGAAAACGGCATAGATGAAAAGGGTTTTCTCCAGGCACTTACCACCATTCGGGGCAGTCAGAGGGTAACCGATCCATACCCGGAAGAAAAGTTTCAGGCTCTCGAAAAATACGGCAAAAACCTGACCGATGCCGCCAGACACGGCAAAATCGATCCGGTTATCGGCCGGGATGAAGAAATCCGCCGGATTATTCAGGTTCTTTCCAGGCGAACCAAAAATAATCCGGTGCTGATCGGTGAGCCTGGTGTGGGCAAGACCGCCATAGTTGAGGGACTTGCCCAGCGGATTGTTAACGGGGATGTGCCGTCTTCCCTGCGGGATAAAATGGTCATTTCCCTTGATCTTGGCTCACTTATTGCCGGAGCAAAATACCGGGGCGAATTTGAAGACCGGCTGAAAGCGGTGATCAAGGAAGTGGAAAAAAGAGCTGGTGAAATTATCCTGTTTATAGATGAAATCCACACTCTGGTCGGGGCCGGAGCTTCCGAAGGGTCGATGGATGCATCAAATATGCTGAAACCGGCTCTAGCGAGAGGTGAGCTGCACTGCGTTGGTGCCACCACCCTGGACGAATACCGAAAACATATCGAAAAGGATTCGGCCCTGGAAAGAAGGTTCCAGCCGGTGCTGGTGCAGGAGCCGTCTGTGGAGGACACCATTGCCATCCTGCGCGGCATCAAGGAGAAATACGAGGTTCATCATGGCGTCAGGATACAGGATGCCGCCGCTGTGGCCGCCGTAACCCTGTCCAGCCGTTATATCACCGACCGCTTCCTGCCGGATAAGGCTATCGATCTTATTGATGAGGCGGCTTCCAGGCTGCGGATTGAAATTGATTCCATGCCCACTGAAATCGACACCCTTGAACGCCGGAAAGTAAAACTTGAAATTGAGCAGGAAGCCCTCAAAAAGGAAGATGATCAGGCATCAAGGGAGCGGCTTGAAGAAATCAGGAAAAAACTGGCCGAGATCAGCGGGCAGCTAGATGCCATGAAGGGCCAGTGGAGCCTTGAGCGGGATATAATCCAGAAAATACGCAGCATCAAGGGTGAGATTGATGAGGCAAATGTTGCCGCCCAGCAGGCGGAAAGGCAGGGCGACCTGAGCCGGGTGGCGGAAATACGCTATGGCAGGATTGTCCAGCTTGAAAAGGATTTGCTGGCCGCCAATGAAAAGCTGCACGAAATTCAGGCCGGACAGCAAATGCTGAAAGAGGAGGTATCCTCGGAAGATGTGGCCTTTATCATTGCCAAATGGACGGGGATTCCGGTAGATAAACTGCTGGAAGGGGAAAAGGACAAGCTGGTTCATGCCGAGGAGCATCTGCAAAAAAGGGTTATCGGTCAGGACAAGGCCATCAGGTCGGTGGCCAATGCGGTAAGACGGGCCAGAGCCGGCCTGCAGGATCCCGACCGCCCCCTCGGCTCGTTTTTGTTCTTGGGGCCGACCGGAGTTGGCAAGACCGAGCTCTCAAGGTCGCTGGCGGATTTTCTTTTCGACAGCGAGCAGGCCATGATCCGGGTTGATATGAGCGAGTTTATGGAAAAACATTCGGTGGCAAGGTTAATCGGGGCGCCCCCTGGCTATGTCGGCTATGATGAGGGCGGATATTTGACCGAGGCGGTCAGAAGAAGGCCGTATGCCGTGGTGCTGCTGGATGAAATCGAAAAGGCTCACCCGGACGTGTTTAATGTGCTTTTGCAGGTTCTGGATGATGGCAGAATGACGGACGGCAAGGGCAGAACGGTGGATTTCAAAAATACCATCTTTATTATGACCTCAAACCTTGGCAGCGAGCTTATCATGCAGGCCGCCCTGGACGGAACTCCGCTGGATAATATTGCTCCGCAGATAGATGAGCTGCTTAACCGGCGGTTTAAGCCGGAGTTTTTGAATAGGGTTGATGAAATAATCACCTTTCACAGCTTAAGTATTGAACATCTGACGGCCATTGTCGATATTCAGCTTGATCGGCTGAAAAAAAGGCTTGCCGAGAAAAAGATCAAACTCCAGGTGAGCAAGGAGGCAAGGAAGCTGATTGCCCAGGCCGGATTTAACCCGGCCTTCGGAGCAAGACCGCTGAAAAGGGCCATTCAAAATATGCTGGAAGATCCGCTGGCTATGGAAATTCTGGCAGGTAAATTTGGTAGTGATGACCATATTACAGCTACGGTAAAAGATGGCAAGCTGAAATTTTCTGCCGGACAAGAGCCTTAGGATTTTTTCAGAGCTATTTTTCAGGTAAGGAAGAAGGCGGCAGCGGGCTTTCTTCTTTACCTTTTTCGGCAAATATGTTTGCATGGACGGCTGAATGGGGCGATTATTTTATAAATTTATCATATTATCAGGGTATTATGGGCAATGCTATAGATGATATTACCATCCAGTACGAAGAAGACGGGGTGGTGCTTTTGAAGGAGCTGGACAAGGAAATACTTACCAAGGGGGCCTGGACAACCATCTTGTTCAGATACCAAAACTGGAACAAAAGCAAACAGGAATATGATCAGGATATGTACACCATCAGGCGTTATCAAAAACGGCAGGGTGAATATATCCCCAAGTCGAAATTTAATATTTCAAGTGCCAAACAGGCGCGGCAGATAATCGCCGCCCTTGACAAATGGCTGGGGGAGGCGGAGTAATTATAAAATTATGCCGACGGCCAGCAGGGCGGAAAACAGCAGGGCAAGCTGTGCTGTTTTGGCAAGGGTTTTATTGAGTGATGCCCCCGAACATTCTGCTGCTTCTCGGCAAACCATTACTGCCAGCGGAGAACTTGCCGCCGGAAGCAAAATGGTCATGCTCTGTCCGTAGATAGCAAGGGGCAGCAAAAACAGATAGGCCATCCCAATCACCACTTTGAACAGCAGGATAAACCTGGCCCGGCCAAGTTTTACGGCCAGGGTGTTTTTTCCGGCCGGGGCATCGGTTTTAATATCCCGCAGATTATTTATCATCATAATTGCCGAGATTAGAAGCCCGGGCGAAACCGAGGCCAGCAGGACAAAGGCGGTCAGGGATCTCGCCTGAACCCAGTAGGTGCCGCACACCGCCACCAGCCCAAAAAAAATAAAGACAAACAGCTCACCCAAACCGTGGGAGGCAATCGGCCAGGGGCCGCCGCTATAAGCAAGAGCAGCAAGCACCGAGGCTGCCGCCACCCAAAAAATAACCGTCCCCCCAACCAAAATAAGATAAACAAAGACCAGGGCCGCCGCCGCCAAAGTGATAATCATGGCCAGTTTGACTTGCTTTGGCGGAATCAGGCCGCTTTGGGTAACTCTAACCGGCCCCACCCTTTGCTCGGAATCTATTTCATTTTTTGCATCAAAATAATCATTAGCCAGATTTACCGCTATTTGCAAAAGCAAGGCACCAAAAAAGGCGGCCAAGGCCGGAAAAAATGCAAACAAACCGGCAGAATAAGCCGCCGCCGTACCAACCAGTACCGGGGCCGCCGCCGCTGGCAGGGTTTTCGGACGGGCGGCCATCAGCCATAGGGAAAATCTGGAATAAGAACAAAAATTTTCAGACATATCAAATCACGACCATTAATACAAATCAACCATCGGCACCGGGCAGTTCAGGCTGCTTGATACCGCACGGAAAAGCTCTTTTTCCCTTGGCAAAATCTGCTTGCCGGCGGTGATAACGGCGGCACATGACTGGAGCAGGTTCTTTTTGAATGACATTTTCAGACTGGCAAGGTCGTCAAGGGCGGCATCAAGCTCCTTGAGGCTGACCTTTTTGTTATCCTGCAATATATCGGTATCCAGCCAGCGGTTTTCTGCAAGGAGTTTACTCACAATTTCCTCACGGCTGATAATATCTTCTTTCACATAGGTCAGAAAAGCTGACAGCAGGACAGATGCGGCCTCGCCAATCCGCTTCATGGGGACATCTTGCTGCTTATTCGGCAGCAAGCCAAAGGCAAGATCCAGATGATGGATAACCACCTTATACAGAACCCACTCAAAAAAACTCATCTTCTTATCCGAAAAGATTAAGGCCTTCAGATTTGCCCTGAATTTCTGATACTGGTCTGCCGAAAGCTGGCGTAATGACGGCAGGGCAAGGTCAATCAGCGGCAGACGCTGGGATGTTTTTAATGATGCTATTTGTCCGGCGGTTTTTTTCACTTCATTAAAGTCGTCCGATGCAAGCCTGGTCTCCAGATAGGCAAATTGCCGGCGGCGGTCTTCCTGATCGCGGTTGAAGACAAGGGCGTAAATGACCGCTTGGGCACCGTAACTGCTGTGAAGCTCCTCGGCAAGTGCCGACGGCAGGGTGCTGATAAATTTTTGGGCATGGGCAAGGGTGGTTTTGTCTGGCCGACCAACTTTGGCAACAAGTTTGTCGTTTTGCATTACGGCCGCTCCAGCGGCGAGTATGGCGGCTTCTTTTCTGCCAAACCCTGGCCGAAATTCTTGCTCTTTTTCATCCTTTGACGGCGATTTTTCTTTTGGATGGGGAGCTGGTGTAAATTTGCCATCCCAAGCAGGGAGAACCCGTCGTATCCTTTTCTCCAAAGGAGGGTGAGTTGCAAAAATGGTGCGAAACCCCTGAGAAAACAGGGCGTGGCTAACCTCTTCGGCTTCCAGCTGTTCAAGTCTTGAACCCTTAGCATTTGCCCCTATTCTGATCAAGGCTCCGGCGATGCCGTCTGGATTGCGGGTAAACTGGACGGCGGCACTGTCGGCCAGATATTCCCGTTGTCGATTAACGGCGGCTTTAATTAAATTACCAAAGAAAACGCCAACATATCCCACCATCATCAGCCCAATCCCGAGCAAAACCAGGGTGACTGTTCCCTTGGAATTTTTAGAATTATCGTCAGTTCTAATCAGGTATGAACCAATAATGCTAATCAGCAAAATACCATGTAATACCCCGATAATACGGATGTTTATACGCATATCTCCATTAAGGATATGGCTGAACTCATGGGCGATTACCCCTTGCATTTCACTTCTGGTTAGCTGTGCCAAGGCTCCCTCGCTCACTCCGACAACCGCATCGCTGTAACTATGACCGGCGGCAAAGGCATTGATTCCCTTACCCGGCACAATATAAACCGATGGTACCGGAATGCCGGAAGCAAGGGACATTTCTTCTACAATATTAAGTAGTTGTCTCTGCTTAAAGTCTTCGCTGTCGGCCAGGACAATTTGGCCGTTCATCTGCTGAGCGACCTTATCGCCGCCTCCGGCAAGCTGACTGGTTTTATACAGGCTTCCCGAGCCTATCAAGGCACAAACCGCAAGGCTGATGTAAAAAAACATCTCCCAATTTATCTGCTTTTCCGGCATTTCCAAGACGCCAAAGAAAAACCACATCAGCAGATTGACCATGATGACTATGGAGATAACCGCAATGACAAACAGTGCAACCAGCCAGGCCGTATTGCGTTTGGCCGTCTCCTGAGACTGAAAAAAATCCATCAATAATTCCGCTAGGTAAATGAAACCTTGGGTGCTTCCTGAATTTGCTTGCTGTCGGCAAACTCCAGCAGGCCGGCATCCTTGGTGTGGCCGAACATATTGGCAAAAATCAGGGCCGGAAATGACTGTCTGTAGGTATTGTAGGCCATAACCTGATCGTTAAAAGACTGTCTGGCAAAGGAGACCTTGTTTTCCGTGCTGGTCAGCTCTTCGTTGAGCTGCATCATATTTTCGCTTGCTTTCAGATCCGGATAGGCCTCCATGACCATGGAAAACCGGGCCAGCGAGCTTGATAAGGCACTTTCTGCCCCGGCCAGATTGGCAACAGCTTCGCTGTCTTCGGGGTTGGCGGACGCCGCAGCCAGACCTTGCTGAGCGGCATTTCTGGCATTGACCACCGCTTCCAGGGTCTCCTTTTCGTGCTTCATATAGCCCTTGGCGGTTTCGATCAGGTTGGGGATCAGGTCGTAACGCCGTTTTAACTGCACCTCTATCTGGGCAAAGGCGTTTTTATACTTGTTCCGCAGGCTGACCAGCTTGTTGAAAATGGTCATAACCCATAAGGCCAGACCGCCAATAATGCCAAGAATGGTGATAAGTGTCGGCAGCATTTTTTCATCCTCTCAATTAGTGTTTTTAATAGGGCCTCAAAATTATATCCTTGTCATACGAACTTTCTGGTTTTGAAAGTGTATGAATTTATCCTTTCATAAATATGGTTAAAAAACCACAGGCAGGGTATGGCAACAACGGTGATTAAAATACTTTCCTCAAAGATGCTTCTCCAGGCCAGCACAACCTCCGGCTCCTCGATAGAGAAAGAATAGCTGACTGATTTAATAACCTGCACCAAAAGATAACTGATGCCGGTCAAGGGAATTTGATATACCGAGCGTTTTACCGGACTATTTTCGGTCAGCAGTTTAAGAAATGCAAAGACCAGCAGATATTCAATAGTACAGGCACCCATAAATATTCCGGCCACAACGTCCAGCGTCCATCCGGTCAAAGCAATCAGCAGGCCGCCCGTTACCCATTTTGCCCGGTAGGCAAGAAAAGCGGTTAGAATATAGACCAGATCCAGCCTGCCCAGAAAAATCGTGGTCTGCAAAACAACCATAAAAACTGCTATGGTTAAGAATGAAAAAAACTGCATTCGACCGGACTCCTGTAATGCTCTCTCAAAATTCTAGTTTAAGTCCCGCCCCATCTCTCTTTCTATTAGCTGCCGCTCGGTTCCAACAATGAACAGGGTCTCAATCCGCTGGAAATCAACCGCAGGTTTCACCTCGATTTCAAGAAACATGCCCCGTCTTTTCCTTCTGACCGCCGAGACCTTGCCAATGGGGAAGCCGGTTTTGAAAATTCCGCTGATACCGGCAGTTACAATATCATCACCAACCTGGACATCATCATTTTTCAGCACGTACTGCAAGACATAGCCGTTTTTACCCCGGCCTTTCAAAATCCCCCTGGTTCTGTTTTTCTGCACTATACAATCAATGGCACTGCTGGGGGCATTGGCCAAAAGAACCTTGGCATAATTGGGCGAAGTCTGAATTATCTGCCCCACCACACCGCTCTCGCTGATCGCCACCATGCCCTCGGTAACGCCGTCATTTTCACCGCGGTCAACAATAACCGTCTGCAGCCAGAAGGATTGACCGCGGCCGACTATTTTGGCACTAACGGAATATTCTGATTCCAGGGTTTTCTTGAAATTAAGCTTTTTTTCAAACTGGGTGTGGAGAATATAACCTTCCCTTAGCTTGATTATGGCCTCATTTTTTTGGGCGATTTCACTTTTCAATTCCTTGTTTTCCTGGTGTAGATCAACCCGGGCCAGATAATCCTCCTTTATTCTGGTCAGTCCGCTGGAGATGCCGGAAAAAAACGACTGAAACGGGCCGACCAGCTCCATCGTCGCCTGCTGGGGCAGACCAATTTCCCTGCCCATGCTGACCACAAGCAGCAAAGCAAACACCGCAGCCGCATACCAAGGCAGCCTGCCAGTGGTTTTTCTTGCTCGGTCTTTTCTTCTGGAATTACGTCTTTTCAATTGGTTAAGCCGAATAATAAGAGATAAGTTGGCTGCCTGTCTAGTCTATGGTTACTTCCTTTAGAATATCAAGGTTATCCAGGGCCTGACCGGAACCCAGCACCACCGAGGACAAGGGATCTTCTGCCACAATAATCGGCATTCCAGTCGAATCCTTGAGGCATTTATCCAGATTTTTAAGCAGGGCACCGCCGCCGGTCAGCACGATGCCCTGATCAACAATATCTGCGGCCAGTTCCGGCGGCGTAACCTCAAGGGCAACCCGGACTGCATCGACAATGACATCAACCTGCTCGGCTATGGCAGATTGAATTTCATTGGCGGTGATGGTAATGGTTTTGGGTACGCCGGAAACCAGATCACGCCCCTTAATATCCATGGATTCATAGGGCTCTTCGGGAATTACATTGCCGATGGTCGTCTTGATCATCTCGGCAGTCCGTTCGCCAATGGCCAGGTTATGCTTTCTTTTGATATATTGAAGAATGGCTTCGTCCATTTTATCTCCGGCCACCCGTACTGATTTGGCATAAACAATACCGGCCAGCGAGATAACTGCGACCTCGGTGGTGCCGCCGCCGATATCGACAATCATATTGGCGGTTGGTTCGGTGATCGGCAGTCCGGCCCCAATGGCCGCCGCCATCGGCTCCTCGATTAAATAGACCTCGCTGGCACCGGCTGATTCGGCAGATTCCTTGACGGCTCTTTTTTCCACCTGGGTAATGCCGGAAGGCACCGAAATCATAATTCTTGGATGCACCAGGGTTCTCCGGTTATGAACCTTGTTGATAAAATAACGGAGCATGGCCTCGGTTACTTCAAAATCTGCAATCACCCCGTCCTTGATTGGCCGGATGGCATTGATATTACCGGGCGTTTTACCCAGCATCTGCTTGGCCTCGCTGCCCACCGCCAGCACCTTGCTGACCCTTGCATCCTGCCGGACAGCAACCACGGAAGGCTCCCTTAAGACAATTCCCTTGCCCTTGACATATAAAACACAGTTGGCGGTACCAAGGTCAATGGCAAGGTCATTTGACAGCCATCTGAAAAAAAAATTAAATGGTGAATACATATAGTTACCTGTTAATATTGTTGAAAATACGATTATTTTTATAGTCAGTGCTTTTCTATAACTTCGCTTCGGTCTAAACCCGGTAAGTTACCATAAAACAAAAGACAATAACAGAGCTAAACATGGTTGGCAAGAACTATGCCTTAAAACTGGCCGTTTGCATAAATTTTATTGACAGCCGGTTAAAACCCTGTTATTAACGCCGTTCACACTGCTTGGAAACTCGGGGTTGTAGCTCAGCTGGGAGAGCGCATGACTGGCAGTCATGAGGTCAGGGGTTCGATCCCCCTCAGCTCCACCATTTAATGAAAACAGGGCGTTAGGGTAAGTTATTATCCTCAACGCCCTTTTTGGTTCTGGATTACTCTTGAACATGATCAGGCAGGATTCTTACTGCTCCGGTGTCGGCGGATGAGGCAAATACTGCGTAGGCCTTAAGGGCCGCCGAGACCTTGCGGCTGCGTTTTATCGGTTTGAAGGCATCTGCTCCCTTGGCCTCTTCCTTTTTTCTTCTTTCGGCTAGTTCTACTTCAGCGATTGCCGCATTGATTTTTCGATTTGGTATATCTATTTCAATTATATCGCCGTCCTTGACCAGACCAATGGCCCCGCCGGAAGCGGCTTCCGGTGAAACATGCCCGATGGAAAGCCCTGAAGTTCCGCCAGAAAACCGGCCATCGGTTATCAGGGCGCATTTTGCTCCCAGCTGCATGGATTTTAGATATGAGGTCGGGTAGAGCATCTCCTGCATACCGGGGCCGCCCCTTGGCCCTTCGTAGCGGATAATCACCACCTCTCCGGCCTTGACCTTGCCGCCGAGAATAGCATCGCAGGCATCTTCTTGTGATTCATAAACCCTTGCCGGGCCGATAAATTTGAAGATTGACGGATCTACTCCGGCAGTTTTAACAATGCAGCCATTTTCGGCGATATTGCCAAACAGTACCGCCAAGCCGCCGTCCCGGCTGTAGCAGCCGGCCAGATTACGGATGCAGCCCTTTTCCCGATCCAGATCCAGTTCCGCATATTTTTCATGTTGTCCGCCCATAATGTGTCCGCCGCCGGGGGCGCTGCGGTATAATTGTTCGGCCTCGGCTAAATGGCTGCTTCTGGTTAAATCGTATTGGTCAAGGATGCGGCCCAGGCTTGGGCTGTCCACCCTGGGGACGCTGGTATCCAGCAATCCGGCGGCAGCCAGCCCGCCAAGAATGCCCATCACGCCGCCGGCCCGGTTGACATCTTCCATATGATAAGAGGAAGAGGGGGAGACCTTGCAGAGATTCGGCACCTTTCTGGACAGGGCATCAATATCCTGCATGGTAAAATCCGTCCCGGCCTCTCGGGCAATGGCCAGCAGATGCAGTACCGTATTGGTGGAGCCGCCCATGGCAATATCCAGCGACATGGCATTGATAAAGGCCGCCCTTGAGCCGATACTTCTCGGCAGTACCTGCTCATTGCCGTTTTCATAGTAATCTTTAGTGATTTCAACGATTTTTTTGGCCGCCTTCTCAAACAGGGCCAGCCGATTTTGATGGGTTGCCACCACCGTGCCGTTGCCGGGCAGGGCCAGCCCCAATGCCTCGCTTAAGCAATTCATGGAATTGGCGGTAAACATTCCTGAGCAGGAGCCGCAGGTCGGGCAGGCAGAGCGTTCCACGGCCTCGATTTCATCATCGTCAATATTCTGGTCAGCGGCCAGCACCATGGCATCGACCAGATCATATTTTTTGCCGCCGAGCCTGCCCGCTTCCATGGGGCCGCCGGAAACAAAAATGGCCGGAATATTAAGCCGCATGGCCGCCATCAGCATCCCCGGGGTAATCTTGTCGCAGTTACTGATGCAGATAATGCCGTCCACGCAATGGGCATTGCACATATATTCCACGCTGTCGGCGATCAGCTCCCTTGAGGGCAGGGAATAGAGCATCCCGGCATGGCCCATGGCAATACCGTCATCAATGGCAATGGTGTTAAATTCGGCGGCAAAACAGCCCTGCCGCTCAATAATTTCCTTAACCTTCTGACCCGCACTATGCAGATGAACATGGCCGGGAACCAGCTGGGTAAAGGAGTTGACCACGCCGATAATCGGCCGGCCAAAATGCTCGTCCTTCATGCCGTTTGCCCGCCACAGGCTCCTTGCCCCGGCCATCCTTCGTCCCCTGGTTGATTTGGCGCTTCTTAACTGAAATGACATTTTTCCCCCGCAAGTCTGCCAGATTATTATTGTATTAAAAGCTCTTACCCGCTAAAGTAAGCCCGCTTGTTATTTTGTCTGAATACAGTTACGGTAATATAAACTGGTTGTTATTGCACATAATTTCAGGAGAATAATATGAAAAAAACAGAAATTGATTACTGGATTGCCTCCATGCTGGAATCCTACAGCGGCGTCTCCGACCTTAATATTACGGTGGGAAAGACCCTGCAGGTTGAGGCTGCAGGTAAACTGGTTCCGGTAACAGTAACTCCGCCAGTCAAAGAACTGACGCCCTTTCAAACCGAGACCTTTGCCCTTAATCTCATTGGCAATAATAAGCGGCTCTTGTCTGATCTGGTGAAAACCGGCTCTTGTGACCTCTCGTATTCTCTTGGCGATAAGGCCCGGTTCAGGGTGAATATTTTTACGCAGAAAGGTTATTATTCCATCGTGCTGAGAAAGCTGGAATCGGAGATTCCCAGCATTGAAAAGATGAGGTTTCCCGATGCCTTTAGCAAAATGGCCAAGGAGCTAAACGGCCTGGTGCTTTTTACCGGAGCGACCGGTACTGGTAAGACCACTTCTCTGGCCGCACTGCTAAACAGGATCAACGAGGAGAGATCGGTTCATATTGTAACCCTTGAAGACCCGATAGAATATGAGCATCCGCATAAGAAGTCCACCTTTAACCAGCGGGAAATGGGTAATGATTTCGATGATTTTGCCAATGGTATGAGGGCTGCTCTCCGTCAGGCGCCCAAGGTTATTCTGGTCGGTGAGATGCGGGACCGCGAGACCATGGAAATCGGCCTGACTGCCGCCGAGACCGGCCACCTGGTTATGTCCACCCTGCACACCATTGATGCCGGCCAGACCATGAACCGGATTTTGGGTATGTTTGAACAGGAAGAGCAGCAGCAAATCAAGCACCGGCTTTGTGATACTATCCGCTGGGTGGTCAGTCAGCGGCTTTTGCCCAAGATTGGCGGGGGGCGGGTGGCTGCCATGGAAATTATGAGAACCAGTCTGAGGGTAAAAGACCTGATCCAGAACGGCGAGAGCGAGGAGAAAACCTATTATGAGGTGATCAAAAACGGTTCGGCCCGTGATATGAGAACCTTTGACCAGCATATTCTGTCGCTTTATTCCGAAGGCGTGATTACCGAAGAAACCGCCATGATTTATGGTTCGCAAAAAAGTGAGATAACCCGAGGTCTTGACAAGATTAAGGCAGCAAGGGGAGAGTCCACCTCTGATATTAGCGGTCTTGCCATGGAAGAAGAGGAAAAGAACGATTTCTTTTTATAATCAATTTATATTCCGTAACAACCTCAAGAAAGAGAGGAAAAAATGAGCATTGATTGTCCAGGTTGTGGAAAGTCCTTACAAATTGGGAAAAAGGCGGAGAGCAGTATTGTCAATATGCCGGCCGGAAAACTGGTCAAGGTTAAGTGTACCGGCTGCGGCAGGCCTTTTGGTATAAATTCCAAAAAGGAAGCGGTGGATTTTGCCGCCATTGAAGCCGCCAGGAAGCAGTCCGAACAAGCCGCCCCCAAAACACCGGCCCCGCCTGCACCAAAGGCAGAGAAAAAGAATGTGCAGCACAAGGCCCTGACTGCTGACGGCAAGCCGACCGGCAGCAGCATTAACCCGCCGGAACCGCCGGATATTGCCTGGCTGGTCAGCGGTCAGCATGAGGATCAGGAGGTGGTTGAGGATGTGCCGCTGTCTCTGGTCTTGATGCCGGATACTCCGGCCAGGGCAACGGTCATAAATGCCATTGAAGGTATCGGCTATTTAACCGAGATGGCAGCGTCTCCGCAGGAAGCCATCGACAAGATGCTTTTTGTTAATTATTCCAACGTAGTGCTTCATTCCAGCTTTGAGGGGGGCAGTTTTGAGGACAGCTCTTTTCACCATTATATGACCAAGATGGAGATGTCCAAACGCCGGTATATCTTTTATACCCTGATCGGCCCTGAATTTAAGACCCTGTATAATTTACAGGCCCTGGCCTGTTCGGCGAATCTGGTGGTAAATGACAGCCAGGTTAAATATTTCAATACCATTTTACGCAAGGTGATTCCAGAGTATGAGACCTTATTCGGCCCCCTTATGGAAGAACTGCATGTACAGGGCAGGTAAGCTGATTTTTTATTTTTGTCCGTTTAAGCGTTATGTTTGGTAATATTTTTATCCGGGTCAGGGAAAAATGGCAGGCATGGAAAAAACGCTGTCAATCGTCTTGCCCCGATGAACACCAGCCCGGGGGAAAAGTGCCAAATGGCGCCGATGATGCAAAAGCCCCGGTTTCTCCTGCCAAGCCTTGCCGCCCGCCAGTCAGAAATAAAAAACCTAAATGGGATCTGACGCAGTTTGTGGTGGAGCCGGAAGCGGGTAAGGCCAGGTTTCATGATTTCTCTCTGCCCCTTTCTTTAATGCACGGGATTGCCGATCTGGGCTTTCAGTATTGCACTCCCATTCAGGAAAAGGCCCTGCCGGAGGTTTTGGCGAAAAATGATGTGATCGGCCAGGCCAATACCGGTACCGGCAAAAGTGCGGTCTTTCTGATTGGTATCATTGCCGGACTGATGCAAGGTAAGCCATCAAAGTATGGGGATGGCCGGGGCAGACCTCGGGCCTTGATTATCGCCCCAACCAGGGAGCTGGTCAGCCAGATTGTCAAGGACGGCAGGAAACTGGCTAAATATACGCCCATTAAACTGGCGGCGGTTTACGGCGGCAGCGATTATCAGAGACAGCTTGATTCAGTACGCAGCGGCCGTTGTGATGTGGTGGTGGCAACTCCGGGCAGGCTGCTTGATTTTATGTGGAAAAAGGCTGTCTTGCTGGAAAAGGCGGAAATCTTTGTGCTGGATGAGGCCGACCGGATGCTGGATATGGGTTTTATTCCCGACGTAAGAAGAATTGAAGCACGTCTGCCCAGGAAAAATCAAAGGCAGACCATGCTGTTTTCGGCAACCATTTCATCCGAGGTAAGGCGGCTGGCGGATGGTTGGTGCCGCCAGCCGGTTACCATCAGAACAGAACCGGAACAGGTGGCGGTGGATACCGTTGACCAAAGGGTTTATATGGTAAGCGGCGGGGAAAAATATGCCGTACTTTACAATCTGATTAAAAATGAGCCGACGGCCAAGATCATTGTTTTTGCCAACCAGAAAAACGAGGCGAAAAAGCTGGCTGAGCAGCTTGCGGCCAATCAGGTTAAGTGCAGCCTGCTGTCCGGCGATGTAACCCAGGACAAGCGGGAGAGGCGGCTGAATAATTTCCGTCAGGGACGGGTTAAGGTGCTGGTGGCGACCGATGTGGCCGGACGCGGCCTGCATATTTCGGATATTGAATATGTGGTGAATTACACCCTGCCTTATGAGCCGGAGGATTATGTTCATAGAATCGGCAGAACCGGGCGGGCAGGACGCGGCGGGGTAGCCATCAGTTTTGCCTGCGAGAAGGGCGGCTTTTACCTGCCGGACATTGAAGAATATATAGGCCGGAAACTGGCTTGCACCCTGCCGGATGAAAAATTGCTTATCCCCCCGCCGCCAACGGAAAAAACTGGCCAGCGAAAAAGAAAAAGAAACCGGCCGCCGCGTCCAAACGGCAGGAGAAATAAAAAATAAATATGTTGTTTGTTTTGCCCAGGAACTGCTTGTTTTATGGAACAGAATTTGGTATATATGCAAAGATTTGGTTTTTGATGCAGGCGGAGCGGCTGCCTGCTCCTTGTTTACGGCAGGAAAAGATTAACCTTAACCATGTCCCTGGCCCTTGGCCTGCTGGACTTACATTGGAATTATGACTGAAGAATTAAAATCAACCCGGACGGACGGCGGAGAGCAAGGTTTTGCCGAGCTCTTTGAAATGGAAGAAAACAACAAGGTGGTGGCAGTTGGCGATGTGGTGATCGGCACCGTCATCGGCGAGGTGGATGATTATATCTTGGTCGATGTCGGCGATAAGGCCGAGAGCTATATTGCCAAATCCGAGTTCCGCCTTGAGGAAGGCGAGACCATTGAGCTTGGCGATACCTTTGAGGTCTTTGTGGAACGCCGCAAGGATGAGGGCGGTCTTTTACTGTCCCGCGAGAAGGCCATCGCCATTAAGGTATGGGAAGAAATTGCTAGGATTCAGGAGGCTGACGGCACCATTGAGGGAAGGATTGACAGCCGGGTCAAGGGCGGTATGTCCGTTGATGTCGGCGTTCCTGCCTTCCTGCCCTATTCCCAGATAGATCTCCGGCCGGTGAAAGATCAGGATGCCTTGATCGGCGAATCATTTGAGTTCAAGATTCTTAAATTCAACCGTAAAAGAAATAATGTGGTGATTTCCCGCCGGGCGATTCTGGAAGAGGCCCGCAGCAAACTTCGTGAGGAGATGCGTTCGCAGCTGGAGGAAGGGCAGATTATCAAGGGTGCAATCACCAATATTACCGATTACGGTCTGTTTATTGATATGGGCGGCATGGACGGCCTTTGTCATATCACCGATCTTTCCTGGGGACGGGTCTCCCATCCTTCCAGACTGTACAGTGTGGGACAGGAGCTGGAAGTCAAGGTGCTTAAATATGACCGGGAGCATGACCGCGTCTCCCTTGGGGTCAAGCAGCTTCGTGAAGATCCCTGGAAGACGGTGGCTGACAGGTATCCGGCCAATGAAAAGACCAGCGGAACCGTGGTCTCCATTACCGATTATGGGGTCTTTGTTGAACTGGAAGAGGGCGTTGAGGGTCTGATTCATGTCTCCGAGATGACCTGGTCTAAAAAGCCCAGACATCCATCCAAAATGGTTGCCGTGGGAGATAAGGTTGAGGTAGTTGTCCTTAATATTGAGGCCGAGACCAAGCGTATTTCCCTGGGTATGAAGCAGCTCCAGCAGAACCCCTGGGATCTGGTTACCGAAAATTACCCTGTCGGTTCAATCATTGAGGGCAAGATTAAAAATATTACTGATTTCGGTGTATTTATTGGTATTGAGGAAGGAATTGACGGTCTGGTTCATGTTTCTGATCTTTCCTGGACGGAGCGGATTAAGCATCCTTCCGAGAAATATGCCAAGGGTGATACCATTCAGGCGGTGGTGCTGAAAATAGACAAGGATAGTGAAAGGTTCTCGCTGGGAGTTAAGCAGCTGGTTCCCGATCCCTGGCAGGCCGCCTATAATAACTATCCTTCCGGCACCGTAGTTGAGGGAGAGATTACCAATGTTACCGATTTCGGTGTCTTCGTCAAACTTGAGGAAGGCATAGAAGGTTTGGTTCATGTTTCGGAAATCTCCAGGGATAAGGTGAAAACTCCGGTCGGCATCTATCATGTCGGCGATACCCTCAAGGCCATTGTGATCAATGTGTCGGCCAAGGATAGAAAGATTGGCCTTTCTGTGAAAACCCTTGAGACAGACGGCGAAGAACAGGCGGTTGAAAAACTTAGGAAGGCAAGGGAGGAAGCCGCAGAATCGGCACCTTCTACCTTTGGTGATTTGCTCAAGGCGGCAGCCAGCGGCGGTCAAAAGGAAGAGGGAGAATAGTTCCTGCATGGACTTCCAGTTATGGGCTGTTTCTGTTCTTTTATGATCGGGCAGCCCATACGCTCTTTTATCATTATTCCCTTGTAACCAATAAAAATGC
>PDWI01003979.1_pt1 | contig 20396 bp, 22 predicted proteins | sample 1430891 | NCBI WGS metagenome assembly PDWI01 (sample SAMN01162508, study PRJNA174530) | Oral metagenome, whole genome shotgun sequencing project. | biome: Marine environment; feature: Marine mammal; material: Swab sample of the gingival sulcus; isolation source: swab sample of gingival sulcus... | reverse complement strand
GTGCGGTTGGCGGAACATTCAGTGCATCTTGAGATGCAGCAGGTAGCAGCCCCTTATAGGGGCAAAGCAAACCACCAGCTGAGCTGGTGGTTGTGATTTAAATTTTGCTTGACAATATTAAACTGTACATTCAAAAGTTTAATTTATTCGTAATGCCCTTGACAAGAGATAATTAACAAATTTCCATGTTCGTCAAAGTCGTAAATTAAACGGTTCTTTTTATCAATTCTGCGACTATATCCGGTGCAATATTTTAGTGCTTCTGGTTTTCCCGTTCCCACTAATGCACCATTTCTTTCAATGTCTTTAATTAAAGAATTAATTTTTTTAAGCGTTTTTTTATCTTCGCTTTGCCATTTTATGTATTCATTCCAGGCAATTTCAGACCATAGTTTGCGCATTTTAAATCTCAATTAACTCATGTTCTTGCACATGCCCCGACTTTATTTGCTCAACACTGGTGTCAATTTTTGCCAAGTACTCTGCATTATTAAAAGCTTTGAGCATTTCGTTGTATTGGTTAAGGCTGAGCAAAACGGCACTTTTTTCAGCCTTGCGAGTAATAATTACCGTTTCGTTTTTTTCCGTTGCGCTATCCAAATATTTTTTTAAGTTCTTGCGCATTGTAGAATAGTTAATTGCCAACATAGTATCATCTCCTAAAAACATTTTAAGTACAATTTATTGTACCTTTTTGCGTACTTAATGTCAATTACATTCTTTCCTTATAGATGCTTTCTGCGCGCTGAATAATAAAATTAGCGCGCTTTTCGGCTAGTCGAGCCATCATTTGCGCATTGCCATCATCGTCGCTTTCAATTACGTCATAAGTGTTTTCAAACGTCTCCATATAGTGCATTGCCAAGTGTAAGTAAGAAGACAATAGCGATAATTGAGCCGACTCATAAAGCGCGTCATCTTCACATTCGTTGACAATCTTTTGGTAAATATCGACTGCCGTGTTGTGGTCGTGGCCAGTTAGCGGCCCCAAAATATCGCCGTACAGTTTAAGCCCCTTATAGTAAAAAACATCGCGTTCCTCGGCGTCGAGCAATTGTTTTAAAATTTCAGCAGCATCGCTAAATTGGCGATTGTTCACCATTTCGAGGGCATTATCTAACATCGTTTGGCTCATTGTGTTCTCCTTTCAATTGGTCAATGGCGCGGTTGGCCAGTGCGTCGACTCTGATATTGTAGGCGACGGCTTGGCGGTACACTGCAAAGGGCAGGTCGCTGTGGTAATCGGCCACAAATTTGGCGTGCCACTTTTTTATGGCGACGTCGTCGTCGGCTTTTAAGTGCCCTTTAATTTTATAAAATTCGACCTTGGGGTGTAGGGCGACTAGGTTTAAAATTTCTTGCCACAAGTCGCGATTTTCAACGGGTTGCTTTTTGCTGTTTGTCCAATTGCGTTTAAGCCAGCCCTCGTACCATCTTTGCCGAAAACAGTTGACGATGTAGGCGCTGTCGCTAAACACGGCAACGCGATAGTTGCGCTTATGAATTGCCTTTAAACCCTCTAGCAGCGCAGTTAGTTCCATGCGGTTATTGGTCGTATTGACGGCACCGCCCGACAGTTCCTTTTCAACGTCTTTAAATCTTAAAATAGTGCCCCAGCCGCCAAAGTTGGCGTCGTGCTGGTTGCCGGCGCAGCCGCCATCACAATACAAATAAATCATTGCAGCTCCTTTCAAACAGTATTATAACACAAAATTGCAATTGGTGTCAGTCACCGATAACACAGTTTTTATTGACGATTGGTGTCAGTCACCGATAACACAGTTTTTGTTGACGATTGGTGTCAGTCACCGATAACACAGTTTTTATTGGCATTTAGTGTCAGTCACCAATTGCAATTTTTATTAATTAATTTGAAGTTAATATTTTTCTAATCTTTTTATATGATATGTCAAATACCGATTGGTAGAATTTATTGCTGCATCGAAAATGTTTATGTGTTAATCGAATAATCAGTGTACGCAATTCATTAAAACTTTCCATTAATTTATTTCCCTTTAGAGCATCGATATCATAATCCATTTCCTTTATAAAATCATAGAACTTTACTGTAGAGTTAGTTGCAAGTTTCTTTATGTGTTCGATTTCTTTTAACATAAGCGCTTCACTGTTGGTGCTCAAGTAATAGTTTAAATTATTAATTGCTTCTTGGGGATTATTTCCTAAGTGATGATAGGCTTTTTCCATATTGCAATATCCCGATACTCCATAGTACTCTGAAATGCTAGAATACGGATACAGCAAAGCATCATTGATACCTGCTTTTTGTGGATTTAAATGAATGTAACAAATTAAATTTATATAATAGCCTCTTGTTTCACACAAACAGCTGCGATATCTTCCCGAGAATACGCGACCGTAGCGGCTGTGTTTATGATTGTACCATTTGGCGTAATTGGTTTGTATTTCGCGCATCATTGATGATAAATTAGGTTCATCAGATTCGACTAATAGATGTATATGGTTGTCCATAACACAATAAGCTAGCAAAGATATATTGTAGCTTTCTTTATATTTCTTGAGAAAATACAAGTATTTACGCTTTTCGTCATTTGAGTTGAATATTGTTTTCCCATTATTTCCGCGCGTCATAACGTGATGGATTGCATTCTTATAATCAATTCTAAGCGGGCGCCCCATTTTTTACCTCCTTTGTAACATTTAAAGTCCACTATAAATATAGTACACCATAATTGAAAAAAAGTCGTATGCAAGCTGCATCATTGTTAGTTACAATTGGTGTCAGTCACCGATAACACAGTTTTTATTGACGATTGGTGTCAGTCACCGATAGCACAGTTTTTATTGACAAATTGATAAGCCACAATTATAATGGCAGTAAATTGATGATTGTGAGAAGTAGCTGGCAGGCGTCTGTTAGAGAATTGGTGGTCGCTGCAAACCAATGGCCAATGTCGGTGAATGGGCACATGAGAGCGGGTGTGAAATCAGTAGCATCTGCCGCAGGGCGGCGTTAAGGCCTTTGAGTGAACTCGGCGCTTGGCGCCGCGTTAATTTGAGTGGCACCGCGATACTTTCGTCTCATTGTAGATGAAAGTTTTTTATTTTAGAAGAGAAAGGGAGTATCTAATGGAACAGAAAAAGCGAATTTTAAGTGGCATCACTTCGTCGGGTAGGCTTACCTTGGGCAATTACATTGGCGCTCTTGACAATTGGGTTAAGCTGGCCAGCGATTACGACGCCTTTTACTTTGTGGCCGATTTACACGCCATTACAGTGCGCCAGCAACCGGCCGAACTGCGCCGCCTTAGCCTTGAAAGCATTGCGCAGTATATTGCCTGCGGGCTCGACCCGGCGCACAATACGCTGTTTATTCAGTCGCATGTGTCAGAACATGCCGAACTGGCTTGGGTGCTCAGTTGTATGACCTATATGGGCGAACTCAATCGCATGACTCAGTTTAAAGACAAGTCGAGCAAGCGGGCCGAAAACCTAAATGCCGGTCTATATACTTACCCGGTGCTAATGGCGGCCGACATACTGCTCTATCAAGCCGATTTAGTGCCGGTTGGCGACGACCAAAAACAACATTTAGAAATCGCCCGCGATATTGCCCAGCGCTTTAACAATCGCTATTCCGAAACATTTACGCTACCCGAAGTGTACAACCCCAAGGTCGGCGCGCGCATTATGAGCCTGCAAGACCCACTGGGCAAAATGTCAAAGTCTGACGACAATGTCAATGCAACCGTTTACATTACCGACCAGCCCGACGACATCGTGCGCAAGTTTAAGCGCGCCGTTACCGATTCGGTCGGCGTCATTCAGTTGGCCGACGATCAACCGGGCGTCAAAAATCTATTGACAATTTATAGCGCGCTCACTAAGCAACCGATTGAAAAAGTGGTAGAACAGTTTGCCGGCAAGGGCTATGGCGATTTAAAAATGGCGGCGGCCGACGTGACAGTTGAAACGCTCAAGCCAATTCGACAGCGCTATCTCGACTTGCTCGACAATAAAGACTATTTGCAGACAGTTTATCGCGACGGCGCCGAACGGGCGCGCCACATCGCCAGTAAGACGCTGCGCAAGGTTTATAAAAAGACGGGCTTTATTGCGCGTTAGGTTCAATCGAGGGCTTTTTATTGAGGCGATTTATTGTTATAATAGAAGCAGTAACGATGTAGAGGACTTAAAAATGCAGCCAAACGCCGCGCGACAATACCAACCCTATAAAATTTCAATTATCAAAACACTGGCACTACTGCTGTTTATTTTGGCGGTGCAGGCAGTTGGCAGTATTGGCTTGGGCCTTATCTTGCCGCCAGAACAAGTCGTCTGGCAGGTGGCCGGCAATACGCTGGTGCAGCTGGGCAGTTACTTTTTGGCCATCTACATTTTTTATTGGCGCACGCCGGCCAAACTCGACTTGGCGCTACCAAAAAAGTTTTCAATCAGTTATTCAATTTTGTTGGCGGCTTCCTTGGCGCTATTTGCCCTGCTCGTATTAATGCCATTTGTCGAGCAGCTGCCGCAATCGACTGAAGTGGCCGAAGCGTTTGAAGAAATGGCGCAAATACCGATGTTGGCGCTAAGTTTAATCGTCATTATTGCGCCAATTACAGAAGAAATTATCTTTCGCAATATCATTTTGAAGGGCTTGAGCAATCGCTATAATGCGCTGCTTGGCCTCTTTGTCAGCAGTCTGTTATTTGGCGCCTTTCACCTAAATTTTCAACAACTGATTCCGGCCTTTATACTCGGCTTGATTTGCGGCCTGCTCTATTTGAAGACCCAGTCGGTGCTGTATACAATGCTCTTTCACGGCCTTTACAATACGTTTGTACTGGTATTGGGCGCCAGATTGGTCGACGAAAATGGCGTGCTAGAGACCGTTTCGCCGCTTTATGGCTGGTTGGCCTTGCCGGTTGCGGCGTTTGTCCTATGGCAGCTGTTGCGCGGCATCGTCGGCCACAGCCCAGCGCCGCAGGTGGCCAATAGTGAACCAGAGACCTATATATTGGGAGACGATGTAGACGATGATATATTTAATTAGCGGCGGTGCGCGCAGCGGCAAGAGCAATTACGCCGAACAAGTCGTTCGTCAGTTTGGCGACAATATTTGTTATATTGCAACGGCAATTGCCTTTGACAGCGGCATGCAGAGCCGCATTGCCAAGCATCGCGCCCAGCGCCCCGCCAGTTGGCAGACAATTGAGCAATACGCCGACTTAGGGCGTACAATCGTTCAAAACAAAGGGCGCTACGACGCCTACTTGCTCGATTGTCTGACGATTATGGTGTCGAATTTAATGCTCGCCGCCGCGCTCGACTTTGAAACCGCCAGCGAAGCGCAAATCGATGCTCTCGAAGCTCAAATTCAAGCCGAAGTGGCGGCTTTAATCGATGCAGTTGTGGCCAGTGGCGACAATATCGTCTTGGTCGGCAACGAAGTTGGCTACGGCATTGTGCCGACCAATCGAATGGCGCGCTACTTTCGCGACATTGCCGGTCGGGTCAATCAGTACGTTGCACAGCGCGCCGACAAACTAATACTGGTCGTCTGCGGCTATCCCCTACAGGTGAAACCATGATAGACGCCCTCGTTTTAATCTTTCAATTTTTAACGCGCCTGCCGATTTCAATTGCAGTTGACGCCGACGACAAGACCTTTCGCGACGGCATTTACTTTTTTACGCTGGTCGGCACGGTGTTGGGCGCAATTCTATTGGCCGTCGAAAGCGGCCTAAGCGTCCTGCAATTAGACGCTTGGAGCAAGGCGATTATACTGTTGGTCGTGCACATTTTTTTAACTGGCGGCCTGCATCTCGATGGCGTTGCCGACACGGCAGATGCGCTATTTAGCAATCGGCCAAAGGCGCGCATGCTAGAGATATTGCGCGATTCGCGAATTGGCAGCAACGGCGTATTGGCGCTTATCATCACGCTGGCCCTAAAGGCGGTTGGCCTACACTTTATCATTGCAACCAACTGTCAGCTGGCGCTGCTGGCCATGCCAATCATCGGCCGCTTGGCGGTCGTGATGTCTTTTTATTGGGGCAAGACGCCGCGCGCGGTGGGCATGGGCAACTTTTTTATTGGCAAGGCCGACTGGCGCCATCTACTGGCCAATGTGCTGTTGCCAATTGGCGTCGTCGCACTGGCCGGCGCTTGGCGCTTAGCGTTTTTAGTTAGCGCTGTGCTGGTCTTACTTTATGTCGTCTTAGTGATCGCCTGGAGCAATCGCAAAATCGACGGCATCACGGGCGACTTATTGGGCTTTATTATTGAAACTTCAGAAGTTGTTTTTTTACTAAACATCATCGTCATTAGCGGTATAGGAGGCCTGTTGTGAAGACAGTTTATTTAATTAGACACGGCGAATCAGAACTCAATCGGCAAAAGCGCTTTGCCGGCTGGACAGACTGTTGTCTGACCGATTTAGGCATAAACCAAGCGACCGAAGCCGCCCTGCGCATGGCCGATGTCGGTCACGTCGAAGCGGTGTTTTCATCCGATTTAGTGCGCGCTAAAAAGACGGCCCAAATTATCGCCGATAAGCTAGACTGCCCATTGACGATTAGTCAGGCCCTGCGCGAACTCAACTTGGGCGCTTGGGAGGCCCTGACGGTTGAAGAAATAGAAGACCGCGACCCCGAGTTGTTAAAGCAGTGGTTTATCGATTTAGATAATTTTAGCTACCCCGGTGGCGAGTCGATTAAAGAGGCGGTTTTGCGCAGCGACGCCTTTATTCGCTCGCTGCTAACGGATTACGACGCCATTTTAGTAGTCGCCCACGCCGGCATTATTTCGCTGTTGTTGTCTTACTGGCTGACGGGCGACTGCAACCACAGCAATCGTTTTTTGGTCAAAAACGCCAAAATACAGCGCTTGTTATTCGATGGCAACCAGTGTTCGCTAGACTTGTTCAACGGGTGATAAAATGATTGCCTTTGTACTGGCCGGCGCCACATCAAACGTCGGAAAAACGACAGTTTCGTCGCTCTTGATGTACGCCTATAAAAAGCGCGGCTACCGCGTGCAGGCCTTTAAATGTGGCCCCGACTTTTTAGACCCGACCTTTCACGAGGCGGTGACGGGGCGACCGTCCTATAATTTAGATGTTCACCTGATGGGCGAAGCGGGCATTGTCGACAGTTTTAATAGGTATAGCCAAGACGCCGACGTGGCGATTGTCGAGGGCGTCATGGGCATGTACGACGGCGCCGGACACGACCGCGACAACGGCAGTGCGGCCCACATTTCGCGCATTCTCGGCATACCGCTGCTGTTAATTGTCGACGGCAAGGGGCTGTCGACTTCAATTGCCGCGCAGGTACTCGGTTATCGGTCGCTCGACAGCGCGGTCGACTTAAAGGGTTTATTGATCAATCGGGTCAGTTCGGCGATGCTCTATCAGCTGCTCAAAGATGCGGTTGAACAGTATAGCGACGTCGTTCCCTTCGGTTATTTGCCAAAGGTCGAAGCAGCCACTTTAGAAAGTCGCCACTTGGGGCTATTGCCCTCCAGTGAAGTGGTCGATTTAAATGCCAAATTGGCGGCGCTTTACGAGGCGGCAGACGGCTGTATCGATTACGACGCCATCGCCACCGCAATGACGGTGCCGCCGCGTCCGGCGCCACAGCCGTTGGCGACGGCGACAACTAAACTGACAATGGCGATTGCGCAAGACGCGGCCTTTTACTTTTACTACCGCGAAAACATCGCCTTAATGGAGGCCAAGGGCATTGTCTTTAAGCCGTTTTCGCCATTGCGCGACAGCGCCGTACCAGACGGCGTCGCCGGCATTTACATCGGCGGCGGTTATCCCGAATTGCACTTGGCGACACTGTCCGACAACGCGGCGATGAAGCAGTCAATTCGAGCATTGGCCGAGGCTGGCATGCCAATTTATGCCGAATGTGGCGGCCTAATGTATTTGACCGAGCAAATCGTCGACGGCAGCGGCACGGCCTTTCCAATGGTCGGCCTGTTGGCGGCGCGCGCGGCGATGACTAAGCGGCTACAACACTTTGGCTATGTCAATGTCGAATTGACCGACGACACCATTATCGGCCCGGCCGGCAGCCGCTTTGGCGGCCACGAATTTCACCGTTCGAAAACCGAATTCGACGACGTTTCGCTCAGCTATCGGGTCGCCAAGGCCTATCGCAGCAATAAGCAGTGGCACTGTGGCGCCGTCTATAAAAATGTACTGGGCGCCTACACACATGTGCACTTTAAACAATACGGCTACTTAATCGATCACTTAATAGACAATATGAAAGCGTGGCAAGCATGTCAAAATCAATAATGATACAGGGAACCGCATCTAGCGTCGGCAAGAGCGTTATCACGGCCGGACTATGTCGCGTACTTTACAATCGCGGCTATCGGGTAGCGCCCTTTAAGGCGCAAAACATGGCGCTCAATTCGTTTATCACCAAGCGCGGCGACGAAATGGGGCGGGCCCAGGTCGTGCAAGCCGAAGCGGCCGGTCTAGAACCAGATATAGCGATGAACCCAATACTGTTAAAGCCGTCGACCGATAAAAAGGCCCAGGTCATCGTCAACGGCAAGGTATTTAAAAATATGTCGGCGGTCGAGTACCACGAATACAAGCCGCAGTTGGCGCCATTTGTCAAGCAGACCTTTCAAAGTTTGGCGGCGCAATACGACTACGTCATTATGGAGGGTGCCGGCTCGCCGGCCGAAATTAACTTGCGCGAGGGCGACCTCGTCAATATGGGCATGGCGGCGCTGGCCGATGCGCCCGTTATCATCGTTGGCGACATCGACCGCGGCGGTGTATTTGCATCGCTCTACGGCACCTTGGCGCTGTTGACAGAAGACGAAAAGCGGCGCGTCAAGGGCTTTATTATCAATAAATTTCGCGGCGACGTCGCAATACTAAAGCCGGGCTTAACCATGTTAGAAGACATGACCGGCTTGCCGGTATTGGGCGTGCTGCCCTATACGCAGCTACAAATTGAAGATGAAGATTCGCTGGCCGAGCGCTTTCGGCTGCGCCAAGACGACGACAAAGCGCTGACGATTAGCGTCATTTACTTGCCGCATATTTCAAACTTTACCGATTTTAACGCACTGGAAACGCAAGACGACGTCAGGCTCAACTTCGTGATGCGCGGCGCGGCCATTCCGCCATCGGACATCGTCATTATACCGGGCTCTAAAAACACGATAGAAGATATGGTCTATTTGCATCAAAGCGGTTTGGCCAAGCAAATTATTCGCCATCACCGCGCTGGCAAAATGGTCATCGGCATCTGCGGCGGCCATCAAATGCTGGGCGAAATTATCGAAGACCCACTCGGCACCGAATCGTCGTTGCCGTCAGTTAACGGGCTGGGCCTGTTGGCGATGGCGACGGTGTTTGATCCCGAAAAGACGACGACGCGCGTCAGTGGCAGGCTCGCTCAATTGAGCGGCCAATTGGCGCCGCTCAGCGGCATGGCCGTCAGCGGCTACGAAATTCACATGGGGCAAACAGAGCTGCGCGGCGAAACGGCCGAACTGTTGACAATTGAAAACTCGCTCGGCGCGCAGACGGCGCGCAGCGACGGCGCACACAATCGGGCGGGCAATGTGTTTGGCACCTATCTGCACGGCATTTTCGACGATATCGCCTTTACCCGCAAATTGCTCAACATCGTCAGAGCACAAAAGGGCTTGGCGCCCGAAACCAGCGAAGTGAAAGACTTTAAGGCCTTTAAGGACAATCAGTACAATCGTCTGGCCGACCTGTTGGAAAGCCATTTAGATATCGATAAAATTATCGCCATTATGGACGACTGGCAATGAAGGCACTGCTCTTGGCCATCGCCTTAGATGCCCTAGTCGGCGATCCCAACTACAAATTGCACCCCATTCGGCTAATGGGGAGCTTGATTGGCGGCCTCGAAAAGTGGCTCTACCAAACGACCGAGCGGCGTCGCCAATTTTGGCGCGGCGTCGCCTTGGTGACGATTTGTACGGCGCTGGTTGCACTGTTGGCAGTTGCCCTGCAATATGCCTTTAGCGGCCTGTTTGGCAGCTACGCTTGGTTGGCGACGGGCGTCGTGCTCAGTCAGCTGCTGGCGACGCGCAGTTTATACGACGAGGGCAGGCGCATTAAAGATGTGCTGGCAACTGGCGACCTGGCGGCGGCGCGCCGCAAAATTGGCTATTTGGTCAGTCGCCAAACGGCCGATTTAACGGCGCGCGACATCTACAAGGCGGCAGTTGAAACGCTGACCGAAAATACGACCGACGCCATTGTGGCGCCGCTCTTTTTCTATTGCCTGTTCGGCTTTGCCGGCATCGCCGTTTACAAGATGATTAACACTTTAGACAGCATGATTGGCTACCGCAATCGGCGTTACGAATACTTTGGCAAGTTTGCCGCGCGGCTCGACGACGTGGCAAATTTTATACCGGCCCGCTTGGCGGCGCTGTTTATCGTGCTGGCGGCGCTGTTGTTGCGCGATGACGCGGCGGCAGCTTGGCGCTGCTTTAGCGAGCAGCGCAGCTGGCAAAACAGCCCCAATGCGGGTTGTACCGAAGCGGCCATGGCCGGCGCGCTCGGCGTTAAATTGAGTGGGCCAACCTACTATTTTGGCAAGTTAAACGACCGCCCCTATATTGGCTACGGCTCAACTGCTATTGGCGCCACTCAATTGACCAAGGCAATGCACTATGTGATCGTCGTGGCGCTGTTGGCCTATGCAGGGGCACTGTTAGCGTTGAGGATATTATGAATACATTTGAACACGGTGGAAAAATATTTGACGCAGCGGTCGATTTGGGGCTTAGCATCGAACAAATCGACGATTTTAGCGCCAATATTAACCCGCTAGTCGATCGTCAAAAACTAATTGAATGGGCGGGTGACTGTTGGTCGAAAGTAGCGCATTACCCAGATGTCGATTACCGCCTGCTGCGCCAGTCGATTGCCGACTATCACGGCGTTACAGCCGATTGCGTGGTCGTCGACAACGGCGCGACGCCGCTGATTGAAACTGTCGTGCGGGTGCTCGCCGTCAAGCGCGGCCGCCTAATGGCGCCGACCTTTGCCGAATACGAACGCGCCCTGCGGCGCGCCGCTGTGGCCGTCGACGTCGTCGCGGCCGATGCCAATTTTAAGGCGCCGCTCGGGCGATTAACCAGTGGTCTAAAGGCGGGCGACATCATCTTTATTTGCACGCCGAACAACCCAACCGGTTTGTTGACGCCGCTGGCCGATTTAATCGCGCTGCTAGAACAACTGCCCAAATCGGTCTACTGCTTGGTCGACGAGTCGTTTTTAGCGTTTAGTCAGTTGGCCGAAGCGGCTTCGCTGGTGCCGCATATCGACCGCTTTGACAATTTAATTGTGCTGCGCTCGGCCACAAAATTTTTTGGCATTCCCGGCCTGCGCAGCGGCTATCTGTTGACGGCCAATCGGCAATTGCAGCGCAAACTGGCCGCGGCACTGCCAATATGGCGGGTTAACGCCATTGCCGAACAAGTCGTCAGCAACGCCTTAAAAGATGCGCCATTTCACGCCGCAACGCGCCGCTATATCGCCGCCCAGCGCAGCTATTTAACGGCGCAGCTGACGGCGCTGGGTTTTACGGTCTACCCATCTGACGCCAATTATTTACTGCTAAAATGCAATCGTCAATTAGATTTATACCATCTTTTATACCGCCACGGCATATTAATTCGGCGCTGCCAAAACTACCATGGGCTCGACGCCAACTACTATCGCATCGCCGTAAAGACGGCGGCTGCCAACCAAAGGTTGGTCGCACAAATGACCAAAATAAGGGAGCATACCATTGATTAAGGCAATTTTACTGGGCATATTAGAGGGCCTAACTGAGTTTTTACCGGTGTCATCGACCGGACATCTGATTTTATTTAAGAATTTACTGGCCTTTGACGGCCAATTTTCGAACGTCTTTAGCGTCGTCATCCAAATGGGCGCAATACTGTCGGTGGTCGTCTACTTTTTTAAAGACCTAATACCAAAGAGCACCAGTCGGGCCGACGTCAACGACTTCTTTGGCCTTTGGGCCAAGGTGGTCGTCGGCATTATTCCGGCCGCCCTAATTGGCATTCCGTTTGAAGATGTCATCGACCGCTATTTATTTAACCCGCTGACGGTGGCCGTGGCACTGGTGGTCGGCGCCATTTGGATACTGTTGGTCGACAGGCCGCCAAGTGACGATGCGGCGCGTGCTACCAGCATCAAACAGCTGTCTTATAAACAAGTGCTCGGCATCGGCGCCTTTCAGTGCTTGGCGCTAATCCCCGGCATGTCGCGCTCGGCAATGACCATTATCGGCGGCTTAATGGTCGGCGCATCGCGTCGTGTTGCAGCTGAGTTTTCGTTTTTTATGGCCATTCCGGTACTGGGCGGCGCCGGCCTAATTAAACTGCTCAAGTACGGCCTAAATTTCAGCGCCGAACAGTGGCAATTATTGGCGGTCGGCACGCTGGTTTCATTTGTCGTCGCCTATTTGGTAATCGCCGCCTTTATGAGCTATATTAAGCGGCACAGCTTTAAGCCGTTCGCCTATTATCGCATCGTCTTGGGCGCCGTCGTATTAATTTTTTGGCTGGTGAAATAATGATAAACATCGTTTTATACCAACCGGAAATTCCGCCCAACACGGGCAATATTGCGCGCACTTGTGCATTGACTAAAACGCCGCTGCACCTCATTAAACCGCTCGGCTTTTCAGTTGACGACAAGGCGCTCAAGCGGGCTGGGCTCGACTATTGGCATTTGCTCGACGTCACGCTGCACGAATCGCTCGACGATTTTTTGGTCTACCGCGGCGCTACGCCACTTTATTTGGCGACCACTAAGGCGCCGCGCTATTACCATCAAGTGCGGTATCCGGCGAGCTGCTATATCGTGTTCGGCAAAGAAACGGCCGGCCTGCCCAGTGCGTTGCACGACCAATTTGCCGATACGCGCATTAAACTGCCGATGCGCAGCCACGCCGACGCGCGCTCGCTCAACTTGAGCAACGCCGTCAACATCATCTTATACGAGGCGTTGCGCCAGCACAATTTTGCCGGCTTGCTCTAGGGCAGATCGATAAAACTTGCAAAACCAGCTAATTTTGTTAGAATAGTTGTGGTGTGTCAATCACCACGGCTGAATAATTGTAGCGTAGATAAGAGGGGGAATTGATATGGCAATTAAATTAATTACGGATAGTGTAGCAGATATTCCCAAGCAGTTGGCCGCGCAGCACGACATCATCGTCATGCCGCTGACGGTAAATTTTGACGATCGTTCGTATGTCGATGGCGTCGAAATGGACATCGACACCTTTTTTGAAAGGCTGGCCGACAGCGCGCAGCTGCCGACCACATCACAAGTGCCAATTGGCGTCTTTTTAGAAAAATTTCAGTCGCTGCTAGCCGAAACCGACGATTGTTATTTTGGTCTGTTTATGTCGGCTAAGATGAGCGGTACTTATATTGCGGCCCTGCAGGCGGCGCAGGAAATTGACAGCGACCGCATCATGGTGATGGATTCGCGGCTGGTATCATTTACCTTTGGCCAAGTCGTTTTGGCGCTGGCCGAAAATTTAAGTAAGGCCAATAGCTTGGCCGATGTTGCGGCACTGGCCGAGCGCTTAATTGCGGCGACTAAAGCGCGCTATATCGTCGATACACTCGACAATTTGCGCAGGGGCGGCCGCCTAAAGCCAACTGAGGCCTTTTTTGGCAGCATGCTCAACATCAAGCCGATATTGACGATTGCCGACGGCGAATTAAAGGCCGCCGGCAAGGCGCGCGGCCGCAAAAAGGCGCTTAAATTAGTGCTCGATTGGCTCGACGATAACGCCTTTGACCTGTCCAACAAGTACGTCGCCATTTTTAATGCGCAGTCGAAAAATTATCAAGAACAACTAAAAACGGCCTTAATAGAGCGCTATCCCGGTATTATTTTAACTGAGGCCGAAATCGGCTGTGTGGTAGGTACACACTCCGGTCCGGGCTGTATCGCGCTCAGTTTTATCGACATTGACAAAGATGTTATTTGATTTTTTGTTGATTTTTTTGTCAAAAAGGAGTAGTATCGTATTACGTATAACAGCATTGTAATAGCGCTGTTATCGAGTTGTAATAACTAGGAGGAGTAAATGAAAAGATTATTATCAACAATTTTGGTCGTTGCATTGGTTGCCGCTTTGGCAATCGGTTGTACGCCAAGTGAGCCGCCAGCAGAGACGACGGCTGCCCCAGCAGAAACGACAGCAGCCCCAGACGAAACGACAGCCGCACCAGCTGAAACGACAGCTGCACCGGCCGAAACGACGGCTGCCCCAGCAGATGAAGCTGGCTCAATTACAATTGGTTTAGTTACAGATGTCGGCGGTATCGACGACAAGTCATTTAACCAAGGCACTTGGGAAGGCATCTTGCGCTATGCTGCCGACAATAACTTAGCAGAGAGCGCTTATCGCTATGTTCAATCGAACACCGATGCCGATTACTTGCCTAACTTGTCGTTGTTTGCCGATGAAGAATTAGACATCATCATCGCACCGGGCTTCTTGTTCAACGATGCAATGACAGAAGTTGCCGGTTCTTACCCAGACCAGAAGTTTATGTTAATCGACTCAGTCGTCGAGCAACCCAATGTCGCTTCAGCAGTATTTGCCGAGCACGAGGGTTCTTTCTTGGTCGGCGTTGCCGCTGCCTTAAAGGCACAAGAAGCCGGTAAAGACACCGTCGGTTTCTTAGGTGGTATGGACTTCCCGATTATCCAAAAATTTGAAGCTGGTTTCGAACAGGGCGTTGCCGCTGTCGATCCCAACATCAAAGTTTTAGTCGAGTACGCTGGCGACTTTGCCAATCCGGCAGTTGGCGCTACATTGGCCGCTAAAATGTACGACGAAGGCGCTTATGTCATCTACCACGCAGCTGGTGGCACGGGCAATGGCGTATTCAAAGAAGCCAAAGGTCGCGTCACGAATGGCGGCGACGTATGGGCAATCGGCGTCGACAAAGACCAATATGCAGACGGCGTTTACGAAGACGGCAAATCAGTTGTCTTGACGTCAATGGTCAAGCGCGTTGACTTAGCCGCTTACACGGCAGCTAAAGAAGTTGCTGAAGGCGCTTTCTCTGGCGGCGTTAAAGTGTTCTCGTTGTCAAATGACGGCGTTGGCATTCCGGCTGAAAACCCGAACTTGACTGACGAGTGGCAAAAGCAAATTGAAGATTTCAAAGCTAAAGTTATCAGCGGCGAAATTACAGTTGGCGAAACGCCCAAACGCGTTCAATAGTTAAAAAACTAAAAAAGTATTTAATCTACCAAAAAAGGGGGCAAACTGCCCCCTTTTTTATGATATAATAAAGTGCTGGGTTTATTTGCATTGCGGCAAATAAGTGTAGCAGTCTAGTTTTTTGGAGGTGGAATATGGACTATGTCATTGAAATGCTCAATATCACCAAAGATTTTCCGGGCATTCGCGCCAATGACGACGTCACGCTACAGGTTAAGCGTGGTGAAATTCACGCTTTGTTAGGTGAAAATGGCGCTGGCAAATCGACGTTGATGAGTATTTTATTTGGGCTCTATAAGCCAAATAAGGGGCAAATTAAGGTAAACGGCAATGTCGTTACCATTGATAACCCGCTGAAGGCGACCGAGCTCAAAATTGGAATGGTGCACCAACACTTTAAGTTGGTTGAAGACTTTACGGTTGCCGAAAATATTATTCTCGGCGTCGAAACGACCAAGTCGCTTGGTCGACTCGATTTGGATAAGGCAATTGAAAAGGTAACCGCACTATCCGAAAAATTTGGCTTAAAAGTCGATCCAACGGCAAAAATTGAAGATATTTCGGTTGGCATGCAGCAGCGCGTTGAGATACTAAAGATGCTCTATCGCGAAGCCGAGGTGTTAATCTTTGACGAACCGACCGCCGTTTTGACACCACAAGAAATCGACGAATTGATTACGATTATTCGCGGCTTTGCCGCCGAGGGCAAATCGATTATTCTGATCACGCATAAATTAAAAGAAATTAAGGCCGTCGCCGACCGCTGTACGGTATTGCGGCGCGGTAAATATATTGGCACCATCGACGTGGCCGATGCCAGCGAAAAAGACTTGGCCGAAATGATGGTCGGTCGCGAGGTGACCTTTAGCGTCGCCAAGGGCGAGGCCAAAATGGGCGAAGAAGTGCTGCGCGTCGAAGACTTAGTCGTCAAGGACAACCGCAAGCTAAAGGCCGTTAAGGGCGTTTCGTTTGCCGTGCGAGCCGGTGAAATTTTGGGCATTGCCGGCATCGACGGCAATGGTCAAACCGAATTAATTGAAGCAATTACCGGTTTGCGGCCAGCCGAAAGTGGCAAGGTGTTTATCAACGGCAACGACATTACCGGCGCATCGGTCAGAAAGTGCACCGAGGCCGGCATTGGTCACATTCCGCAAGACCGCCACAAGCACGGTTTGGTACTAGACTTTTTACTCGATGAAAACTTGGTGTTGCAGACCTACTATAAAGAACCCTATGCCATCAGGGGCATTATTCAAGAGCAGGCCGTCGCCGATAAGGCCAATCAAATTATCGAAGAATTTGACGTGCGCTGTGGCAAGGGGCCCAAGACGGGCGCTCGCTCGATGTCGGGCGGCAATCAGCAAAAGGCCATTGTCGGTCGCGAAATTGACCGCTCGCCCGACTTGTTAATTGCCGCGCAGCCGACGCGCGGGCTCGACGTCGGCGCCATTGAGTACATTCACAGTCGCATCGTCGAAGAGCGCGATGCCGGCAAGGCGGTGTTGTTGGTTTCGCTCGAACTAGACGAAGTCATGAACGTATCAGACCGCATCGCCGTCATTTACGAAGGTGAAATCGTCGGCATCGTCAAGCCGTCAGAAACCGATGAAAACGAAATTGGTCTGATGATGTCTGGTTCAAAGAGGGTGGCTGCTAATGAATAAGATAAGAAATTTTATAACAGATGAAAAGCACTTTAATATCGTCGTGCCCTTTATCGCCATTTTAGGCGCCTTTATTCTCGGCACGATTATCATGCTGATTACCGGCGAAAACCCACTCGATGCCTATAAATCGATTATTCGTTCAGTCAGCGGGATCAACCTAGCTAAAATCGGTACCGACAAGTTCTTTAACCCGCGCATGATTGGCGAGTACATCACCGTACTGCTACCGATTATCTTGACCGGTCTGTCGGTAGCCTTTGCCTTCCGCACCGGCCTATTTAACATCGGCGCCGAGGGTCAGTTGATGATGGGTTCGTTGACGGCCATCGTAATTGGCATCATGTTTGAACTGCCCAAAATTATTCACCTGCCGTTGGTCATTTTCGGCGCCGTTTTGGCCGGCGCACTGTGGGGCGCCATTCCCGGTTATCTCAAGGCGCGCTTTCGGGTGCACGAGGTCGTCGTCACCATTATGCTCAACTACGTCGCACTATACACCTCAAACTGGGTGTTAAAGGCGCTGCCCGGTTCAAACAATGTCAAAACCGTACCGGTGCACGAAACGGCCAATTTGCGCAGCGAATTTTTGCGCGGCATCACCAACGGTTCACGCCTACACTGGGGCTTTGTGCTGGTTATTCTAGCCGTCATCTTCTTCTGGTATATCATCGATAAGACGACCTTTGGCTACGAGCTGCGCGCCGTTGGTTACAATAGCGAAGCGGCCAAATACGCCGGCATGAAAGTCAATCGCAACGTCATGTTGTCAATGGCCATCGCCGGCGGATTTGCCGGTTTGGCGGGCGCCATGATCGCCGTCGGTACATTTGACTACGGTCGCGTTATCGCTACCGCCGAGGGCTTTGGCTTTGATGGCATCGCCGTCGCGCTGCTCGGCGGCAATACTGCCTTGGGCTCGGTGTTCGGCGGCATTTTGTTCGGCGGTCTAAAGAGCGCCCAAAAATTTATGCAGTCGAATGGCATTCCACAGGAAATTGCCATTATCATCTCCTCCTTAATGGTACTATTTGTGGCGATGAAATTTGGTATTCAAGACATCTTAAAAGCAATGCGCCCGCACGTCGATAAGGAGGTGAAGTAATGTCTCTTAGCACGATATTATCAATTCTAAATTTAACCTTAATATACGCCACGCCAATTTTAGTGGCCTCACTGGGCGGTCTGCTCAGCGAGCGCAGCGGCGTCGTCAACATCGCCCTAGAGGGCCTAATGATGATTGGCGGCTTTGTCGGTGCGACTGCAACAGTGCTGTTAGAACCCTATTTTAGCGGCGACTGGATACTGTTCGTGCCTTGGATTGGCATGCTGCTCGGCATGCTGTTTGGCGCCCTGTTTTCATTAATACACGCCTATGTCAGCGTCAACTTAAAGGCCGACCAAGTTATTTCCGGTACGGCAATTAACCTGTTGGCCGGTGGCATTACCATTTACTTTGCACAAATTATCTTTAATCAACAGCGCACCGAAACCTTTCAACGCGGCTTCGTTAAAACCAGCATTCCGATCTTAAAAGACATTCCAATTATCGGACCAATTTTCTTTGAAAATATGTTCTACACCGTTTACTTGGGCTTGGCATTGGTCGGCGTCATTTGGTTCTTCGTCTACAAAACGCCATTTGGCATGCGCTTGCGCGCAACTGGCGAAAATCCCCACGCCGTCGCCAGTACCGGCATTAGCGTATTTAAGATGCGCTACTGGGGCGTCGTGTTATCGGGTGCATTTGCCGGCATGGCGGGAGCCATTATGGTGCTGACGCTCGATACGCAGTACACCATCGTCAGTATTCACGGCACTGGCTTTATTGCGCTGGCCGCCTTAATCTTCGGCAAATGGCGCCCCTTTGGCGTACTGGGTGCCAGCTTATTCTTCGCCTTTTCGCAAGTCTTTGCCATCTTTGCCAACAACATCGAATGGCTGGCCTCAATGCCGCTCGAACTGTTTAAGGCTCTGCCCTATGTGTTTACTGTTATCGCCCTCATTATCTTTAGTGGCAAATCGGTTGGGCCGAAGGCCGCCGGTGAAATTTACGACGTCGGCAAACGCTAAAATCGGTAGGTGCATATGTTAAAACAGACAATACAAAATATTAAACCACTCGACGCGCTTTGGTTATCTAAAGCGCGTCAGCGCGTCGATAATTTAATTAAACCGGTCGGCAGCTTGGGTAAATTAGAAGACTATTACGTCAAGTTGGCGGCCATTCAACAAACGCTTCGACCGCGCGCCGATAAGCGCGCCGTCGTCGTCTTTAGCGGCGACCACGGCGTCATCGCCGAAGACGTCGCGGTCTGCCCACAGGCCGTTACCCTACAGCAGACTGAAAACTTTGTGCGCGGCTATACGGGCGTTTGCGCCATTGCCAAACAGGCCGGCGCCAAGCTGTTTCCGGTCGATGTAGCCGTCAATGGCAAGCTGTCAGTAGACGGCGTGATCGATCGCAAATTAGCCTACGGTTCAGACAATATCTACAAGGGGCCGGCGATGAGTCGGCAGCAGGCCATAAAGGCCGTCGCAGTCGGCATAGAAATTGTGACAGATGTCGCCGCACAGGGCTACAACATTTTGGCAACCGGCGAAATGGGCATTTGCAACACGACGCCAAGCGCGGCAATTTTGGCCGTTTTAACCGGTCTTGACGCCGGCGCAGTTACCGGCATGGGCGCCAATTTAGACGACGCGCGCGTGCGCCATAAAATTGAAGTTGTGCGCACGGCAATTGCCGTTAACAAGCCCAATAAAGACGATGCCATTGACATTATCAGCAAGGTTGGCGGCTACGAAATCGCCGCCATGACGGGCGCCTTTTTGGGCGCTGCGGCCGGTGGCGTCGCCATCGTCGTCGACGGCTTTATCGCCACCGTTGCGGCCCTGCTAGCTGTACAGTTGGCGCCGGCCGTTAAGGACTATTTAATTGGCTCGCACCAGAGCCGTGAAAAGGGTGCTGCCATCGCCACGGAACAATTGGGTTTAGCGCCGCCGCTCGATATGGCGATGCGCTTGGGCGAGGGTTCCGGTGCCGCCTTGATGTTCAATATCGTCGATGCAGCCTGCTATATGGGCAGTGAGATGATTACCTTCGACGAAGCCGGCATCGGCGTCGTTTAAGCTGACAATTGCGCGCTCTGTCATTTCGGGCGAGTGATGCCTTTTGTGATAGCCCTTTATGTCCGCGCTACGGTGGACGCGTGAACGGCGCAGTGGTGGAATTTATCGCAGTCCTTATGCTAACGCTGCGGGAGGCGTCTGGTCGCAAATGCAAGCATTTGCTGGCGCTGGTCGTAAACGTTCCGTTTACTGCTCGCGTAAGCAACCCACTCGACCAAGCAGCCCGGTCCTCGCTAAAGTCGCCAATGGCGACTTTTACGCAACGGCCTGCGAGAATTATTTGTAACGCGCCTACGCGCCAAGTACGCGCAGCCATTAAAGGGCC
>PDWI01006847.1_pt1 | contig 20401 bp, 20 predicted proteins | sample 1430891 | NCBI WGS metagenome assembly PDWI01 (sample SAMN01162508, study PRJNA174530) | Oral metagenome, whole genome shotgun sequencing project. | biome: Marine environment; feature: Marine mammal; material: Swab sample of the gingival sulcus; isolation source: swab sample of gingival sulcus... | reverse complement strand
TGTCTTCGTCAATGCCACCGATGTTTTGCGGCAGTTGGCGACCATTTGGATCAGTGGCCGTATGCTCGGCAAAATCGATTTGTTTTGGCAAGCGCGACAATAAGCCTTTTAAGACTTCTGCGTGGTTTTTCTTGACCACTGCGCCGGCCTCGGCAAAGTCTAGGAACTTGTCTTCGCTGGCGTCCATAAGCACCGATACCACTGCGGTTTTTTCTGCCGGTAATAGCTGGCCGGTTTTAACCAGCCCCTCGGCAAAGTCGGCGCAACGCGATTCGTGCTCGACGGCGGCTTTTTTGGCTAATTCGTCTTCACGCTGTTTGATAGCGGCCTCGCGGGCGGCAAGTGCTGCCTCGTCAGCGGCAAGCTTGGCTTCTCGCTCAGCGAAGTCTTGCGTTTCCCCAGTAGACGCAGGCGCCTTTGGGGTCTTTGTTTTTTCGGGCATAGTTTTGTCCTCGGTTGTTGATGTTGAAAATTCAGTAAATTCGTAGATGGCGCAATCGCTATCATCTTTGAAGTCTTTTAGTCCCGACCACTTTCCACTGGAGTGGTCGGGTAAACCCTTGACCGCCGGCGGCTGGGCACCCAAAAAGCCGACATGGCGTAAGTACGGTTTGCCGGGTGTTGGATTTGAGGGGTGATTGGCATCGTAGAAACTGGCGCTACGCTTTTTAAAGCGGCCGTCTTTGAGCATTTTTTCAAATTGCGGCTCAACTTGGGCAAAGTCTGCGTATAGCGTTCCGCTGCCTTCGTCAAATGATAGTGACTTCACCCAACCGTAGGCAGGGTGATTGTCTTTGGGGTGGCCAATTACGGCCGGGGCTTCATGACTTCCGGGTTGATAGCTGGCTGCCACAGCACGGACAAAGTCCGGTGTGGCGTCTAACGTCTGTCCACTGGTCGCGGTGTGAGCGCCAGTTTTAAAGATTGCGATTCTATTCATAAGGCCAGTTTAACGACTGACCGGCAGGGTTCTAATTGGACTGGTTTTAGGAGTTGGCGTGGGTGGTTGCGCGATTTCTTTAACTGGCGTGGTATTGTACGATGCTTAATAGTGTTTACAGCGATTGATAAACACCCTTGACGGCGTTTATTTAATTTGCGGCGGCACTTGGTCGGATTTTAGCGCAAAGACGCTTAAATCGGCTTTTTAGGCCAGTGCTTTCGCAAGCTCGCTATCAACAAAATCTAGTATTTCATCGATTTTGTCAGGATGCAGTCCATCAAACGGCAAATAAGGCCGCGCGGGGGTGTTTTTATCAGGCCGACCAAACTGCATCGCCGGGGCGTAATCATCAACCCCGGCGGACTTGACACCGACCCGTGAGAATTTGCGGCCGTAATCGCTGGTTACGCGGCTGGCAAGATTACCTTCAACCCGCAAAATATCACCGGGCCATTTGCCTTTGGCTTTCCGCTGTTTGATGGTGTCGGCGTCTAAATGGGCCCACTTTTCATGCGTTGACGGGTTCCATTCGTTTTCAAACGCCTCCTCAACGTCATCTTCGAGTATCCCGGCAATGCCGCGCATAATGTCGCTCATATCACCGCTAAGCAACGCCTCTAGCCTGCCTAGCTTGGCGGTGATTTCAGCGGTGGCGAGATTGTTTGATTGTTTGTGTTTTGCCATACGGCTGTTATTTTGCTATGATTATCAGTGCAGTTAGTCTCGCGGAATGCTCTACTTGGTTGGAGGCTGTATTAGGGCGAGTGTGCAACGTGACTAAGACCAAGCTTAGTCCGTATCGGCGGGGGTCGCCCCGCTATTTCTTTGATAAATTCTCAAACCCTTTCTACGCGTATTCAACCTTTGCAATATTTCCGCCCTGGATTCGTGCTGGGTGCGCTGAAAAATCGTCGAGCCATACCACTGCCCTTTTTCACGGGTAAAAACAGCAAACCCAAACAGGTTATCACCTAAGTCGATCACTCGCAGGTAGTAGCGTTTTAACGCCCACTTTTTAGTCACGGGCTCCTGTTCCCAATTAATCCATATTTCATCAGGTTCTTTGAGGGTATCGGCAAGCAATGGTAAAAAGCGCCCGCGCTGGCCTTTGTTAATTTTATATTCGCCCGTTTTGCGATCTTTAAGCAAGTCCGCACTAATCGGCATGACTTCCCCCGTCACGTCTGTGATATGTTTCACCTCACCCGGTTTAATATCAAACTCGGATAAAAACGCGGTGGCGTATTTTTCGGCACTTAGATTGCCCGGCAGTATTTTATCGCTTTCTGCCACGCGCTTAAGTAAATCCACATTGTCGGCAGTGATGTCGCCAAATTGCGGGATAAACGGCATCGCCTGCACCTTGCCGCCGTTGTAGCCGAAGCCTGCATCAACATTCATCGCCTTATCACTGCCTTTGGCGGATACGCGCCAGCGGTACGGAACGATGGCGCTTGTACCGGTGTCGTCGGTATTTTTGACAGGAATATCTTCTTGGGTGATTTCGCCCTTGCTGATTTCGAGCCCTCGACGATCAATATTGGCTTGGCTTAGGGCGCGAACGCGGCAGCGGCAATTAAAGCCATTCGGCGGCCACATGATATCCCATATCGGGTCATCTATGTGGTAGACGCGGCCATGTTGGGCTGCGTGCGGTGGTCGACTGCTTTCATCACGCACGGCCACGTATTGGATAAACGGGCGATTATCGCGATTGTCGTTGAAACGCTGCCACCGGCCAGCCATATAGGCGCTTTGCATATTCTGCCGGGCAATGATTTTAATGCGGCGTACACTGCCACGCAGGACTTGCTTTTGCGCTTTGTCGTCTAATCCCGTGATTTTTACAGCGCCACCGGTGTCGCCGTAATACCAACCCTTTTTTGCCAGCGCTTCGGCGATTTGTTTAGCGGTGATAGCGCTGGCTTTGCCCTGTTTGATACCCTCGGTAATACCATTAAAAACCTCGGCAATTAAATCCACGCGAGTCTCTCCAACGATAGTTTTTGCATAAGCGTTGGCTTCCTCCCATAAATCTGCCCAGTGTTTTGTTACAGCGATACCCTGCTTGTCCAGGTACGCGGTAATTTGGTCGGTGCTCATATGGGCAAAACTGGCATAAAGCCCTGCCGGTATGCGCTTGGGTTTTGCCATTACTTACTCCGTCTCCTCGGCGGCTGCGTCTAATTCCCCGGCAACCCGGGCGATAAATAATGCTTTGGCTAAAAAATCTTGCAGCTCGGCAAAGGTTAAATCCGGATAGCTTTCCAGCAACTTGTTCGCTAAATCATTGCGATCAGCGGCATTGATTTGCAACAGCGTTTCAGTTTCGGGCTTGAGCAAATGATTGATTTCAGTATCCGATAAGCCAAATAGATTAGCCATAGCGTCTTCGCCGGTTGGTGATTCGGCAATCCCGTTACCACGCTCGGCGAAGTCTCGGGGCGATTTTTCATCAGCATCGGGACGGCCATTATCTTGCGGCTTGTTTTCTGCCGTCCGCTCATCATCTGCCCCCTGTTTTCCGGCATCAGTCTTCTGCTTAGGCATCTCTTCCCAGTCACCACCCAGGGTTTCGCTGACTGTATCCAGTGTTGGGCGATAGCCAACCTTGGCCATATTGGCATAACTTTGTGTTTGCAGCTGGTTGTCAACCTCATCTTTGGTGAGCAGCCATAGCTTGGGCGGTGTGACGCCGGGGAAATTCCACTCGCACAACCATTTGATTACCGTGTTGCTGAGGCTGGAACATAGCAAATCCGCATCGGCTTTGATAATATCGTCTTTAACGCTGTCTTGTACTTCGGCTTTGTACTGTCCGCCAACTGCAAGTGATGTCATCACCTGCCCAGCGATAATAATGGCAATCGCTTCGTCCATGTAACGGCACAGCTTTTCATAATCGCCGGCACCGGATTCGCCTTCCAGCATTTCAATCTTTGTACCTATAGGCGATATTGTGCTGCTGCCATTGCGGATAGCATTAAGTGCCTCGGAAAGCTTGCGTTTGTCCTCTTCAACGGTGCCGCTTCGCGGATCATACTGGCCGTGGGGGGTCGATGTCGCTGCTTTCTCGTTTCCGACCAGCCAAAACTTGACGTTGGATTTTTTAAACAATACCGGCCAAAACAAAAAGTGCGCCAAGCCAAGCCCGTATGGGTTATCTGTGGTATCGCCGCCGGCAGAATACGTCCAAAATTTACGCGGTGGCATTGCCTTTTCATCATTGCCGGCAGTAAACAGTAATTCGCCTTTTTTGCCAAACTTAAAGTTTGCGCGGTCACGCACTTTGATGTCTTTCAGTGTGACTCTGTTATCAGCAACACCCCATAGTATTTCACCGACGGCAAAGCCGTAGTACACGCCCCACTGCATATTCTTCAGGATCCGGTCGATATTTAAACTTTCCAGCTGCTGCTTGATAAACTCGGCGGCTTCAACTTCTTTCGGGTCATTTTCATTGGCAGGCAATACCTGACGCTCCAGCTTAGTCAGCGCCGTTTGCCGTTGCGTCCACGCACCGAACACAGTACTGTCAATCAGCACGTCACGGTACAGGTTATAATCGCCGCCCAGACGCTCAGTTAAAATACTGTCGATGGTTTCAATCTCGTTGTCACCGTGAATAATGCCGATTTCAGCGCTGTCCTTGGTGGGGCGGCCAATTAAATGTTGTGAATTTTGTTTGCCAGGTTTATTAGTAGGCATATGCTAGCGCCAAGGCAATAGCGGCGTCACCGTGGCGGTCTTTGTCCTGTCCGGTTTTGCCTTTGGGTAGCTTGATGATGCCGTCGATTTTTTGTAAGTGCCGCAAATCGTCAATAATGTTGCTGTCTTTAGGGATGCAAATGTCGTCATCTTCAAAAGCTGCAACAAATGGCGGCATGTGCTCGCTGTACCACGCATTGTTTAGCTTGACGGCATTAATACGATTACCATAGCGATCAGTGGCGGCCTCGGCCAAATATTCACCATTACCGGTAGCGTCAAACCAGCCAGCACTAAAGCGCGGCAGACGGTCACAAATATAAAAAACAATCTGCACCTGCTGGGCGTGGGGAATGTTTGATAACTCCACCAAGAACGGTGTGGTTTTGCGGGTGTTTTGCTCAATTGCCAGCGGTGCCAGTACCGATAAATCACCGCTGCGGGCAAAGTCCATACCAAAAACATGCTCGCGGGCAGCATCCAGTTTTTCTAATAGTGGCACCAGATTGTCGGCACACCAATCGGCAATCTCGGCCCGGCGTAGGTGTTCAGGATACTGCGCCCAATTATCGGGTTTTTCCAAACGCAAGACCGGCGCGTCATCGGCGCGCAGTTGCAATAAGGCCCGTGAGAGTACAGCGCCGCCGCTGTTGCTGGGGATAACGCGCAATTCTTCGTCAGCATCGTTGCCGTATTGATCATACATATCTTTTCGCCACGCGGCTTCCCCAGCGGTTGTCCACTCAACGCCACGCACTTGGCAAATGCGGCGGTAAAGACCTTGCTCACAGGCTTGATCAAAGGTGGTGCGGTGCAGGCTGTACGGTTTTTTGCCTGCTTTAATGTCTTCGCATAGCTGATTAAACGGATTGTCAACGCCATCGTGGGTGCTGATCACTGCTACTTTACCACCCCACATTAACAGGGCGATTGCGGCTTTTATCAGCTCACCCAGCTCGGCGTGGAATGCTGCCTCATCGATAATCACATAACCCTGTTTACCACGCAGGTTTGACGGGCGGGATGACAAGGCAGTGATGCGGTAACCACTGGCGCAGCGAATAACAAAGGTTAAAATATCCTTGTCGTCGTCTTTGACGGTAATTTCTTGCACCGCGTCGGCAACCAGTTGATAGTGTTTTATCCAGTTGGCGCTGTCGCGGATAAATTCCTCGGCCATGTCTTTGTTGTAGCCGATATACCAAACATCCATGCCAGATTGGGCTGCCGCGATTAATGCCGCCTCGGCAGCCGTTGACCAACTAATACCAATACGGCGGGATTTCTCATAGACGCGCACCGGCGAGTCATCATTAACCCAGTCGTTTTGATACGGTAGCAACACCCCGGCAGTCATCTAGCCTCCTAATATTTTTTGCTTGATTAACAGCACGGCATCATCGGACAATCCTTGCTGTTTGGCGGTTTTTTCAACATCTTTGGCAGCTTTTGCTAACGCGCGTTGCTCAATCTCGCGCTGGCGTTTTTCGTTGATGGTTGCCGAGTTTTCCAGTTTCTCAATCGCGTGAGCCAGCTCCTTGAGCGATTTCGGATCAATAAGTTCATCGGTTTCCGACAGCTTGATTGACGTGGTGAAAACTCGCGGCTTTGTTGGATTTTCTCGCCAATCTCGTTCATCTCCACCGCATAGCGATTTACCGCGCTTTTACTGCGCGGTTTTTCGCCGATTTCTTCTAGCAACTCATTAAGTCGCTCGGTGGCCTCTAATTGGCTTATCGTTGGATCACGCAGCCACGCTTGTAGCTGTTCAAGTAACTCAGACGGCAGGGTTTTGATTGTGCTTCGGGTCATTATTTCCCCTTGATATGCGCGATTTCAGAAGGTCGCAAATCGCGCACACCGGCCGCGCGTGACTTGCCTTTGGCAATCTCCAGTCCGCGATCAGTCAATGTTGCAATTTTCAGCGTGCCTAGCGTTTCCAATGTGATAAAATCCTGCTCGGCTAACCACGACAATTGATTATTCAACGTATCTGTTGTTACGTTTTTGCCGTTGGCTTCTAATGCCATACCAATTAACTGTTGGTTTAGTTGATAATCACTGTCAAGCGCAAGCAGTGTTAAGATGCTACGCCGGGTGTCTTGATTGATTATGTGTTGCATCATTTATCCCCCTTTTTAATCAGTGTTTCTAGTATCATTGCCGTGTTATCGGCTGTGCCTTTCATCTCGCCTTCCATTTTCCTTAACAATTCAGACTGACCATTTAACCGCTCGTGAATGTTGTGAATGCTGCGCTTATCGGGCATGTGCTTGATGTTCGCCTGAATTGTCGCCAGTTCGGTTTTTACGGTTGACAGCTCATTGCGGTGCTTGTCTTCCAGTGCTGAAATTTTGGCGGCGTGGGCCTCTTCTAGCTGGGCGATTTTTGTTGCGTTGACCTTGTGTTTAGACAGTATCCACACGTAAATCGCTATGCCCAAAGTTATTACTAACTGCGTAATGTCAAAGATAAACTTCCAAAAGGCCAAATCTTCTTTATTCATTGCCGGGCCTCTATTTCAGCTTGGCAGCCAATACAGCGCGTAGCAGCCGGATAGGCTTGTCGCCTCGCTGCAGGAATGGGTATTCCGCAACCAATGCAATCGGTTGTGCCGGGTTGTTTGATTTTCGTCGTCACTGCGCTGATTGCTGTTTGGCGCTGGCGTTGTTCTACATCTTTGGCTTTGTCTATGACATCCATGTTATTACTCCAATTGCTGATAATTTTTAACCTGGCATTGCAATAATCAATTGCGGCGTTTTGCTCCAGCAAAAACACAGCAATGTCTTTTTGCGTTGCGTTGATTGGGTTGGGTTTTAGCGGCTTTTGTACCGCTTGGGTTAAGCCCGGTGGTACAGTCACCGGGCGATAAATAATACGCTCGGACGTGCAGCCGGTTAAAACTGCAAAAATCACGGTGCATAAGATTTTGTGATTCATTCGATTGCCTCCAGTGCCTGCTTGAGCACCGGGGCAATCGGGGCATCATCGCCCTTGGGGGCAGCTTTGATACGTTTAATCACCGCGTGATTTTTTTTCTGTATTTGCAACTGCGTTTCCGATAGTGCTTTATAGGCTTGCTTGGTTAATGCGTATTGGGCCTGCAAGGTATTAACTTGTGCGCTTAGCGTTTCGTTTTGTTGCTGCAATAAAGCAGCGGTTTTGGCGCTTTTGCGATATGCTGAAGCGGCAATAATAAGCAGCGCAAACGCCGAAAAGGCGGCAACAAGTAAAAAACGGTTTATAAACATACTAACCGCCCTCCCCAGTGCTGATACTTGCGCTGATGCTGATAGATAATTTTGCGCGGGTAGCCGCGATTTTCTTTAAATGCCCAGCGCGCGCGGCGGCTATATTTTTCAACGTGTCCCCACCATTTAAGGTGGTTCTTACCGTGTTTGGCGGTTAAACGCTTATCGCGATTAATCCAACCTAAACCGCCGTTGTATGCGGCTAAAGCGAACGCCCAGCGGTGGCAGGCGTCTGTGGCCTTGATGCGCTGATACAGCCAGTGATCGTATTTGACCAATGCACGTATGGCCCACTTTGGATTAAAACTGCTGCCCCAGCCCAGAGACTGTGGGTAGAGTTGCTTAATCCAGCGCTCGGTGCTTGGTGTGAATTGCGTCAACCCGTTTGCGTATTTACTGCGGGCGCCTTTGCGCCACAGCGATTCTTGGTGTATTTGTGCCGCAAACATCGGTATCGGTGCGTTTAGCCCGTATTCGGCACGAGCTTCACGGATAACTGTTGGCTTATAAAAAGCGCTGCGCTGCCGGACAGCATCTGATACCTGATAACTGATACCCGATGCCTGGGCCGGCGCGCAGCTAAATGCTGTCATAGAGACAGCGAGGAGACCACCAATGAATTTACGGATTGTCATTGCAGACTCTTTGGTTACAAACCCAGCGCAAAAGCGATAACAACAGCAGCAACAACAATGGCTCGGCGAATCATAGCTAGTGAATAGGCCCGCCATGCCGCTTCGCAGCGCTCTGATTTAAATGTGTGTGTACTGGTTTCTATCCATGCGTCATTGCGCATTTGATGCGGTCGGGCATAGTAAAATATTACCCGGTCAGCGTAATAACCAATAGCCAATGCGCTGGTGATATATGTGGTTTTGAGTAATAAAATACCTATCTGTTGAGGCGCGATAAAAAATAGTGTGGCCACGCCTACAACAGCTAGTACCGCCCATTGCCACATGCGGAATTTCTTTTGAAGTTTTGACACGGTAACCTCTCGTTGCTGATTGTTAGTTAATAACTTATTTGAGAGGTTAGTTTAAGTATCTTTTAAGAGAGATTAAATTGGACTAGTTTTAGGTTTTAAACCGGTAAATCCGTCCAGCTAGTCACTGATGACTTGCCGCTGATTTCTCGCGTGATGACGTCATAATACACCACGTCGCCAACAGCGTAACTATCTGCCGTCGATGTTAGTAAAATAGCCTGCCCGCCGGTGGTTGTGCTAGCACTATAGCCGTTAGCCTGAACGGCGATAATAGTTGCCGTAGCACGTTGGGTTTTGCCGTAAAAGCGGGTTAAATTATCAGTAAAATTGCTCATGAATATACCGGATAAGGTTTATCAGGAAGGTAAACGTCATGCTTATTAAAAAACTTTTCATTTAAAATAAACTCTTCGTCTCCTATTTCGGTTTTAACAATTACAACAGGTAATTTATTTTTTACCACAATATTATGCCCATGGTCGTTAGTCTCGTTTGTTTGTGTAACAATATCTTTTACAAATAAAAGCTTTCCATTAACGACTACAGATTTAATCTCAGTTGCCGCATATTTTTTGCCGTCATCGTCAACTATAGTCAATTTTTCCCAATTATTTGCTATTGCTAATTTTTTCATTTAATCCCCCAGGTATACATCAACCGTGGCTGTTTGCGTGATTTGTGTTGCATCGTTATTTTCGCTAACATCGATAGACACACCGGTAACCACCCCTTTGCCTAAACTACCGCCGGTGTCCATAATCTCCAGCACTTCTTGTAGCTGTGATAAGGGTAAGTTCTCCGGATTAGTTGTATCGTCTGCCCAAATATGCTGCACGCTGTAAATCTTATGTTTGCCGCTATCGCTAAGCACTTGGATACCTTTATTTCTAAATGCGGCCACCGGGGTGTTGCTAGTATCTCCAGCATAAAGCACGTGACTTATTGCACCGGCTTCGGGTGTTTTATCACCTGCGTTGATCTGACGGTAAATATACCCGCCTTTGGCGTTTGCGCCGCTACCGGCTAAGCGCACACTATTGTAGCGAGTGCTGATATTGCGATTGCCGGTCAGACTTAACCATGTTAGCGCTGATAATTGTCGGTCAGCATCATTACTATTGATTGCCCATGCCTCGCGCGGCCAGCGTTTGCGTATGTATAAAATTGGGTCTGTCGGGTGGCTAGCAACATAATGCCCTCCTGCCTCGGCAATATCAATGATTGTTTCAATAGGTGTGCCGCTTACAGTGTAAGTATCGGCAGGTACAAACCAATCTGCATCGCTGTCATACACTAACGTAAAAGGCAGTCCACTAAGCTGTTGCTGAGCAAGCTGGCTGGCATTTAGCGCAGTGTTGATTAATTGTGTCTTGCGCTTGGCGTAATCACCAGTTAGCAATGCTGTACGGCTGCGCCCGGTTAAAGTATAGCTGTCACGGTTAAAGGCTTTGCGTTCGCCGTAATCCTCGATTAACATTATCCATTGATGCCCGTTAATGGTAATCGTCATCAGCGGGTCATCTGTCCTCGTTTCTAAGTTAAGCTTGGCAAAATCATCATGGCGTATCTCAACGTCAAATTGCCAGCAAAAACTGTCCATTGATGTGTTGATTTTAGCTGTATAAATGTCAATAGGCTGAGCATCTATCTCGGCAGAAATATTGTTATAAATCATGTATGTTCTTCTTCTAGTGGGTTCGGGAGTATAATGACAAACAAAAGGAAATGGAAGAATATCGCTATCACTACCTTGTGTAGACGGCCTTGAGAGTGCTAATGGTAATTTATCGCTAGGTGGTGGGTCACCACATGGCGGTTCGTAAGGCGGCTCATAGTCTCCAAGATCAATTTCATACCAGTCGCACGGAACTGGCAAGGTGGGTACATTATCGCTGTTAAAACAGCTATAAAGCACTTTAGAAAGTCCAAGGTCGAAATAGCAATTAAACAACTGTATAGTTGGCGGTATATCGCTAGAATCGCAGACTTTAAACGTAACCGGCACTGGTGCGTCATCCTGCGCACAATTAACCAATGGTACTACAGGCACGCTATTTTCGCTTAAACAGCTTTTAAACGTACTGATATCAGCAAATTGCCCAAAGTGGCAGGATCCTATAAAAATAGTTGCTTCGCTATCACTTGAATGGCAGTTAGCTATCCTAGGCAGATTCTCACTGAGCGACGATTGGCACTGCTCAATCGTGACAGTGACACTGTAATCCATTGCATAACATTGAGATACGTTAAAGTTTCGCAATTTTCCAATACGACATAAATCAATGCTATAAGTCGGTGTAAGAGTACCAAGCAGACAATTGCTAACCGTCTCCGTTTCAGGTGTTGTACCGCCACCTCCGCCACTATCGCCCTCAAACGAAAAAGGCAGGATACTGCTATCAGGTCGGCTGTCTTCACGTATATCAAGCGCAAAGATTAAAGCATCACTTAACGCCATTGCTCAAGCAGTTGTTGTTGCTCTGCATAACTTAATGTTGTCGCAGGCTCTCGATAATCCCAGCCATGCGGTGTGTACTCTTTTTTATAATCTCGCGCAATAAGCAAATATTTATGATCAGTCGACAGGTTAGGGACTAAGTAATGCCCATTATCAAACGACCAGACTTTACGTATTATTGCAAGCGTATCAGCATCAAAGCAAACAATCTCGCGCATCGCCGGTTCGCCAGCAACAGTAACGATCCCGTCAGCTGTGCCTGCAAAATACCCCTCTCCGCCGTATTTACTATCCCAAATAACGGGTAATTCATTAAAAACAACACTCATTATATTAACCAGTAGTCAACAGGGATAAAATAAACATATTCAGCTGAAAAACCGTTGTTTGTTACCAAATAAGAACGCCCGTTGATTACTTGTTCTGACGCGTTAATACTTTCTTTTTTATTGCTAACAGTCCAAGGGGGCAATAATCTAACAGCGTTATTGCTCTCACATATATAAACCGGGTATCCATTATGCCCCGGGTAAATATCTGTTGTTGTTAAATTTAAGAAACCCCCATAAATTCTAGGTTCTATTCCCGTGCTAGTGCTGTTGTGATTTTTTGCTATTGCTTTTTTTGAGTAACTATTCGTCAAAAAACCACCGTGCGTCTGTGTAGCACCTTGCCCAGTTTTAACCGGGTGCATAACACAGCAATTCCCGTTATCACTCTCTTTAGTTGACAGCATATCGCCAAACCAAAAACCAACCGGGTAGTTATTACCAAATATCTGTGCATTAGTCATTAACACAAAAGACACAGGTGTCACATACATGCGCCATGTTACAGATGTTACATTAGTCGCGTTATGGACAAACCCAGCCGAACTGTCACTCCATTGCGCAACACCTGTATCTACATCCGTCATTGATTCATAGCAAGTTACTTGCCCGCCTTTAGTAGCATTATTATCAATACGCACACAAAAACCTGTTGAACGCGGGTCAATGCTGCGAAAGACTGCTTTATCCGCATCTTCAAACAACATTTGCCAGCCAGTCGCAGCCGGTTTAATACCATAGCCTGTGCTCAGGACAGCTTTTAAAATACTTTTAATCTCGCCAGTTTCACCAGTGTTAGTAAGTTGCGGAGCGTTAGCATCAAGACTACTATAACTCTCAACAGGCAATTGAATTGGTTGATTTATACTCATATTATCTCCTAAACTTCGACAGTATCTGCACGCAGTATAACTGCGTAACCATCATCATCAATCTGCGGGTCTGAACTGGGTTGCACAGCGCGTATTAACCACAATGGCATTGATGTACCATAAGTATTAAACCGGACGCAGTTACCGTTTACCCAAGCACTATTACTACTATCTCCGAATGCCTCCTTAGGTATTATAAAATAAGGTTTACCAGTCGCAGGATTAAGCGGCGCAAGGTCTTGTAAAATATCAGTTCGTGCTGCTAAACCAACAGTTTCGCCGTATAAGTCAAACTGTGTGCCATTAGTAAACTTGATCAGCCAGCGTTCGGTCATGGTGCCGTCATCAGTCATCACAATCGGATAATTGCGTGTATCTAATTGTGCAAGTATCTCACCCGTTTGCCGCTCGTCGCTCCAAACATTATTCCAAGTCTGTTGACTAAAAGGCTTTGTGGCGCGGACTTGTAAATCACCACCTATTAATGCGCTACTAATCACTGTATTGGCCTTATCATAAGCACGTGATAGCTCAAACTGCAGCGTCAAAGTACCGTCAATATCCACCGCGGTAACCTTGTTTTCTTCCTCTTTTGCATAGCGCGCAATAAGCGGCAAGGTGTATTCGCCGGGGTCAATCGCATCAGCAAACGTAATCGTGCCGGCGGTTAAGTCATACTCATACAAATCAGCTAAAACGTGTTTATTATCACTATCGACTAAGCACAGCACTGTTATTTCGGTTTGATTAAGTTGCACAACATCGCCAGCAGCAAAAGCGCTGCCTAGGTCTTGCTGCCACCGCGCAGCAATCACTATCGTATCGCCGGGTCGGAAAATTGGCACACGACCATCGCTGGGCAGACGGGCGCTATCTACGCCAAGCCGCTCTGTATCAACCGGCATATAGGTGTAACCAACCGCGTTATAGCGCAACGTATCTGCAAAAACCGTTGCCGGCCGCCAAATCATGCCGTTTACATCCACTGCATCAGGGTGATACCACGGTTCCGATTCATTGCCTGCGGCGGTGACTAACTCGCCAAACTTAACCCGTGTAATACCAGTTTCTACATCAATACTTCCCTCGGCATTGGCTGCTGTCAGACTACCACCCGCATCGGCGATAATATCAAAGCTATTACCCGCCGTATCGCTACCGAGTAATTGCATAGATTGCGGAGCTATTGGCGCTACAGGTAGTCTAAAGGCAACCTCAGCCACAGGTTTAATATCAGGGCTGGTCAATAATGATAATAACGTGCAGTTAGATGCTACGTTAGCCTGCCACGCTGTCACAGTAGCTACCCCAGTTTGATAATTAAAGTTACCTGCCGGGATACCCTGCCCAGTCTCAGCATTAAGGTCATAATATAATTGGCCTGCGCGGGCAAAATAAATCTCATCGCCTAATTTAAAGCATACAGAGCCTTCAATAACATGCTCACCATATCGGGGAGTTAAATCTACTGTAATATTATCTAAATTAATAATGTCTTGTTGCGTTGCTACTGCACCTGAGTAATAAGACACTGTAAAATCAGAAGAAGTATGGGCAAAAAAGAAATTCATAATCTGCCAAGTCACACAATAGTTATCTGTGCCGGGCAATGGGCGGTTATAATGCGTTTGCTCTACCCAAACATCTAGTCCAGTATCAGGATTTACAGAAACTGCGCCAGTCGCGTAATTAATCTCACCCTTGCTATTCCCGTCTGTGCCGATAATGTTTCCTTGACCGTCATCAGTTAACGTAATTGCACGGGTTTGCCCCTCGGTGCTTTCTAATTCAGTATCAAACCGTAATGAGCGCGGGGCGATATTGGTTTGCGCTAAATTAAATACAATCCGGTTGTTGCCATCTCTGCCACTGGGCGAAATCGTTTCTGTTTGCTTTGTACCCGCACTATAGTCAACAGTGAAATCACTGGCTACAGCCGGGAGAGTATCAAATGTTAGCACAAGTTCGCCACTGCTGTAATTGACACTACCAGTTAAGCCGCCACCGGATAAGACGCCTTGTCCATCATCGGTTGTTGTGCCGAGTGTATGGGTGATGCTTACCGTGCCTGGAGCCACTGTTTCGCCTGATAATGTTGCTTTTAATTGTGGCACAGCAATAACTGCATCAGCACGATTAAAATAATTAGCCGCTGTTGACCAGCTTAGTAATAACGCTGTATCAACGTCAGGCATAGTGTCTAGCGTCAGCGTCATTGTACTTGTTGCATAATTAATACCACCGGTGCCGTATTCAGCACTTACGCCGGTTAAGGTGCCACTGCCATTGTCGTGTAAATCGTACCAGTTACCCTGGGCGCGATATGACAATGACAAGCTACCCGGTGCAGGCGGTGGGTCTAACGTCAACACATAATTACGCCTCCGATTAGTAACATTAATCGGGATTGCAGCCGTATCAGCAATGGTCTGAGCTGCCCCAGCTGGCCTAAACTTAATCGTTTTAGTGCCTGGATAACTAGCAGAATCATCATTCAGTCTAAATGAGCCGCTGTAATCTACTTTTCCAACGGGTTCACCATTAGCAAATAAAATACCGCCAGAATCAGTAAAAGCAACACCACCGGTTTCCATATCTAAACTACCGGGTGTTATTGCATTACCCGTATACATTGTATCGCCGCCGTTAAATGCATTATTAACAGTGTAACTAACAATACCGTCAACACCGGTTTTAGCTGCATCCATATAACCAGTAGTTTCACCACCAATTGATTGATTTACTAGTGGGGTTTCTATTTCATTAGTCGGTATAATTTTTTCAAACAATGACTCAGCTTGTATCTTTAAGTCACCTGCCGCCGCATTGGCTTTTGCTTTTTTAACACCGTAATAACTGGCGCTGTCGGCAACGTGGGTTTCTTTTATCTCGCAAGGCGGGTCAGCACGACCGCGCACAGGATAATCAACACCGATAAATCCAAAATCCAGTCTAGCGTCAGTCTCAATCGTCACTACTCGACGGTCAAATTCTTTATCGTTAGCATCGGTAAACGTTCGCACTTCATCACTCACCGAACGCACACGTATGTATTGCTCTTCCACCGGGTAACCGGTTTTATTTTGGTCAAGGCAGTAAACCTCGCCGACTTTGGGCAGGGGTGCTTCGACGCGCTGATAGGCTTGGATAATGCGGCTGCCAACTGTTTGCGTTGACATCAGCACCATACGCGATTCAATCGTCTTGATATTGTATTCAGCAACACGTGATGCGGCAGATGCGCGTTCCTCAGCCTCAGAAATAGCTTTAAACGCCAAAAATGACCAGTTGGGCGTAATGGGCGGCATGGCCACAATAAAATTAGCCCCATAAATTGGTTCATCATCCGGGCGTAATACCGCGGGAAAGATTTTGCGCATATTAAACGCACCATTAACTCTGTCAATTGTTGACACCGGGCTAAATAATTCGTTTTTAGCACCAGTCAACGCGGTACCAACCATCAATCCGCCCCCATCAGGGGTGTCGGTCAGCCGCTCTGATGGATAGATTAACAGGTCGCTGGCATTTATTACTGTGGGCATAGTATCTCCTATATGATAATTAAGCGGATTTCTCCGGTGTAGGGGGCATCGTCAAGTTCAGGGGCTGTAAACACAACCGGTCTGCAATCAATAGCACCCTCGTGCGTTCTAAATGTCACTGTAAATGTACGTGCAGGGTTAGCATTATGCAAAGTCAGCGTCATTTGTAATTGTGGTATAGCTGTCCATTCCTGTAACTTCTTATAGTCGCCTCGATTAACCCAAACCCATTCACCGCCTAAGGTAACAGGCCGCCCAGCAAGTTTTGTTGATTGCTGAATTACTAAAGCCCCACCACGTGTATATTGCGGTGTTGCCTGGGCTAAATCTGACCATTCAAACTCGTCAGTCCACTGCATGTCCTCAGGTAATTCAATGGTTTCGTTAATATCGGCTCTAAACAAAGTATTATTTGGCATTAAGTCCCCCTGCCTTTCATGACATCTTTGATTTGTTGTGCGAGGTTATCTTCGACATCTTTTGCAATAGTCTTGCTTAGCTCACGTTCGCGGTTAGCCACTGCATCTGCAATATGTTGGGCGATGTTTTTCGTGTTGAGATTAACGGTGGGCAACGGCAAGTTATTTAAAGCATCGGTAATCGGTGTTGCATCGACAACAACGTCACCACCAGTGTTATTACTGCCACGACGGTTGTTGTTACTGTTATCGGACTGCTGACGCTCATTTCGGCGCTTTTCCTCGGCCTGTATTTGCTTTTCTTTTTCAGCAAAAATTTGTTTTTGCAGGCGTATAGCGCGTTCATAAGCGGCGATTTCTTCTCGGCTATTACGGGCACGCGCTTCGGCCAGCTTTTCTTCTAATGCCGCAAGTTTGCGCTTTTGTTCTAGCTCACGGGATAACGTATCATCGCCCTTAACGCTGGCCAGCTCTGCTTCTAGGTCAGCGACTTCGCTGCGGGCGGTTTCGGCAAGTTCTTTGATTTTAGCCTTAGCACGGTCAAGTGCGGCCTCCATGCGCGCCATGGTTACGTCATCTAATGACTTAGCTTTGTTCTTTGCGTCAACAAAGGCCGTGCTTAAGTCACGTACCGATAAGGTGCCGTCACTTATTTTTTTGTCTAAACTAGATATTTCGTCGTTAATCTCGCGATAAGCATCAGCTGTTTGCCGTATTTCGTCTCTAAAGTCTGAATCAAAACCATGCAGGAATTTTCGATAACTAATGGCTTTGTATTTTTCATACAGCGACACCATATCATTCATCTGCTCTTTGGTCAGATTTGTGGTGTCATACAGTTTTTGCGTTGATACCGCTTGTTTTTCCGTGGCCTCGGCGGCTTGTGCTTTAGCCTCGGTGGATTCCTTAGTGGCTGCTGTATCGGCTTCAACTACGGCAGCTTTTTCTTTAATCGTTTCAGCTGCTTTTTTGTCTGTTTCTACCGATTTTTTCTTGGCTTCATTGGTGGCTTTGGTGACTTTTGTTGCAGTCTTTTGCGCTTCGACAGATTCATATTCTTGTAAAACTTTGCCCTCAACAGCAGCGCCTAACTCGGTTTCTAAATTGATACGCTCTACTGTTAAATCATTATACTCTTGGGTGTTTTTCTTTCCCGCTTCAGTAAATTCGTTTTGCAGTCTTGTTATCTCGGCCAAACGCTGCGTCTTAGCATTAAAAGCGGCCACTTCTTCTGTAACGGCTTGTGCGTTATCGCGGGTGGCAGCAGCATTATCCTTGCTACTTTGGGTTAGTGTGCTATAACTATCTTGCACACGATTGGCAGCATCGGCAGCATCATTAAACGCTTGGGCAGCTTCATTTTTATAAGCTGCTGCAACCGCTTTTACGCCGCCGGCGTGGGTTTGCAGTTGATTGGCTATATCGTCCATGCCGGGTATTTTTCCAACAAACCCGGCCAGCGCTTGCGACATCTCACCGACCGCGCTAGTAACAGCGCTGGCTACGCCGAAAATCGTGGCTTTAACAGTATTAAAGCCGGTGCTCAAAGTGTTGTAAACCAGACTAAACGCCGCCTCTACGCGGTCAAATTTAGCAGTGACATTATCGGCAAAAGCATTAACTTTTTGCGAGGTGTCGTCTAAGCTGAAATCCCTAACAAAATCCACCACACTTGTTGCCATATCGCCAAACGTTTTAGCAAAATAATCGCCCAGCTTTGTAATTTCGCCACTGGAAACCCAGTCGCGAATAATGCCCGACAGGCGTTTGATTTGTTCTTTAACCGGGTCTAAAACAGGTTCGCCTAAGGTGTTTTTTACGCTTTCCCAAGCGCTGGATAACCCACGCAGGGCGCCTTTGAAATTGTCATCCATCTTGGCCGCTGCTGCCTGAGCAGCACCACCGGCATTTCTTAAGTTTTGCGCGTATCCGTTAATGGCAGCAGAACCACCGGAAATTAAAGTGCGTAATGCCGGGCCCGCTTCGGTACCAAAGGCGTTAATGGCTGCTTTACCGCCAGCGCCCGCATTTTTTAAACCATCAATTACGCCAGCTAAATTATCGGTTTTAATGCCGAGCTTATCCAGCTCTTTAGCTGCATTGCTGGCAGGGTCTTGTAACTGGGCAAAAATATTACGCAGCGCCGTGCCAGCGCGCTCACCGCGAATACCACTTTGCGCCAGTACGTCTAGCACGCCTGTTAATTTCTCAATGTCTAATCCAGCATCTTTGGCATACTGTCCGGCATAGCCGATTGCATTAGCCAGTTGTGGGACGGTGGTATTGGCTTGTGACGCCCCCTTAGCTAGGACATCAGCATAACGCCCGGCTTCATCAAAACTGCCGCCCATGATGGTAACAGCATCGCCAACAAACTGGGCACTTTCCGCCATACTGATGGACTGCCCTTGTGCTAAGGCTAAAACACTGGGAATGACCTGAATTTGCTGGCTGGCATCTAGCCCGGCACGGGCAAGGATTTCAAAACCGTCGGCGGCTTGGGTAGCAGTATAGCGAGTTGTTGCGCCTAATTCTTTCGCGGTGGCCGCGATTTTCGCCATTTCTGCATCAGTGGCACCGCTGACGGCCTGAATTTTATCCAGCTGTTCTTCGAGATCGGCGGCGCTACCAGTTGCCGATTTAAAAAAACGGGCAACGGCAGATGTGGCGAAAGCTGCCGTGACAGCCGCGGCAATAGCGGTGAGCTTACTCTTTAAGCCGCTGACAGATTGCGAGGTTTGTTTGATACCGTCACGCATCGGCTTGCTAACATCGCCCTGTCTGCGCAGGCGGGCGAAACGCTTTTCTAAGGTCTCGACAGATTTTGCTGCCTTTTCGGTGCCGCTGGCGGTGTTTTCAACAGCTTCGCGCAGGCGCGCGAAGCGCTGGGCCTGCTGTTTTGGGTCAAGATTATCCCAGGCATCGCCCAGCTTTTTACTACGCTTGCGTAGCTGGTCAACGTTTTCTCCGGACTGCTCAAGCTCATCAATGACACGATTTAAATCGCCGAGACTTTTTACCTCGGTATTAATTATTAGGTCTAGGGAAAGATTTTTTTTTGACATGGTCTATCATCCGTTTCGGATGTATTGATGATAGACTTATTGTTAGGGTTTCTGAATTGGACTGGTTTTAGGTTTTTGATGGTGATTGTGTTGTTTCTGTATTTGCAACCGCGTTTCTATTTTTATCCCAGTGAGATTCAGTCAATCTCGATAAATCCCAGTTTATAACATTCTCTGTGTATTATTTATAACATCTGTGCTTAACTTGTGCATTTTGTTCATTGAGATGTACGGTGATTTCTTCTGTCATTTTTTTACTTTCATAAATACCATACTGCATAGAAGCGTATTCTATTAACACCAGTGCCGGTATCAGCCCCAGGCCGATAAAAAAGCCTTTTCTGATTAGGGTGAACGGGGTTTGTTTTTCCATGATGTACTCCTGTTTTTTTGCGTTTTTCTACTCTTCGACATCCAGGCATAAATATTTGACCTCGACATATTCGTCAATACCGTATTTGCTGCCTTCACGGCCGATGCCGGATTGTTTAATGCCGCCGAAGGGGGCTACTTCGGTGGAAATGCTGCCGGTGTTGATACCAATCATACCGGTTTCCAAAGCTTCTGCCACGCGATAAATGCGGGAAATATTTTTACTGAAAAAATAGCCGGCCAAGCCATATTCGGTGTTGTTTGCCATATCAATGGCCTGTTTTTCGCTGTCAAAGGCAATAATAGCGGCAATCGGGGCAAACATTTCCACGCAGGTCAGCGCCATATCGGGGGTGACATCGGTTAAAATCGTCGGCTCAAACTGACAGCCTTGATGACATTTTCCGCCGCTAATCAGCTTAGCACCCTGAGAGACAGCATCTTGCAC
>PDWI01003950.1_pt1 | contig 20403 bp, 16 predicted proteins | sample 1430891 | NCBI WGS metagenome assembly PDWI01 (sample SAMN01162508, study PRJNA174530) | Oral metagenome, whole genome shotgun sequencing project. | biome: Marine environment; feature: Marine mammal; material: Swab sample of the gingival sulcus; isolation source: swab sample of gingival sulcus... | reverse complement strand
GTCCTACACACTTAATATCTGTTTCGTTATACAAAATGCGCTCACCGTTGATTGATATCGCCTCTGCACCAGCATTTCTAAGTTCATCGACAATCGCAATCAAATCAATGTCATGAACCAAGTAATTCGATATGGACTCTCCCGGTTTCGGGTCACTAAGACCATCTTGAACAAACATAATAATCCCAGGTCCATAAAGATCATTCATGCCGGCAAGCGATTCGTATTCCGATAATTCATCGCTTAAAATATCCTCATAGTTTACCTTTAAATCATCCAAAGCAAATTCTGCCCTCGCCAGCTTTTCTTCCAAACTTTCCTTATAGCTTCGGAGCATTTCATTCTCTTTTTTGATAGAATCCAGCTCCATCGCAGTATCAAAGCGCGTCCTAGCAGAAATATAGATGCCGGCATTATTTATATTTCGGTAAAGGACAAAGCAGAGGAAAAATAGCATACCAAACAGAAGAAGTCGCTCACGCTTCTTGCTCAAGTATTGTTTTTTTATATTTTTCAACACTTCTCTCCTTCTGTTATTGCAATAATAAATGTCCTCTACAAAGCTCTATCCGACCAACTCGCCAATTGGTCAACCACCTCTACTCTACTACCTTTGCATGACGAAAACGTATAATACCAGAATAAGCGGGAACCTCAATTGTTTCAGAAATTCTAACCTCGGCATAATACCCCGATTCTCTTATATGAGGTATGACACCAAACTTCTGTGTAATCGCTCCATTAAGCGTATCGTAATCACCAATCACCTTAATCACATACGGTGTATTTAGTGGCACAAAATTAACATTTAACTGGCGCCCAACAAGCCGAACCTCCGAATAATTAATAATCCGCTGATCGTTAATTGATACCGCCTCTGCACCAGAAGCGTGAAGTTCGTTAATGAGATCCAGTACCAAACGATAATCATAGGCAAGGCTCTTATCACTTGCAAACCCAGCACCATCTTTTGCTGGCTCGTCAAGGGTAATGACAATTCCCTGCCCAATAAGAGGTGTCAGTCCAAGATAACTCTTTACCCTAGCCAAATCATCCGTCAAATTTTTTACTAGCGTGGACTCCTGCGAAGCAGAATTTGAAATGCCATCCAGCTTCTCTTGAAGTGAAACAATCTCCTCCTGTAGCAGTTTTCGCTCTGAACGCAAAGAAGAAAGTTCTGTCGTCATTTTTTCGTATTGGCTAGGATCACTCATAAAATTAGTATTATAATACTTATACTGCAGCGCAATAAGAAAGCCAAACAAGATACTGACCAATCCAATCCATATATATTCTTTCTTAAACTTCATTCTCTCTCCTCGCTTTATTTTTCCCGTCAATTTTCTCTTGCTTTCCGATCATTCAAACCCAACCTATGCATCCATTTCAACTTCATAATTAGTCAAAGGGTTTATAAACCGGATGTCCATCACTACTGATGTCAATCACCCCCGAATGAACATCTTTCGATTTTAAATCTTCGTAAATGGCGACAAAATTATTAAATCGTTTCTCTTGATTTTCCCCCAAACCAAAGTTGACCATAATTCCATCAATTTCAAACAAAATCGAATTATCATTAAATACAACTTCCTCATTTGGCTGAATCCCAGACAATTCAAATAATTTAATAAAATTAATCACGTTTTGAAGCACGTACAATTTTTGCGCACTAAGAGACCTGCCAGCAGAATATCCGTCAATTGGAAGTCCGACGATACTGTACCCATCCAGTTTCTTTGTCAGTACACCCAACACCACCATGTCTTCATCAACCGATAGCAAAATATCCAAATAACTCAATGTAATAAAATGTGCACGATACTCAATATCAAATTCAACCAAAGACGGAAATTCCTTTCGAACTTCGACGTTGCGAACAAAGGGATGCGCCATCAGCCCCTCTTTAGCTGCCTCGACATCAACATTGTAATAAAGTTCGCCAACCCGAACACCCGAATAAATCTCCAAAACCTCTTCATCCATAATGTCGTAACCCTTGTTGAAGTGAATCGTCTGAATTCTAAGAAGGGGTCCTTGATACACAATAAATGCAAATAGCCCAAACGCAACTAGGAACAACAAAAAAATCAAGAGTTTCTTCATTCGGTAACCTCTTGTTTTTCAAACATCGAAATGCCTAAGACAAGACCAATACAGCCCATAAATACCACCGTGGACGTACCGCCGTAACTTACCAGCGGAAGTGTAATCCCCGTGGTTGGAACAAGTTTTGTCGTTACTGCGTAATTCAAAAAAATGTGTATGGATAACATCACAGTAATCCCTGAAACTACCAAGGAAGCAAAACGGTCAGGAGCGTTCATCGCCACCTTAATGCAGCGATAAATCAAAAACAAATACAGGAGAAGAAGACCAGCTGTGCCCAGCAAACCTAACTCTTCTGCCACGTTTCCAAGGATAAAGTCATTCCAAATATCAGGTAGCCATAATTTATTTTGAGTACCGTTTCCAAGACCGACACCTCTTATCCCTCCTAGTCCAAACGCAATAAGTGACTGGCTAATCTGCCAAGCATCATCCATTCTATCTGCTGTCTCCATATGAATATCCAAGCGTCTTTGGGCGTAGTCCCCTGCCGATTTAATCTGCAGATACGCAAGTCCCAATCCAATCAACCCAGTACCGCCGACAAGAAACACATTTGCTCCATCGACAAACAAAACGGTAAATGCTATCGCCGCGACAACAATTGCCGCACTTTTATTAGGCTCAATATAAATCAGCAAAGACGGAAGCGCTATCAAAGCAAATAACACCCCAAAATGAACCAACATCGGTTTCCATTTTCGTTTCCAAGGTAAATATCGATCCAAGTAAGCCGCCAGCGCCATAATCATCGATAATTTAGCAAGCTCTGACGGTTGGAACTGATAATTTCCAAATGTAATCCATCGATGAACTCCCCTATTAAGGGGCGTAAACATAACCAGTATTAGCGCAAATGTCGTAATAATATAAAACGACCACACCAATAGATAGTTCCACTTTTTATACAAATCGTAGCGAATCAGCATCGCAGCCACTAGAACAACCGCACCGATAGCATCCCACCTCAACGTATCATAAAGCAGTTTATGTCGATCGCTACTGTACTGGAGTTCCTTGTAGGTACTAGATGAATAAATCATAATTACGCCAAAAGCAAGAATCAAAAGCGCGCAAACCAACAGATAATAATCTGGATGCTTGCGCTTCAGTTTTACTCGCTTTTTGTCATCTACCTGTTTCACTACTTTTTGTATCCTCTCATTACTTTATTTCTCATTCTTCTATTTTAAATTTTCTATTTTAAATCTCGAACACATTGTTTAAAGTGCTTTCCTCGCTCTCCAAAATTATCATACATTCCCCAGCTTGCCGAAGCAGGAGAAAGCAGAACAATTTCACCAGACACAGCACTTTTTCTTGCACTGGCAACCGCTTCTTCCATATTTTTATTAATTGTTATATTCACTTCATCTACCAAATTCATTTCGATTGCCAAGTCACGAATACGCTGAGCAGTCACCCCTAGAAGGGACAAACTCTTGATTTTTCCGCGTCCGATTTCAAACATCTCTCTAAAATCGGAATCCTTTTCATAGCCACCTGCAATTAAGTGAATCGGAGCATCCATCGCCTCAATCGCCTTAATCGTAGAATCTGGATTCGTTCCTTTGGAATCATTATAATAACGAACACCATCAATCTCTTCCACAAACTCAATGCGATGCTCCACCGCGCGAAAGTTCTGAATCGCACATTTTATAATCGTCGCTGGAACACCAAACACTCTTGCGACAAGAGCCGCTGCAAGAACATTCTCCACATTGTGCTGACCCATCAAATGAATATCCGCTAATTCACAAAGTTCTTCGTCTTTATCACCTATGCGACGAAAAAACAACTTATCACCCTTTAAAAACGCACCCTGCTCGACTTCTTTTTTGACTGAAAAATAATACGCATTTGGAAACTCCTCGGCAAACTCCATCAACACCTCAGAATCCGCATTCATAACCTGCTTATCACTTCTCCTCAACAAATCCAATTTCAAATCTCGATACCCCTCGAAGGTCTTATGACGATTGAGGTGATCTGGCGTGATATTCAAAATCGCAGAAACTTGTGATTTAAAGTCTTCGACTGTTTCCATTTGAAACGAAGATACCTCGGCAACAAACAACGCCTTTTCTTCAAGTGCGTGTGCAGCAGCGGATATCCCAATATTCCCAACCACTTGAGAGCTAGTGTACATACTAAAAATATGCCCTAAAAGCGATGTTGTGGTCGTCTTTCCATTTGTGCCAGTAACGGCGACAAATTCCGTCATACTAATTTTATAGGCAAATTCCAACTCTCCGATAATTTTTACGCCTTTTTTGACAAAAAACTCTGCCTCATTGGAATACATTGGAACGCCAGGACTAATAATGGCTAATGCAAAATCAATGTTTTCCGCCTGTTCAATCGTAACATATTCACCATAGGGCAAAACATCCGGCACTTTTTGGTCCAGTACATAGGCTTTAATCCCCAATGCTTTTAGTGCTTGTAAAGCACCGCTTCCAGCAATCCCCAAGCCAATAACACCAACATTTTTCCCTTCTAAGCTCTTAATAAAGGCTTTTCGGTTAATTTCTCGCTCAATATCAATACCATAATAACTACTTTCCATATGCACCTCGTTTTCTTTTCCTATCTTTTTTCATATATCGTTTCGTTACACCTGAATCTCTCTCAATCTCATTTCTAATCGCTCCCACACTCACGCCAAAAATCCACTCCTTACGCCGCCATATACCAAGCCACAAAGCCCACACCGCAACAAAACAACGTGAACATCGAAAACATTCGCACAACCTGAACCTCCGTATACCCCGACAGTTCATAGTGGTGATGAATTGGCGACATCTTAAAAATTCGTTTCTTCGTTCTTTTATAGTGTGTCACTTGTATAATAACAGAAAGCGACTCAATGACATAGAGCAATCCGAAAATAGGAATAATCAGTTCAATGCCAAGGGTAACCGAAGCTGCCGCAACAAAGCCACCCAGCGCAAACGAACCCGTATCTCCCATAAAAACTTTAGCTGGATAACGGTTAAAGAACAAAAACGCCAACACACTGCTAGCCATAATCACAGACATTTCATAAATATCATTCGCGCCAATGAGAGCCGCTATCGAAATAATTAAAAGCAAAACAATCGTCGTCACACTAGAACAAAGACCATCTAAACCGTCAGTCAAATTAACCGCATTCGTGAGCGCCACATACATAAAGGCAACAATCGGAAGATAAAAATATCCCAAATCAATCGTTTTCCAAAATGGAAAAACCGCATAAGAACCGAATTTCGTGTACGCCAAATACGTAAGTGCTGAGGCAATCAGCAACTGCCCGACTAGTTTTTGTTTTGAACTGAGTCCATCACTGTTTTTGCGTTTGATTTTAAGTGTATCATCCATAACACCAAGAGCCCCAAAAAGCCCCACGGATGCCAAAATATACACCGAAGAAAACGTCCATATCTTAAATGCCAATGTATAAGTAAACAGTAGCAAGATAAACAGCAAGCCACCCATCGTAGGGATTCCTTGCTTTTTCTTATGAGACTGCGGTCCAAGGTCTCTCACTTCCTGCCCAAATTTAAAGCGTCTCAACAATTCTATCAGCATAGGTGCAAGCAAAACACCCACAGCAAACGGAAATAACACCAGCATAACTAATCTCATCAGTTTTCCTCACTATTCTTTTTTATCGCATTCACTATTATAACAAATCCTTCCTTCACATTGGCACCTGCTTTTGGAAATTGATCATCGACGATATACAGTTCCTCCTCCTCCTCATCGATGTTTTCGGGATTGGTCGAAACCTCTAAATTATACCAACTAGCAACCTCTCTCGCCCTAGCGACAGAAAGATTATAAAGATCCGGAACCACTGCATTTGTCTCCGTCGTATCCGTATTGATGGCATACATTCTAAAAATATTTGACAGTATTTTCTTCACTGGAGGATACATCGTTTTAAGTCCTTCTTCAATATCAGGTTCATCTATCGTAATGTAGATGCAATACTTAGGATTATCAATCGGAGCATAGGCAATATAGGAAGAAATAATCAATTTATCATCATAGGCACCGTTATCAAATTTTACGGTAGTACCTGATTTGCCACCTATTCTGACATTTTTATTATACAAAATGGTGTATGATGCCTGCTTCTCCATCAGTTCTCTTACTTTTCGGGATGTTTCAGGTGAAAATACGCGCTCTCCTTTGCCAGCTTTCTCATTTAATGGTTTCCCATTTTCATCGGTTGCAATATAAGGCGGATAATACACCCCATCGTTGACAACAGCGGATATAGCAGATAGCATACTAACCATATTGACATTAATTGCGTGACCGTATCCAAGCGTTGCAAGCTCCACTTGTAATACATTTTTTTTGGGAACGTAGAAGGGTTCTGACTCATCCGGCAAATCAATTCCACTTTTCTCAAACAAGTGAAGTTTATCAAAGTATTTATAAAGGGTTTCTCTGCCGATTTTTTCGCTAATCTCCATATAGGCTACGTTACAGGAATTGACAAACGCTTCCTCCAATTTTTGCGTTCCGTGACCATCGGGATAACTAATACACTTTAGCTTTTGATCGCTAACTTCTTTGTAACCCTCACAATAAAACTCCGTCCCCTCATTGATAAGACCTTCTTCCAATGCAATCGCGGTAATAATAGTCTTCATCGTAGAACCCGGTTCATAAATTGTTGCAATGGGACGATTAAGCCATCGGTTCTGATAAAAATAATCTGTTTGCTCTTGATCGCTCATCCTAGACCACTGGGTATCGGTCATGTCAAGTTCGTGGTTAAAAGGGTCACTCAAATTAAATGTCGGAACCGTAGCCATTGACAAAACACGGTTATCTTTCACGTCGGTCACGATAACAGAAATTGATTTTGCTTTTACTTGTTCCTGTGTTTCTTTAATGGTTTGCTCTACAAAAAACTGAATCGGACTATTAATTGTGTAAATATCTTTTCCATTACGCGGAGGAAGGACACTATGATAACCCTTAGGAAGCGGATTTTGCCACGCATCTACTGTAATGCGCTCAAGTCCGTTCTTTCCTGCTAATATATCATTGTAGTACTGTTCAATGCCCAAATACCCCACACCTTCGCGGTTCGTAAGCCCAACCACATGAGAACTAAGGGAATGAAAAGGATAAATTCTAGTTGGAATTTCATCAAAAATAATTCCACTAAGCGCAAAATTTCGAACAACATCGCGCGCAAGATTCATCTGAGCTTTATTAAGATTATCAATGATGGGAATAAAAATTTCGGCATTTTTTTGACTTTGAAATTGACTGGTAACTGTCTCCAAATCAAATTCAACAACACTATGAAGTTTCTCCATAGTATCTTTAATATCTTCCATTTGACTGGGTTTCCCTAAAATTTTATATCGCTTTGTGGAAATCGCGAGAACATCTCCACTACTATCACAAATCCGCCCTCTATCCGCGGGCAAAACAAATTCAGCAATACTTTGTGCAGCAGCTTGTTTCGATAATTCTTCCGCTCTTGTGTAATGCAAATCCACTAGCTTCGCAAAAATCACTCCAGCTACTACTATAAATATTAAAAAAAGAAACGCTAAGCGCCGACGCAGTTTATTCATATTCTTATTATATCATTTCTCATTGATTTTTTGGCAATTAATCGTCCTTAAATGCTAAATTAATCAATCTAATAATCATAGAATTTCCATCTACTAAACTAACAGGCTGGTTTTCCTCTTCAGGCTTTGACACGAGAACAGAATCTTCCTGACTATCACGCGCTTTTTCAAGACTCGCAGCATAATCATCCGTATCTGACAACGCGTAATAATTGCTTGAGTTTAGAGCAATTACCCTCGACGCATCTGGATATACCATTCGCAATTCATCACGTGCAATTTTTTCAATATTATCCAAAGAAAGCTGAGAACTAATCAAGACGTTCATTTCAGATATTTTCCCTTTTAACTCCGAAGCGTCTTTTTCAAGCAACAAATTTTTTTGATTCAACTCGTATACAATCGACTTTTTCTCTATAATGTACATGGATGCCAAAAAACAAGAAAAAATAAGGAACGCGGTAAACACGCCATTAAGGAACTTAAAAACACGTCTGGCAAACTGTTTTTGCTTTACCCTACGCTGAATTTCTCTGTTTGATTCAAAAGTCAGAATCATATCATCTAATTCATTCATCGTTTAAATTCCACTATCTCCTTTTCAACACACAAAACCAACTACCCCAAATTATCCAAAGTTATAATTTTTCCAAAACCCTCAGTTTTGCACTCCTCGCCCTTGGGTTGAGCTTTACTTCCTCATCACTAGGTGTCATCGGTCTTTTCGTAATGATCCGCTCTCCAGACTCTTTAAATACGTTTTTCACAATCCGATCCTCCAAAGAATGAAAGGAAATAACACAAAGCCTTCCACCGCTGTTAAGCAATGGAATCGCCGATTTTATTGCTCTTTCCACTGCACCAAGTTCATCATTTACTTCAATGCGAAGCGCCTGAAATGTTCGTTTCGCAGGATGAGGTCCATTTCTTCTAGCACCAGCTGGAATCGCCTTTTTGATAGTCTCAACCAACTCTGTCGTCGTATGTAGCGGTCTATTTTCTGCGATAAACTCCGCAATCCTACTAGCCCAGCGCTCCTCTCCGTACTTTTTAATAATCTCAGTTAACTCATCTCTACTATACGTATTGACAACATCTTCCGCAGTAAAATCAATATCAGGGTTCATCCTCATATCAAGCGGACCATCTTTCATGTATGAAAAACCGCGCTCCGCTGTATCAAACTGGTGCGAACTACATCCCAAATCCAAAAGCAACCCATCAATCTTCTCAATATTCAGTTCTTCTAGTACATTTTTCAATTCAGAGAAATCAGAATGAACACAGGTAACTCTATCTCCAAAAATTTGTAGTCGCTCACGCGCTACGGCAATCGCCGTTTCATCCTTATCCAAACCTATCAAACGACCATCACCAATACACTGGGCAATCTGAAAAGAATGTCCAGCACCGCCTAAAGTCCCATCCACATAGACACCACCGCGCCTTAAATTGAGACCATCTAGGCTTTCATTCATCATCACCGTTTCGTGTTTAAATTCTATCAAAAACGTATCCCCAAACTTTCCATACCTTCAGCGATCTCATCAATGTCACTTGTGAGACTAAAGCTATACTCTTCCCAACGCTCTGCGTCCCAAATTTCCATTCGAGATCCCGCTCCGTTTACATACACTTCTTTTTCAATTGATGCATGCTTTTTCAAAAACTGCGGTATTAAAATCCGTCCCTGCTTATCTAAGCTACATTCAACAGCTCCAGACAAAAATGTTCTTGCAAATTTCCTTGCATCTTTATTTGAAATCGGGAGTGCACTCAGTCCTTCTGAAAACTTTTCCCACTCATCACCAGAAAACACAAACAAACACTGATCAAGTCCGCGTGTCACAAATACAGAGTCGCCAATATCTTCCCTAAACTTTGAAGGAATGCTGACTCTGTTTTTTGGATCTAAACTATGCTTGTATTCTCCAGTAAACATTATTTATACACTTATGTACACTTTAGTACACTTTCTCCCACTTGATATTATTCTACAACAAAAAAAATCGCTTTTCAAGTCTTTTTACAAAAAACTCCAAAAGCGATTCATCCTGCTTGTACAACAATTCTAAAGCGAACAACCTCCAAATAATTTATCGTCAAGCCATGAATCCACAAGTTGCTCCGCGCGCGACCTGCCAAACCATCCTTCCGTTTCAGATACTCTAGGATATAGTTTTTTTAAACTTTCGATAGTTGCATCAGACAATTCAAACAGATCATTCTCTGTTCGACTGACTTCAATCCCGACAATTTTATGGTCTTCATCATCGCGCTTAAAAATACCAACAATTTTAACAGAAACCACATCGCCAAGTGCATATTCTTTGTCACTGATAAACAAAATGTCCAAATGCTCCTCTGGCGGTGTTCCACTTTCTTTTATCCAACCGTAATATCCATCAAAACCGCGCTCAGTGAGCAAAAAACGATCCCCCGTCTGCTCAAACTCCTTTTTCACAGGGTTATACCGATTTCGGTACACTTCTCCTCTCACTTGCTCTATCACCATTTCTTTTATCATACACCCTCCTTGTCATCACGCGCGGTAAAATGTTACTTTCACACGGAAATTATAACGTTTCGACCGTGTCAAAGCAACAACAACTTCCTAAAAATACAATATATTTCCCTATCCACATTAATACTAATCTCATTCTATTCTATAACTTTTGTTGCTCTATGCGAACTCACTAAGACAATTAAAACAATTGTCAACCAAAAAAATATTTGCCAAACTAAATTACTAGTAAGTAAAATAAATTTCTCCACTATTCCGAAACTATCGGCTAAATAAACAAGACCTAAAAAAGATAGAATTTTCATTCCAGTATGTGGTTTTGTTATTATTACCATTCTTCCTTGTTTCATTAACTTCCTCCTTTTAGATTATGTTTAACATTTTCCTCTTTCAAACTTAAAAACTTCTGTTCTAAACCTATCTTATCAAATTAAAATTATAAAATCGAAAAAATAGCATGAACGGTAGTTTATTCCACCCAAACGGTAAATTTTTATGTATTTTATAACAATCGCAAGTAAATTTAAGAGTGATATAAAATGTTAAAAAGAAATCCAAAAAAACAAAGAGCTAGCAGTACAAAGTTGAAAGCCAAAATTCATTTATTCTCCATGTTTTAGAGAAGAAGCACATAGACAATTTGGAGCACAACACGCCTCTGCGCACGGTTAAATCAACAAAAACAGATTTAACTAGGGATTTGGAAAATAATTTCGAACCGATTCTGCAAGGAGCGCAGCGACTGAAGCCCAAGGTGAGAAATTATTTTAACAAATCCCTAGATCAAAATTACTGTTCTTTTTCGATTTTATCCGTAAGCTCTTCCATTGCCTCAATCAGCGACCCAATATACGCGATGGTATTTTTAAGCGGCCTATCCGTCGTAATATCAACATCCGCCATTGCGGCAAGCTCGACAGGTTTCTTGCTACCACCAGCTTTCAGCACTTCAATCCACTTCTTCGCATTCTCTGGATTTTCTAAAATTGAAAGCCCCATCTGCGTACCGATCGTAAGCCCTGCACTATAAGTATACGGATACAGTCCTGAATAGTAGTGTGGCTGTCTCATCCAAGTGCGCTCAACATTTTCCTCAATTTCCACATCATCGCCAAAGAATTTTTCAAGCGTTTCTCTAAAGATTTTATTTAGTATAGCCGCATCAAACACCTCACCTTTTTCAACCAATCGGTATACTTCTCTTTGATAATATGCTTCTAAGAAGTGCGTTACAAAATTGTGATAATAGGTATCTGCAATAATCGAAGACATAATCCAACGCTTCTCACGGTCAGACTTCGCGTGCTCTAAAAGATACTGCGCCATAATCAACTCATTCGTAGTCGACGGTGATTCCACAAAATAAGTAGAACAACCATAATTTAAAATATTCTGATTCTCACCAGCAAGTTTAAAATGTCCACCATGACCAAGCTCATGTGCCACTGTCATGACATCATACATACCACCACCCCAAGTGAGCAACACATAAGGGTGTTTTCCATACGGGCTTGCACAAAATGCTCCAGAAGACTTCCCTTCATTATCTACATAGTCAATGTATCGATTGTCAAACGCATCATTTAGATAGGCAACATATTCCTCTCCGAGAACCGAAAGCCCCTTAGTCACCATTTCACGACATTCGTCAATGGTGAAACTCATTTTATACTCTGCATCAAGTGGCATCTTAATATCGGCAAATGTCACCTTGTCTAGTTTATTAATTCGTTTAATCAAACGCGCATAACGTCTAATATGTGGTGCCAATTCTTCCATAATCACATCGCACTGACGATTGTACATATCAACGGTAACCTCTTGATGCTCCAACAAATACTCATAGATATTGTCATAATTTCGAATTTTCGACATTATCATATCCTGCTGAACATTGGCATAATAAAGCCCTGCAAAAGTATTTTCGTATTTTCCTAATTGCTCATAAAATTCTTTATAAGCAGCACGTCTAAATTTCGTGTCAGGAGATACTTGATAAGTTGCTTCAAAAGTATTAAAAGTCATCGGATATGTTTTTCCATCTACCGTAATGTCATCAAATGATAAATCTTGCATTTTCGACGTGCTGTAAATTCGAGATGGGGCATCCAAAACACTGCGAAGCTGGGCAAGTGCACCTTCCATCTCTTTTGAAAGCGTATGATCTTTCTTCTCTAAAATACGCTCCAAGAATTTTCTGTTTTCTTCGCTCTCCTTCATTGCCTGCTCAATCACGCTCTTGTCCTGTTCTACAATCTCCGTATCCACAAAACTGAGCTTTGAAAATACTGGCGCCGTTCTGTTTTCAAAAGCTCCAAGCTGGCTTAACGCCTCAGAATTCCCCATATCCGTTTCATAACAAAGGAACACATAATTTTCGATTACATTGGAGTCTATATGAATCGGTTTTAGTGCATCAAGGCACTCATTAATAACACTTGCTGAATTCAGCTTACCCTCATATTTTTGGACAAATTCTTCGATATCTGAAATCAATTTATCCAGTGCCTTTTTATAATCTTCTTCTGTCTCAAAAAGGTCTTTCAAATTCCACGTTAAACTTTGATCTACTTCACTTCTTTTCATACAATCTCCTTTCAATCTTTTTTAATACTAGTCTCAAATTAACCACATCTTACTACTGTCTAATTTTTGAAACAAAAATTTATACAGCGAAAATTTAAACGTGATCAGTATGCTCTTACCAAACAAGCTCCTCTCACTTATTGTAGCGCGAAAGCGTCTGTTTTTCAATAGAATACAGACGCTCTCTCTAAACATTTCTTTTTTCATTAAAACAAACAAAATTTTTACAAAAGCGCTGTTGCAAAAGCCTTTGGATCAAATTCTGCCAAATCGTTAATTTTTTCTCCAATTCCGATGTATTTTACAGGCACACCGAGTTCATCCTCTATGGAAATAACAACACCACCCTTTGCAGTTCCATCCAATTTTGTAAGCACAATTCCTGTAATTGTCTGCTTATCATTAAAGACTTTCGCTTGATTGATGGCATTTTGACCAGTTGTGGCATCAAGAACTAGAAGCACTTCTAGATTCGCTTCAGGTGCTTCTCTCCCAATAATTCGAAATATCTTTTCAAGCTCATTCATTAGATTCACCTTGTTGTGAAGTCTACCCGCTGTATCGCAAATTAGATAATCAATACCCCTTGCTTGTGCCGCCTTTACAGAGTCGTAGATAACCGCCGCAGGATCACTTCCTTCACTTTGACTAATCATACTCACACCAGCACGTTCAGCCCATACGCCAAGTTGATCAATCGCCGCTGCACGGAATGTATCACCAGCAGCCACCAAAACTTTTGACCCTTGTTCAGCATACAAATTAGCTAGTTTTCCAATACTTGTTGTCTTACCAACACCATTGACACCAATCACGACAACAATATTAAGTCCATCGGATTTTTGAATTTTAGGTGATGTTAATTTTTCTGCAATACAGTCTCTTAAAACACCCTTTACGCGTCTTACATCCGTTACTCCCCTGCGCTCAATTTCCTCTCTAAGTCTAGAAATCAAGTCGCTAGCTGATTTCACACTGACATCAGCTGTCACCAACGAAAATTCCAATTCATCGTATAAATCATCATCAATTTCAGCGTGAATCTCAAAGAGACCATCCAACATGTCAGTAAATGTCTCTTTCGTCTTCCCTAATGAACCCTTTAACTTATCTAAAAAACCCATATTCCTCCTGCTTCCCCTTGCAAAATTTTCTTACCAACCTCTCTTGCAAAAAATGCACCACAAGGGTGCATTTAACATTTTTCTTATTTCTGATAGCGTCTCAAAACCTCACGAAGAAAAGACTATCTACGTCTTTCTTTTACTTTCGCAGCTTTACCAACTCTACCTCTCAAGTATCCGAGTCTTGCTCTTCTAACTTTACCAAATCGAACAACTTCGATTTTTTGAATTTTTGGTGAGTTAACTGGGATAATTTTCTCTACACCAACACCATTCGAAATTTTACGAACAGTCATATTCTCTCTGACACCCGAATTATTTCTCTTCATAACGATGCCTTCGAAAACCTGAATTCTCTCTCTTTTACCCTCTTTGACAAGAAGATGCACCTTAATAGTATCTCCTACGCCAAACTCCGGCAAATCCTTTCTGATTTGCTCTTCTTCAATTGTCCTAATAATGTTTTGATTCATACATTTCTCCTTTATTCATAGATGTTCTTAACGGACTAGATCAGAGGAACACCCGTACTAACCAACAAATTATACAATACTTCTCATAAAAAAACAAGCCCTTTGGGTAATAATCAGCAATTATACCATTAATACAATTTTAAAATTATAATTTCACAACCTCACCATTCGGCAATGTTAAAGTACCTGTCACCTTGGTGCCTTTTATCCACAAATATTTCAAGTTATTCAAATTACTTAGACTGCCAAGATCACCGCTCACATTCGTGTTTCTCAAACCAACGTCACTAAGGTTTTCCAAACCACCCAAATTACTGATATCACCAGACACTTTTGTGTCGTCAAATGCAATCCACCTCAGTTTCGGCAGAGCACTCAACGCCTTAATATCTCCTTGTACATCAGTTTCATCCAAAAGAATAAATTCGAGTTGTTTCAAATCCTTCAACACATTAATATCACCGCTTACATTTGTCCATCGGAAATCAACGACTGCAAGATTTTTCAAACCGCCCAAAGAACGAATATCACCATTTACTTCTGTCCTATCCACGCTAAGATGTCTAAGCTCTGTCAAACCATCTAGAGCACGAATATCACCAGACACACCTGTACTGTCTAAATCAAGTGAATCAAGATTCACTAAGGCGCTCAATGCGCTAATATCACCACGAACTCCACTTTCTTCCAAAGAAACTAAAGTAAGATTCGTTAAATGTTTTAACGCGCTGATATCACCGACGATTTTTGCATTTCTAAAATCAATCCACTCAAGATTTGTCAAAGTACTAAAAGAGCGGATATCACCACCAATATCTGTACTTACAAGATTAATTTCTCTAAGTTCAGTTAACCCGCTTAACGCGCTGATATTTCCACTGACTTTTGTATGTTGAAGCATAATCTTTTTGAGCTCTTTTAACCCTTTCAGCGCACTGATATCACCAGCTACTTCTGTGTGATACAAATCAATACGCTGAAGTTTTTTTAAATTACTTAATCCGCTAATATCACCACTGACATTTGTTCTTCGCAAATCAATCCAATGAAGCTCTTTTAAATCACCCAAAGCACCGATATCACCTGCCACTTCTGTAATTTTAAAACTAATCCACCCAAGTCTCTTTAAATTATTTAAAACACCGATATCTCCACTTACATCCGTTTCATTTAAATTAATCCCACGAAGATCGGTTAATCCTCTCAAAGCCTTGATGTCACCATGAACCTTTGTATGCCACAGATCAATCATCTGAAGTTTTTTCAAACCGCTCAACGCACTAATATTGCCAGTTATCCTGGTGTTCCAAAAACTAATCTGTTCAAGATTCGTTAATCCACTCAAGGCGCTGATATCCCCATTTATATCCGTTATACTCAAACTAATCTTGCGAAGATTGGTCAATCCTCTCAAAGAACTCAGTTCACCGCTCACTTGATTACTTTCTAAAATACAAATATTCTCTAAATTTGTAAACCATTTTAAATCTTCTAAAGTTTTAACCTTTCCCTTTATCGTCACATAACTTTGTTCCCAATCTTTAACAATAAGTTCTTTCCGATATCCAATATCCTTCCATTTGATTTGACCATCGCCCAGTTGGTATAAATCCCTCACCATTTGCTCAAAAACCGGATCAACAAATTGAATAACCTTTTCTGGATTATCGAGCTTAATAACACTATTTCCATCCGGTTGCTCTTCACCATCGCCTGATGTGTTGTCCGCACCACTCTTAAGGTCATCATATGACACACTATTTGCTTGAACAGCTTTTGTAACCGCATCCATCGTTTCACCAAAAGTCTTTTTATTCTTTTCAATAATGCGATTAACATCTTGAGCTATATTTGGGGAATTAAAATCCAATCCCTTTGACTTCATAAAACTAAGGAACGCCTGTTTTTTCGCATTATAGTCCTCTATGACACTCACATATTGATCAGTATTCGGAATTATTTTATACAAATCTTTAATCTGTAATATTTTATTATTTATATCAGATATAACCACTTCCACACTATGGTATTCTTTGCCCGTCCTACTATCTATATAATCCGCTTTCGATCCCTTATTCTGCTGCGCATAGCATAATGATAACATTCCTGAAAACATCACCAAAATAACCGATATAACTACCCACCTTTTTAACAACTTATATTTCAAGCAATCCTCCTCTATTCTCTTTTTAAAATAATAAACTATAAAAATTCTATCACTCACACATCATTCAGTCAATTTTTCCAAAATATCAGTTAATTTTTGGTTACTCCAATACGAACAAAAAAGCAAGAGTTGAATCAAGTCAGTCTCCTTCACCACTTCGCTTGCTCACTCGTGAAGCGTTCCAATCTTAAGCTATCTGGCACTATGCACCAGAAACCCTTCGGATTTGAACACTTCCATTCGGAATGCACTGGGTCATAGTGCCAATGAAGAATTACTCTGAGCGATTCTGCCCATTTTTATTTCAACTTAGAACAAACCTACAATTTCACCATCGTCCAACACGTCCATGTTAAGTGCTGCTGGCTTCTTAGGAAGTCCTGGCATACGCATAATATCACCTGCAAGTGCAATAACGAATCCAGCCCCTGCCGAAATTTTACAATCGCTGATTGTAATGTCAAATCCAGTTGGCGCTCCAAGCAACTTCTTATTATCCGTAAATGAATACTGTGTTTTTGCCATACAAATTGGCAGATTTCCAAATCCATCTTCTTCAAACTTTTTAAGTGCTTTTTTCGCTTTTGGTGTAAATACGACATTATCCGCTCTGTATATTTCTTTTGCAATGGTTTCAATTTTTGATTTTAAAGGCGCTTCCAACTCATAGATCGGCTTGAATTTAGCCTCTCCGCTCTCAGCAAGCTCAACTACTCTCTTAGCAAGCTCTTCAACACCTTCTCCACCTTTCGCAAATCCCTGTGAAAGAATCGCTTCGCTACCCGCTGCTTTTGTTAGCTCTTCTAGCTTTTTAATCTCTGCATCAGTATCTGTTGGGAATTGGTTGATAGCAACAACAGCAGGAACGCCAAACTTCTTGACATTTTGAATATGTCTCTCAAGATTCGCAAATCCTTTTTCAAGTGCCTCAATATTCTCTACTGAAAGATCTTCTGCACCACCGTGGTTTTTAAGCGCTCTAATTGTCGCAACAATAACAACCGCACTAGGCTCAAGCCCTGCCATACGACACTTAATATTAAAGAACTTCTCAGCACCAAGATCCGCACCGAATCCAGCTTCTGTCACAACATAATCAGCAAGTTTAAGAGCAGTCTTTGTCGCAACAACCGAGTTACAACCATGTGCAATATTCGCGAAAGGTCCGCCGTGAATAAACGCAGGTGTATTTTCAAGTGTTTGTACTAGGTTTGGCTTAATAGCATCTTTTAGAAGTAGCGAAAGCGCGCCAACTGCTCCGAGTTGCTCTGCAGTAACAGGCTCTTGGTCGTAGTTATACGCTATTACAATTTTAGCCAAGCGCTTTTTGAGGTCTTGGAAGTCTGTTGCTAGGCAAAGCACTGCCATAATCTCTGATGCCACAGAAATATCAAATCCATCTTCTCTTGTCACACCATTCAAACGTCCGCCGACACCCACGATAATGTGACGAAGACTTCTATCGTTCATATCAATCGCTCTTCTCCAAAGGATACGGTCAGGGTCAATTCGAAGTTCATTTCCCTTCATAAGATGGTTGTCGATAAGCGCAGCCATAAGGTTATTCGCTGTTGTCACAGCGTGAATATCACCAGTAAAGTGTAGGTTAATATCCGCCATTGGAACAACCTGTGAATATCCACCACCTGCAGCTCCACCTTTTACACCGAAGCAAGGTCCAAGAGATGGCTCTCTTAGTGTTGTGAACGTCTTCTTACCAATTCTATTTAACGCCATGCTAAGTCCAACATTTACTGTTGTCTTACCCTCACCAGCCGCTGTTGGGCTAATTGCTGTTACCAATATGAGTTTACCATTTTTGTTTTTCTCAACGCTGTTAATAAACTCTTGATTTATTTTTGCTTTGTAGTTTCCGTATAATTCTAGGGCTTCTTCACCCATTCCTAATTTTGCCGCCACTTCCTTAATTGGAAGCATTTTAGCTTCTTGAGCTATTTGAACATCTGTCAACATATATTAATTTCTCCTCTCGCTTGGTCTTTTCCGTCCTAGCTTCTCAAATCACAAAATCGCTATATCGCTATATCGCTATATCGCTATATTGAAAAATCCCTTCGCAATAATATTATTTTTAGGGAACTCCTAATAAACTACTAAAAAGTAGTATCCATATAGAGTATGCGAAGTGAAAATAAATTTTTTTAAGACTCTAAGCGGGTTCGGAAGAGAGCGAAATCCAGTGAACGCAGTGAACTTAGTTCGCTCTCTGAGTAGCGGTCTTACAAAAAATTTGATTTTCACGAAGCATACCATCCAAATTTATTTCTTTAGTGCGTTTTTGATTTTGTCTTCGTCAGCTAGGAACGGTACTGTAATCGCGTTTTCATCACCCATCTCATTGTACTCTTTTACAGTTTCCATCGCGTGCTCATTTCTAGCCCAGTTTCTTCTAGCAACACCACACATTACATCCCATGGCATTGCACTCTTAAGAATTTCATCAACACGTTCGCTACCATCAAGCACCATACCGAAACCACCATTGATTACTTTTCCAATACCTACGCCACCGCCATTGTGAAGTGCAACCAAGCTCATACCGCGAGCACAGTTTCCTGCAAATACATGGGTTGCCATATCCGCCATAATGTTCGATCCATCTTTGATATTTGACGTCTCTCTAAACGGTGAATCTGTACCACCTGTATCATGGTGATCTCTACCTAGCATAATCGGTCCTACCTCACCATTTCGAACAAGTTCATTAAACTTAAGCGCAATTTTGAGCCTTCCAAGTGCATCTTGATACAAAATTCTCGCTTTTGTCCCAACAACCAGTTTATTTTTCTCTGCATCACGAATCCAATTGTAGTTATCAAGGTCTTGGAAACGACGATCTTTGTCAATACACTCCATCGCAGTGTGATCAGTCTTTCTAAGGTCTTCATCCTTACCCGATAGACATACCCAACGGAATGGTCCATAACCATAATCAAATAGGATTGGTCCCATAATATCTTCTACATATGATGGCCAAATAAATCCATCAAGCTCATCCTTACCATTCTTACTGATTTCTTTTACACCAGCATCATAAATCGCTTTCATGAATGAGTTACCGTAATCGAAGAAATACGTACCCTTTTCAGTAAGTTTTTTAATCACTGCAAAATGTCGTTTCAACCCTTCGTCGACAAGTGATACAAATTTATCTTTATCTTCTCCAAGTAGTTTTGTACGCTCTTCAAACGTGATACCAGCTGGGCAATATCCGCCATCGTATACGTTATGACAAGACGTTTGGTCTGAAAGCAAATCAATCTTAATGTTATTCGCTTCAGCATATTCGAGTAGGTCAACAACATTTCCGTGGAATGCTATCGATGCTGGCGAGCCTTCTTTTTGATGGGCAAGCGCTGCCTTAAATGCGTCCTCTGGCTTATCATACACCTCTTTAATCCACCCTTGCTCATGACGAGTATCAATTCTCGAACGATCTACTTCTGCTACAAGACCTACTGCCCCAGCTATTTCAGCAGCCTTACCTTGCGCTCCACTCATTCCACCAAGTCCTGATGTCACGAATAGTACACCTGCCATATTTTTATCTTCTGCAATACCAAGCTCTTTTCTACCAGCGTTTAGAACCGTTGAGTATGTTCCATGCACGATTCCCTGTGGTCCAATATACATCCATCCACCTGCAGTCATCTGTCCGTACGAAGCGACACCAATAGCCGCAGCTCTCGTCCAGTTCTCAAGATCATCAAACATACCAATCATCAGTCCGTTCGAAAGAATAACACGCGGAGCAGTTTTATGAGACTTGAACAGTCCAAGTGGATGCCCACTTAGCACTGCTAGT
>PDWI01003949.1_pt1 | contig 20406 bp, 19 predicted proteins | sample 1430891 | NCBI WGS metagenome assembly PDWI01 (sample SAMN01162508, study PRJNA174530) | Oral metagenome, whole genome shotgun sequencing project. | biome: Marine environment; feature: Marine mammal; material: Swab sample of the gingival sulcus; isolation source: swab sample of gingival sulcus... | reverse complement strand
ACGCTCCTCACGTTGCTCAGCTAGTGATGTTGCAATTAAGCGATAAGTGGTAGGTTCAAGTTCCCTTAGGGCTAAATCTTCTAATTCCCACTTTAATTTGGCGATACCTAAACGGTTTGCTAGAGGGGCTTGAATATCACGTGTTTGCTCGGCTAAATGGCGACGTTTATCGGTATCATACATTGATAAATGTCGCATTGCGACCAGTTGCAAAGCGAGTTTAATGACGACCACTCGCACATCATTTGCCATTGCCAACAACATTTGTCGTAAGCGTTCGATATTTTGCTGAGGATTATCATGCAACACATCAATCAAACTAATATGTTCTAAATCAGCTAGCAATGACCTTTCTTCATCATTTAAGCGATTAATAATTTCCTCTGACACGCCATTTTTTTGTCGACGTAAACGACCGATAAAACCGACTCGCACCACTGGTTCTCGCATTGATAATTGACAGAGTGCCTCAGCGGTTTCTAAACCTAATGCACGTTCATTGTCATCGGTATAGCAATCAAATAAATCTTGACAAACATTTTTTGCCGAAAGTAATTTATGTGTCATTACGTCCCCCTACTCCAATCTTAGGTAAATCTCTGTGACGCACATTGATATGACCAAACTGCTTACTTAACTTTTCAGCAATTTTTTCCGTGATATACACACTACGGTGTTTCCCGCCCGTGCAACCGATACCGATAGTCAAATACGACCGATAACCAGATAAATACGTCGGCAACCATTTTGACAAATATTCAACCGTATCATTAATAAAGTCAGCAGGTTCAGAAAAACCACCAAGATAATCCTGTATCGGTTTATCTCGCCCAGTAAATTGTCGCAAATCAGCCTCCCAGTAAGGATTTGGCAAAAATCGCACATCAAATAACAAATCACAATCGGTAGGGCTACCGTGTTTAAAACCAAAGGACTCAATCGTCAAGGTGGTTTTTTCCGCTTTACAATTCGTCAGCCACGATTGAATACGGTCTTTTAAGTCATAGACACTTAAGCGACTCGTATCAATTTGATAATCAGCAGTCACATACAGCGGGGCAAGCGTTTTCACTTCTTTTTCCAAAGCTTCTTTGAGTGTTAATTCAGGGCTTGCTAACGGGTGTTTTCGCCGAGACTCACTAAAACGCTTTAATAAAATATCATTGTTTGCTGTTAAAAAGAGTAATTGTACATTATCAGGGTGTGATTCTTTGAACTCCTTAATCATCTCAGGCACACTATTACCATCAGTCAATTGATTACGAATATCAAGACCCACTGCCATTGGCATTTTCATCTTTTTGCGTTGCTCAAATAGCGCAGGCAATAATGCCCCTGGTAAGTTATCAATACAATAATATCCTAAGTCCTCTAATGTATGTAGGGCAACCGTCTTACCCGCCCCCGATAACCCACTGACTATAATCATAAATTTATCTCACACCTATTTTTTATTTACCCATTTATCTTTGGGTAAATTTGATGAAAATCTGTTGCTGATTGGAAAACTTGTGTCATATTTAACAGATGATTTTCAGCAAAATGCTGACCGATAATTTGCAATCCAACAGGTAGCCCCTTTGCAAAACCGACCGAATGCGAAATCGCTGGTAGCCCTGCTAAATTTGCCGTAATCGTACACATATCATCGTTGTAATTAAAATCTTGTCCAAGTGCTGGTGCCGTACTTAATGCCGTTGGCAACATGATACTATCAACTTGCTGGAAGACCTCATTAAATTGATTTAAGATTGCCCGTCGCATTTTTTGTGCTTTGACATAATAGGCATCAATATAACCGGCTGATAAGGCAAATGTTCCAAGCAAAATACGACGCTTGACTTCTGCACCAAAACCTTCGGTACGAGAATTGGTGTAAAGTGCATTTAAGTCTTCGCTATGCTCACTGCGATAACCATAACGCACACCGTCAAAACGTGACAAATTCGATGAACATTCTGACGATGATAAGACATAATATGCTGCCACGCAGAGTTCAGGGTCAGGCAACTCTACATCAATAAATTCAACCCCCAACTTTTCATAAACACCGATAGCCTCTTGGTATCTAGCTTGCATTTCAGGGTCTTGAATACGTTCAAATAACGATTTCACTAAACCAATTTTCTTCCCTGATAAACTGTCATTAATCCCACTTAAATAATCACCGCCTGTGATATCCACCGATGTCGAATCTTTTTTATCGTGATGTGCGACAGCTACTAGTGCGATTGCACAATCTTCTGCGGTGTGGCTGAAAATCCCAGGTTGGTCAAAACTTGAACCAAATGCCACCACGCCGAAACGAGAAAGACGACCGTAGGTTGGTTTTAAACCGACCAAACCACAAAAGGCTGCAGGTTGACGAACCGAACCACCCGTATCGGTACCAAAGGCTATCGGTGCAAGCCCTGCTGCCACCGCTGCTGCTGAACCACCCGATGACCCCCCCGTACAATGACCTGGATTGAATGGGTTAGCCACATGACCAAAGGCTGAATTTTCATTGGTTGAACCCATGGCAAATTCATCCATATTGGCTTTGGCGACAGTAACACTACCCTGTTGTTGCATTAAATCCACCACCGTTGCATCGTACACCGATAGGTGATTTTCTAGAATTTTTGAGGCACAGGTAGTTTGGTAGCCTTTAACATTAAAGTTATCTTTGTAAATAATTGGCATACCTAATAATAAATGCTTTTGTCCAACACCGATAGCTTGATCAGCAAGTTTAGCTTGTTGTTTAGCCAATTCATCACAGGTAGATAAAATCGCATTAGATTTATCGCTACTAATAAGGGATAGCGTTTGTTCGCATAGCTCTGTCGCAGAGATTTGTTTCTCGTCTAATTGTGTGCGTAATGCTTTTAAAGTTTGAAAGCGTATTGACATAAGTAACTCCTTATTCGATAACTTGAGGAACTAAAAAAAGGCCCTCAGCAATTTGTGGGGATTGGGCTTGGATTTCATCACGAGGAATATCAGCATTCGGAATATCTTCCCGCATTGCTTGCTGAATTTCTAATGGGTGGTACAGTGGTTCTAGATCAGCAATGTCATCCATATTAATTTTATCCAACATATCCAAAACACCGATAATTTTTTGTATCGTTTTATCTTTTTCGGCATCATTTACATTTAATTTAGCTAACTTTTCAATTTGCTGGAGCGTATTATTGTCAATTTTCATATTCTACTCTGTTAATTTATCAATTTTACTACTTGTCTATTTTACTACACTTTTACACACTGACTAAATTATAGGACATTTTTAATATACGTTTTTCTATAAAGACGTTATAATGTGCGTTTACAGTATTATCCATCACTACGGGACAAAAACAAACCGTTAGTTTGGTATTTTATCATAACGTCGCTTCGCGACTTAAAACTTTTATAAGGATTGATTTTTATGTTTAAATGGTTTCGCAGTTTATTTTCCAGCGATTTAGCAATTGATTTAGGAACAGCAAATACATTAATTTATTTAAGTGGAGAAGGTGTGGTTCTCGACGAACCCTCTGTAGTTGCCATTCGTACCTTACCAGAAGGTGGTAAAGAACCAGCCGCTGTAGGTGATGTCGCTAAACAAATGCTAGGCAGAACACCAAAAGATTTGGAAACTATTCGTCCACTACGTGATGGTGTTATTGCTGATTTGACAGCCACCGAGCATATGTTAAACCAATTTATTCAGCGTATTCATAAACGTACTTTATCTATCTCTCCAAGCCCAACAGTGGTTGTTTGCGTGCCATCAGGCGCGACACAAGTTGAACGTCGTGCCATCGTAGATGCCGCACGTCGTGCTGGTGCACACCCTGTGTATTTAGTTTCTGAACCAATGGCAGCAGCTATCGGTGCAGGAATGTCCGTTGACGAAGCTCGTGGCTCAATGGTCATTGATATCGGTGGCGGTACTACTGAGGTTGGGGTTATCTCATTGAACGGTATTGTTTATTCTAACTCAGTCCGTATCGGTGGTGACAAGTTTGATGAAGCAATCATTGATTATGCACGCCGTAATTTTGGCATCAAAATTGGCTATCCTACTGCTGAACGTATTAAAAAGGAAATTGGTTGTGCCTACCCAGCCACAGAAGTATTAGAACTCCAGATAAAAGGTACTAGCCAACAAGAAGGGGTTCCACGTAGCTTTACAATGAACTCCAATGAAGTGCTAGAAGCGTTACAAGAACCACTTGGAGGCATAGTCAAAGCCGTTAAACAAGCACTGGAACAAACCCCACCAGAACTAGCATCAGACGTTGCCGAACGTGGAATTGTTTTAACAGGTGGCGGTGCATTGTTGCAAGATATTGATAAATTACTCACCGAAGAAACTGGTTTAAATGTCATTGTTGCCGAAGACCCATTGATGTGTGTTGTTAACGGTGGTGGGAAAATCATCGAGCAAATCGATAGTAATTACGCACTACCCTTTATTTTACAAAGCTAATTATTAGTCATTAAATAATTTCACCAATTTTATGGCGACAAAATTTCGCACATCACCACAAACTACACTAATAGGACTAACGATTGTCCTATTAGTGTGTAGTGTTGTGATGATGGTTTTTGATTATCGTGGAAAAATTCCTGTGGTACGAGAGGCTATTCAGCAAGGACTTAGCGTCCCTTTCAAAACCGCCGCTTCATGGCCACAAGATTTACACACCAGTATTGCCCAATATCTGACCAATCAGAAATCACTGCTAGAAGAAAATGACAAACTCAGAAAAGAAATTCGTTGGTTAAAGGCTAATTTAGCCAACCAAACAGTTCTAGAAGCTGAGTATCGTCGCTTAAAGAATCTCTTTGAATCAACAGCAACTCATTCTCGTCCTGTTATGATTGCCGAAGTGCTCGATAGCCAAATTGATGCCAACAAACATCAAATTGAGATTAACAAAGGTAAAAAGAATGAAGTTTTTCAAGGGCAGATTGTTATTGATGAGAATGGTGTCGTTGGGCAAGTCACCCACCTAACAGAAAAAACAGCCATTGTCTCTATGATTACTGATGAACGTCAACGGATTCCAGTTTTTATTGAACGTAATCGTTTACGAATGATTGCTAGAGGAACAGGGAATCTGAATGAATTAGACATTGAGTTTGTTGCCAAAGGTTCTGATGTCCGTGTTGGCGATAAAATTGTGACGTCTGGTCTTGGCGGACGTTATCCTCGTGGTTACGGTATTGCCATTGTATCTGAGGTCAAATCGACACCGATAGATGAATTTATGCAGATTAAAGCCAAACCTTTAGCTTTGCTCGACAGAATACTTGAGGTCTTGCTAATTAGTTCTGAACCCATTAGTGAAGAAGAAGGCACCAATGACAACAAATAATAAGACACAGCAACTTTTAGTTATTCTGCTAGTAATGGCTCTTGCCTTTTATCTGCAAGAATTACCAGGTAGTAATGTTTTACAAAAGTCATTACCAGAACTACCCTTTATCCTGACCTTATATTTTTCTGTCTCATCACGGTTCTTTTTTAGTGTCATATCAGCATTTATCGTAGGCATGATTCAAGATGTATTTATCGGTATTCCTACCATAGGACTACATGCAGGTATTTACGTTATTTCTGCCTTTATTATTATAATGATTCGACTACGTTTTAAACATATGAATTTACTCTTGCAATCATTAACCATCGGTATATTAGTCGCACTCAAAATTTTACTAGTAACTTTATACGAAACTATTTTATATTCTCCACCAACACACTACTGGGTATTATTAAGTATTCCTTTAAGTATGCTAGCTTGGCCATTATTGCATGTCATCTTTTCTTTTTTTTCTGAAAAACACGAAAGCTAACTAACGATGTTTGAACGCAAAAAAAAGCCCTCACATAACCCTAACCAAACCGTGCTGCCTAATTCAAAATTAGCCCAAGAGTTAGAAGATAAACCACGTTTTACCCGACGTGTACTCATTACAATTATCGCAATGATGTTGGGTATTATCGGGCTATTATCCCGTACGTATTACTTACAAGTAATACGTCATCAATATTATCGTACCCGCTCTCGTAAAAACCGAGTAAAACTACTTACTATCCCCCCTGTACGAGGCAATATTTTTGATCGTAATGGTATCGCACTATCTGAAAATATTTTAAGCTATAACTTAGTCGTTAATAGAGCAAAAAATAACAATCTAAATGAATTAATTAAAAAAATACCACAATATATGCGTTTTAATGAAAGTGATTTCGAACGCTATGAATCAGACAAAAAGAAAAAAAGTTACAATCAAGATGTTATTGTAAGAGTTGATCTAACTGAAAAAGAAATAGATACTTTTTTAGTTGATTTAGCACATTTTCCAGGTTTTGAAGTTGTCCCCTCCTATAAACGCTATTACCCACATGGTGACTTAACCGCACATATTGTTGGCTACATTAATAATATTAACAAGAAAGATCGACAATATTTAGATGCCAGAGAGTATTCAGGAACCACAAAAATAGGCAGAACGGGTATTGAAAAACAATATGAAAGCGTATTGCACGGACAAGCAGGATTTCGCCAAGCAGAAGTTTCTCGTACGGGCAAAGTCGTACGTATTTTAGAGCAAATTGATGCTATTCCTGGTGATAATTTATATTTATCATTAGATATTCGTTTACAAGCCATTATTCGTGATGTCCTAGAACAAGAAACTTACGATGGTGCAGGTGTCGCTATTGATCCTCGTAATGGCGAAATGTTAGCGATGTTTTCTAACCCTAGTTTTGATGCCAATTTATTCGTTGAGGGAATTAGTTATAAAAACTATGACACATTACGAAAATCACCAAGAAAGAATTTATTTAACCGTGCCTTAAACGGTAATTATTCACCAGCATCTACTATCAAACCGATGATGGCACTTGCTGCCCTTCATCATTACCTTATTACCCCCAATACTGAGATTGACTGCGAGGGTAGTTATCGTATTCCCGAATACAAATATACTAAACGATTTTATTGTTGGAAACGTAGTGGCCATGGAAAAATGAATACGATTTCATCGGTTGCCGAGTCCTGTGACGTTTATTACTACAACATTGGTAAAGAGCTAGGTATTGCAAGAATTCACAGCTATTTATCACAATTTGGCTTGGGTCAAAAAACAGGGATTGACTTACCTAATGAGTCCGTGGGTATCTTACCTGATAAAGCTTGGAAAATTAAGAAATACAAAAAAGCTTGGTTTGTTGGCGATACAATTAATACCAGCATTGGTCAGGGATATATGCTCACGACACCACTTCAGATGGCTTATTTTGCTTCTATTTTAGCTTCAAGAGGAAAACGTTATCGCCCGCATTTTGTCACCCGCTTAGACAATCCTATTTCTGGGCAAATTAAAAAGATACACCCACAAATGCAACAGGTGGAACAAAATAACCCAAATGCTTGGAATATCGTCTCAAAATCTATGATTGAAGTCATGCAAGGACCACACGGTACAGCAAGAAAAGTCAGAGTTAATCTACCTTTTAAAATTGCTGGAAAAACTGGGACAGCACAGGTCGTCTCTCTATATAAAGGTAAGCGTAAAAAGAAAGAAGATATTAAGAGAAAACACAGGGATAACTCAGTATTTATCGCTTATGCTCCTGCCGACAACCCTGTCATCGCACTTTCTATCATTTTAGAAAATGCGGGAGGGGGAAGCAAAACCGCCGCACCGATAGCCATTAAAATTCTAGAACGCTATTTCAAAGAAAAAGACCAAAAACAAGATAAAACAACTGATACTAATGAGTCAGCAGTTCATGCTAATACAACGGAGGACATCTAATGAGCGAATCTCCTAATTATCACCATCGAGTTTACTTAGATATCCCTCTCTTTCTACTTATTATCATGTTAATGTCTCTAAGCTTAACAGTCCTGTATAGTATGGGCGGACTTGATGTAATGCTCAACCAAGCTATTCGCTTTGGTGTAGGTACAGTGGTAATGCTAGTTGTATTACTCATTCCCAAAAATTTTATCCGTTTTTTTACACCATCCTTTTATGTTTTAACCGTTATTTTATTAATTGCTGTACATTTATTTGGTGTAACAATTAACAATTCGCAACGCTGGTTGAATATCGGTATTACACAAATACAGCCTTCTGAAATTGCAAAAATATCCATACCATTAATGTTAGCCTATTATTACTATGCAAGACCATTACCACCTACATTAAAAGACATCGGTATTTCTATATTAATTATTATGATACCCACACTATTAGTTTTAAAGCAACCTGATTTAGGCACTGCAATTCTTGTGGCGACCTCTGGGTTTGTTTTGCTATTCTTTGCAGGCATTCCATGGCGTTTAATTTTTGCTTCAGCCATTGCTATTATTATCGCAGCACCAATCTATTGGGTGAAAGGAATGGAGGCTTATCAAAAAAAACGGGTATTAACTGTCTTTAACCCAGAACTTGACCCAACAGGTAATGGTTATAATATCATTCAATCAAAAATCGCTATCGGTTCAGGAGGATTTCAAGGTAAAGGCTTTATGCAGGGCGTACAATCTAAAGAATTCTTACCTGAGAACACGACAGACTTTATTTTTGCCGCTTTTTCTGAGGAATTTGGTTTACTTGGCATTATGTTGTTATTTTCTCTTTATTTTATCATACTCCTCCGTAGTTTTTGGCTGACGTTAAAAATGACTGATAACTTCTCACGACTACTTTCCAGTGCATTAATTTTTACTTTCTTTATTTACTTTTTTATTAATGTTGGTATGGTTATCGGTATTCTGCCTGTTGTTGGCTTGCCATTACCATTTATCAGTTATGGAGGAACTTCTATCCTAACACTTATGCTAGGTTTTGGTTTTATAATGAATTTATATGCAAACCGTGAAATCAAGAAAAAAACAGAACAATGGTAACCAACTTCATCATCACGTGAAACGACCTAATGACTATAAAAAATTTTTACACCCTACTTCTTTTTTGGCTAATACTCCCTTTTTCTATCCATGCTAAAGAGTTCACGCATGTCGAAAAAGTATTCAATGACAAAAAACAACGTTTTATCAATGAGATGCACGGTCAACTTGGCTATACCGATAATTCATTACAATCACTATTTCAACACGTCAAATTAAACAAAGCAATTTTGACAAAAATTTCTCGCCCTGCGGAAAAAACCACTCCTTGGTTTAAGTATAAAAAGATTTTTTCTGACAGATCTAGACTAACAAATGGTATTAAGTTTTATAGACAACATCAAGCAACATTGCAACAAGCTTATGAAAGATATGGTGTGCCACCTTCAATTATTGTTGCCATTATCGGTGTTGAAACACGTTATGGAAAAATCATGGGTAATGACAAAGTCATTGAAGCCCTATCAACCATTGGTTTTGGCTATCCAAAACGTGAGAAATTTTTCACCAAAGAATTAAAATCTTTTTTACAAATGTGTACTGAAAATCAGCTTGACCCACTATCACTGCGAGGTTCATACGCAGGTGCTATGGGCATGGCACAATTTATGCCTTCTAGTTATTTACACTACGCCGTTGATTATAATGGTGATGGCAAACGTGACTTATGGCACAATCCCGATGATGCCATTTTTAGCGTAGCAAATTATTTGGCAGAAAATGGTTGGCAAAGAGACGAACCGATAACCGATAGTGCCATCACAATTGCCGCCAATGATTATCAAGGTAAGTATAATCACAAACCCTTTACTACCTTGTCAACACTGAATTTACAAGGCTTTAATACAAAAACGTTGATTGCCGATAGTAATCAACGAGTTGGTCTGTTAAAATTAGCAGGAAAAAATGAGCCATTATATTTTATTACTTTTACTAATTTTTCTGTAATCACTACCTATAACACTAGCCCAATGTATGCGATGGCAGTGTTTAATTTATCTAGGTCCATTGAGTCACAATTAACGGAGCAGCATAAATAAATGAACAAAGCATTATTAAATATAATCATTATCAGTCTATTGGGCTGCCAATCAGATAAAGCATTAACTATCACAGACAGTGATATCGTCTTATTAGATGAAGAAGAGATCTTAGAAGAGACCGATTACAACCCTGATATTGGTCACAAGTATCAGTATAAAGTGAGAGGAAAGCACTATAAAGTATTTAAATCTAGCGATAATTTCCAACAAACAGGCAATGCCTCTTGGTATGGTCCTGGTTTCCATGGAAAAAAAACAGCTAATGGAGAGCGATATAATATGTATGCAATGACAGCTGCTCACAAAACATTACCACTAGGCACAAAAGTACAAGTGACTAATTTAAGTAATGGCAAAAAAATTATCGTTCGAATTAATGACAGAGGTCCATTTCATGGTGGGCGCATTATTGATTTATCAAAAACTGCCGCCAAAAAGTTAGATATAATTAAAAGTGGTTTCGCAAAAGTACACATAAAAACAGTGCACTAACCCTTTCAAATCATGTTAACACAAGACGAATATAACCCTAAAAAAACACAAACAATGAAGAAAATTTTATCTTTTATTTTTACAGCCCTTTTATTACTCACTAACCTTGCTAATGCGACAACCGATAGCCCAACACCTCGTTTAACTGCTGATCAGATCGATGCAAAGGCATTTATCTTAATTGATAGTAAAAGTCAGCGAATACTAGCACATCATCGTGCAACTGAACGATTAAGTCCAGCAAGCATTACTAAACTAATGACTGCTTATGTCACATACAAAGCCTTACAAAAAGACACATTAGGGCTTGATGATATAACGATTATTAGTGCAAATGCTAGAAATATGACCGAAGGTTCAAGAATGTTCTTAGAAAAAGGCAGTCGAGTTAGCATTCGCGACTTATTGCACGGTCTAGTTATCCAATCAGGTAATGATGCAGCTGTTGCCCTTGCAGAAGCTGTTGCTGGTAGCGAAGAACAATTTATTGAATTGATGAACCAGCAGGCTAAAAAATTAGGTATGACCAATAGTCATTTTAAAAATGTCACTGGGCTAACCGCTGACGGGCATTATATGAGTGCTAGAGATATTGCCATACTTGCCCATGCAATTATTACTCAATTCCCTGAGCATTATAAAATATACAAAGATAAATCGTTTACTTGGAATAATATTAAACAAAATAATCGTAATGTTTTACTTCGTACAGATCCCAGTGTTGATGGATTAAAAACAGGCTATACCGATGCGGCAGGATATTGCCTTACTGCCAGTGCTAAGCGTGATAATATGCGATTAATTAGCGTAGTTCTGGGAACAAAAAGTAAACTGGCCAGAGTTACTGCTTCTCGTAAAATGTTAAATTATGGTTTCAATAACTTTGTTGAGAGAACCATTCTCACAGCTAAGAAAAAAGTCACTACACGTCCTGTAAAAAATGGGGTTTCGAATACAGTGGATATTGCCGCTTTAAAAACAATTCGTTTACCTGTTTCTCGAGATGATCAGAGAAACTTAAAGGCACACTTATACCTAAGCAAACCACTTGAAGCACCAATTATCGCAGGGCAAACCGTCGGAGAAATTCAGCTTAAATTAGGCGATAAAATCCTCACCTCTACACCAGCAGTCGCTCTCAATAACATTGAAGAAGTCGGCTTTTTTACTAAACTATACAGAAAGTGGTTTAACTAATGACAGATTCAAAAACAGAAAATAAAAAAGAAAGACAAACAGCAACATCAACTTGTGATACGCCGTCATTACTTAACTTCCCAGAAAAATTTCCAATAAAAATTTTTGGGTTAGATAACGATGATTATCGGCTATCGGTAAAAGAAATTATCCACAGCCATGTTGAAGAAGACCATAGATTAAATTGGCAAGAAAACACCAGTAGCAAAGGTAATTACTTAGCCATCACAGTGACGGTTATGGCACAAAGCCAAATACAATTAGATGCTATTTATATGGATTTGACCAGTAATCCACTGGTTAAAATGGCATTATAGTTATTTTCAACATTTTCTGTTATTAAATAAATTATCGGTAAAGTCATGCAAGCAATGATTATCAGACATCTGGGTATAACGGATTATGAAGCCGTGTTTTCTGATATGAAAACCACAACCCTAGCACGTGATAAAAATAGTACCGATGAATTATGGCTAACCCAACATTTTCCTGTTTTCACACAGGGACAAGCTGGCAAACCAGAACATATCCTAAACACCACAAACATTCCTATTGTTCAATCCGACCGTGGCGGGCAAGTCACTTATCATGGACCTGGGCAAATTGTCCTCTATTTTTTAATTGACATTAAAAGACGAAAAATTGGTGTGCGACAAATGGTGACACTAATTGAAAATATCATTATTGATTTATTAGCTGGTTTGCATATTACAGCCTTTGCCAAACCAGATGCCCCAGGTGTTTATGTGAGAGACAATGGAGACGATAAAAAAATCGCCTCGCTGGGACTACGTATTCGAAATGGTTGTACTTATCATGGTCTGTCACTCAATGTTGATATGGACTTAAGTCCTTTTGATTATATTAATCCTTGTGGTCACCATGGATTAAAAATGACACAAATTAAAGACTTGCTTACCGATAGTGATACTAATACCGATAGTCCTATTAAATTGACTGATGTTGAACAACATTTAATTCGTATTGCAAAGCAACACCTAACTATATAAATACATAACTACATTCAATATGTGTACCCACACCATACAATGATAGCAAAACAGTTTAAAGCTATTTGCGACCGCACACCCTGTATTCATTGCTAAATAATCCAATAGATAGCAAAGTAACTTAAAAATCGTTAGATGTTATACCATCATCTCGTATTGATCATACTATCTTTAGCCATTCCACTATACCTTATCACAGCTTAATACTAACCCTCTGTTTTTAAGTTTAAATAAGTTTTTTTGATTATTAGTGTACAAATCAGAACAGCCTATGTTATGATGAGAATCACAAATCAAACCTTTTGTCAACAAAAAATAGGAGATCTGTTATGCAATGGTATTTTATGATTAATAACAAGCAACAAGGACCTTTTGATGACACTGCCGCCCAGCAAATGGCTGCGAAGCACCCACAAGCTGTCTGTTGGCGTGAGGGACTTGCCGAATGGTTACCAGTCGATAGCGTTGACGAATTATCTAATCTCGATAGAATCGCACCTCCGCCACCGCCCACTGGCTTCGGTGGTAACAGAGGTCAAGTTGCCGATGAGGTCGATTATATTATTTACGGCGAAGATATGCAGTTTGTCGAAGTCGAGCTTGACCCCCAAGAAAGTGCAGTCGCCGAAGCTGGTGCAATGATGTATAAAGATCCAGATATCACGATGGAAACTGTCTTTGGTGATGGTTCTAAAAATGATAATGTCGGTGGTTTTATGGGGAAATTAATGGGGGCAGGTAAACGCCTAGTTACAGGTGAGAGTCTATTCACTACTGTATTTACTCACCACGGTCAGGGTAAAGCACGTGTTGCCTTTGGTGCCCCCTTCCCTGGCACCATTATTCCTCTTTCATTAGACAATTATGGTGGTCGTATTATTTGCCAAAAAGATAGTTTTTTAGCAGGGGCACGCGGTGTTTCTATCGGTATTCATTTCCAGAAAAAAATCCTCACAGGACTATTCGGTGGCGAGGGTTTTATTATGCAAAAACTTGAAGGTGATGGTTTAGTTTTTATCCACGCTGGCGGTACGCTAAAAGAATTTGAACTCAAAGTAGGACAAACCATGCATGTCGATACAGGTTGTTTAGTTGCACTGACCGATAGCGTCAACTACGATGTTGAACAAGTCGGTGGTATCAAATCAATGATGTTTGGTGGTGAGGGCGTGTTTTATGCTCGCTTGCAAGGACCTGGCAGAGTATGGCTACAATCCTTACCATTCTCACGTCTTGCTGGTCGTATGCTGCAAGCCTCTAGTAGTACCAGTGGTAAGGGTGAAGGTTCAGCACTCAACGTACTCGGTGGACTCGGTGATTTGTTTGATGGCGACAACAATTAAACTAAGACATAGCCTAAACCTAAAAATGGCAGTTAGTTAAAAAATGATAGTAAACCTTATCTAACTGCCACGCCTAAAATACGCAAATAAACTAACTTATAGGGGAAAAACAATGAAAAAATTATTACTATCCACACTGTTATGCACTATCTTACCCTTAGCACAAGCCCAACAAAGTGAGCAAGACAAGGCTGCTGAAAAAACTTTAGACGGCATAGCGGAAGTACTATTAGCCGATAATGAAGAGTTACAAGCCGAGTTTGCTAAAATGCAGTCAGAATTACCTAAAACGTTGGAATTAGCCAAAGAGTACCGTGCTTGTTTACAAGATGCCGATGACAAAGAAGATGCCATTGATTGTCGAAAAGACACACAAGCAAAAGCCAAGAAAATGGGACTAGAAGAAGACGATTTGGACGAAGACTTAGATAGTGATTTAAAAAGCTGGACTACCGAAGACAAAGCCCGAGAGCTCAAAGAAATGGATAAAAACATTGCTATGATGGAAAAAGTTATGCCTTGTATGTTAGCGGCTAAAAATCCACTAGAAATAATGGTGTGTGGACAATTACTACAAGAGAAAAACGAAGGTCAGTAATAGTAAGTTTAAATATGAGGTTGTACTTTATAACTCATTGGATATTTCCTTTTACAAGGAGACAGTAAACAACAATAAATTCAATGAATAGGAGAAGAAGAATGGCAAGAAAAAATATAAAAAATATCAGTCTCTGCTGTTTCTTTCTATATTTGCTTAGTGCTTGCGCTACTGCATCACTCAGTAAGGAACAGTGCTTATCAGGAAATTGGGAAGCCATAGGCTATAACGATGGCGTGGCAGGTCGCTACCCCGATTATATTAATCGTCATCAAGAAGCCTGTGCCGAACTGGGAGTTATCCCCGATTTCCAAGCTTGGCAACATGGTCGAAAACAGGGGTTACCCCACTACTGCACAGAAACTAATGCTCGTCGTCGTGGGCAGGAAGGTTTAGGATTCAATGCGGTTTGTCCAACGCGTCAAGCCAGCCGTCTACAACGCATTCATGATAAGGCCTATCAACGATACAAACGACAACGAGAAATTATGTGGGATAAACAATCACTAGAACGTTACCGTAACGAACTCAGTAAATTACGTAGCGGTGATATGTTGCATTTCAAAACCGAATCGGAGGCAAGAGAATACATGCTAAAAATTCAAAAAGAAATTATTACGTTAGAAAGAAAAATACGTGCTAATCAACATGCTAATAATATTTATTGATTGTATAAAGGGCCTGTCTCATTACCACAAGATAATGCAAAACAGCTACCCCACGTTATTCAAGGTATTTTCCATAACGTGGGAATAAGAGACATCGATAGTTTCGCAAAAAAATTATAGCGTAATAAGGTATTTAAATAATCAGCAGGTACTATTTATTGAAAGGAGAATAACATGATGAAAAAACTATTACTACGCAGTGCTTTTTTTCTCGCTAGCATTTCTCACGCTTACGCCGCTGATTTCACTGCTGGCGGTATGGAGCCATTTTGGTCACTCAGTTTAACGCAATACCTTGGCGACGATTATGAGGCAGAGCTTTCCTATCCCAATGAAACGGGAGTAACCGAAATCAAAGCAACGGTAATAAAACACTACCACAAGGGCTTTATCACTTATAAAGGAAAAGACAGCAGTGGGAAGCCAATGTCAATAATGGCGATAGAAAAACCCTGTGTTACCGACGGCAAAGGCGATACGCTCTCGCACGTGGTCACAGTAAATGGCTTTGAGGGCTGTGGTGGCAAGGTCATTGCCTTAGTAGAAGACGATTCGCAAGAAGATAACACCCAGCAGGACAATCAGCAAAGCTCACAGCAAAAATTGCAACACCACAGCCAGCCCCTCAACCCTGCTCGTGTCAAAGCCAAGCAGCTTAATACCAAAGGCTTTCACCTATATAAGCAAGGAAAATACAAACAAGCTCTACCACTGTTTCAACGTGCTAGACGTACCGATACCAGCTATGTGTTGGGGCATTACAACTTTGCCTGTACAGCATCAATTATTGCACGCAAATATCGCTGTTTGAGCAGCAATACATTACAAGACTTAGTGACAGTGGATAATGCCATACAGGCATTGAAAAAATCCATTCAGCTAGACCCCAAACGCAAAGCCAAAAGCCAGACCGATCCAGACTTGGCAGCATTGCGAAAAACTTATCGCTACTACCGCGATATTTTGCACTATTCGCCTCACAATGACCGTCAATTGCGCAATTTTTTACGAAAACTTGACTGGACACAAGCCTTTGGTTTTTATCCACATCACGGCACGCCTGCCAACATTAAATTTGCTAGCAATACCTTTTCGACAGCCAATAATAGCGGACGAAAACAAACGGGGCGTTATACGGTGCACGGTGGTTTGATAACACTCAAACTCAACGGTAGAACGAGTACGGGGCGCTTGGTTGAAGATGCCGATTTGGGTGCAGTTTTACGCTTTAGCGGTGGGGGGTTGCCCTTTGACGAATTTTCCCCTCAATCGGAGTTTGAACTAGACAATTGCAATAACTAACCAATATTCGTCGATATTGACAGGATGACAAAATGAAAAAACTGCTTTTAAGTCTATTGTTTATCGCAGGTTTTGCCAGTGGTACTGGACAACCTTTTACCGCTGGCAACTACTACGAAACAGCAGATTTTTGGGATTTGACGCTGACTCCGATAGGCGACAATAAATATCGAGCAGTGCTTTACGATTATAGCTATGAATATAAAGGCATACTTGCCAGAGAGGACATAGGCAATACAACAATTTATCGAGGTCAAGACGAAGATGGCGAAGCCTTGATTGTTACCGCCTTGGAGAGAGCTTGTTCTGCTGATGGCAAAAGCGGAATTTGGTCACATAGCGTCGTCGTTGCCGAAACTAACAACCGTCGCGATTACAAAGGTTGCGGTGGTAAATGGTTGGGCGATGAAAAAGACGAAAATAACTACCAAGCATCGAAACAAACCCAAACAAAAGCCCAAAAACTCAATACCCAAGGCTATCGTTCATACAAAAAAAAGGACTACGCAGAAGCTGTTCGCCTGTTCTATCGTGCTACTGAAACTGACAGCAACTATGCCTTAGCACAGTACAATCTTGCCTGCACAATCATGCTGGCACTCGATAATTGTGAGATAGAAGGCGACGAAGCCTACACGAAAATTGTCGATAGCGACACGGCATTTAAGGCACTCAAAAAATCTATTAAACTCGACCCCGAACGTTTAGAACGCAGTCAAATCGACCCCGATTTAGTCGAAATTCGCCAAAGCTATCGCTTTTATCACGACATTCTCGGCTATCGCACAAATAATGACGAACAGTTACGTCTGATGTTGCAAAATATCGGTTGGGAATCAGTTGGGATACGGTTACTTCATGTTGAACCGTTTTCTCGTTTGATTTTTCACCCAGATGGTCGCGTGCAAGTCAAAAAAACGCACGAAATCAAGGAAAACATTCCCGAAGACTCGCTACCGTGGCGTTATACCTATCAGGACGGACAGTACCGCGTCAAAGACAGTATTATTACCTTAGATTTCGACGGCAAAAGCATTGAAGGCAAACTCAGCGAACACGGTACGCTACATTTCAACAATGAAAGCAAAGTATTACCCACAAGCCTTTACCGCTTTGCCCGCGATTATTGCAGTGCTTAGACATAACTATTAATAAGGAAAATTAAACAAAAGGAGAAATGATGATGAAAAAACCTATTTTATTAACACTTATCATATTATTGACTTCTGGCTGTGCTAGCACTACGCAGCCTGTAAAAATCAATCTGACTGAGAAAGAAAAAACGCAATTATTTAACCAACAAGCCAAGCGAATGAACGCTTTACTTGGGCAATTGCGAAATGGTAAAGACATTGCCCTTAGCGAAACGGGGATTAGCAAAATTCTTGATGCTGTCGCTAAAGGTGCAGACGGCGATAGCTATAGTCAAATTCAGCAATTTATTCGCGACAAACAATTACCGCTTATCAATGATAAGATCTATCGGAATGCTAACGTAATGTATTTTAAAAACATTAAAAATATTCATAAGGATTATATAAAAGCTTTGCCCGATTTTATTATTGAACCATCTATCACTGCTATTAACAAAAAAGCTACCAAAATCACGAATGGCATGATACCGAATGCTATGAAAAATGTACCGTCTTCCGCCGAGGTGGTATTGTCTAACATTATGACTTTTAACGCCAAGTGGGATACGCCATTTTTCAGTAAACGCAGTACCAAAGACGAAGACTTTACTGCCCAGTGTGAGAAGCAAACTAAGGTAGGTAAAATCGCCACTATGCATACCAGAAGGGATACGCCGTTTGTCAAAGACGGTAACATACGAGCCATTGCTTTACCATTTAAAGAGGGCTATCAATTCGTGATTGCAATGAGTGACGAGAAAGCCGCCTCACCAGCACGTGCCTCGCAGTGGTTGTACGCCGACGGTGGCAAAAATATTAACAAAGTGTTATATGCCCGATCGCCTGAGGTCATCATATCGTTGCCTAAGCTGGATATTACCTCGAAACACTCGCTAATTCCAGCACTCAGTAGGCAAGGCATCAATGATATTTTTAATAAGAAAAAAGCCAATTTGAGCAAACTTTCAACCAATCCATTATTCGTTAGTCTGTTTGAACAGCAGGTTAAATTCCAAGCCGATGAAAAAGGGGCAAAAGCCGCCGCCGTGACGACGGTTGCTATGATGCCAACCGCTGCTGCACCTATGCGTGAACCACCTAAGCCAGTCGTTTTTGATGCTGACCACCCGTTTGCCTATGCTATTGTCAAAAACCGTGATTATCAGCAGATTATTTTGGCTGGTGAAGTCAACTCGCTAGGCATTTGTAAATAGAGTGGAATAGATTAATTTTTGAGACAAGGCTTGCCGTCGAAGATAGTATAACTAATACAGCGAGACGGCATAACGCAGTATCAAGAATTAAGCTATTTCACTATAATTTATGCGTAGAGACAGAGTTTGCCTTGTCTCTACCACCAATTCTAACTACAGGAGTAAACCATGAAAAAACTCATTTTATCCACTCTACTTATGGCAGGCATCGCCTCGGCAGCCGACCAAGCCATGATAGTTTTCGATGCCTCAGGCAGTATGTGGGGGCGCGTGGACGGCAAAGAGAAAATCACCATTGCCAAAGACGCACTCAAACAAGTGGTCGGGCAATGGAATCCCAAAACACAATTGGGGCTAATGGCTTACGGGCACCGAACCAAAGGCGATTGTAGCGATATTGAAGTCCTCGTGCCGATTGGTGGCTTTGATAAACAATCATTGCTATCAAAAGTGAAAAGTATCTCGCCCAAAGGGAAAACACCGATTAGTCGTTCGCTAAAACAAGCTGCCAACAGCCTACGTTATACCGAAGACAAAGCCACGGTCATTTTAATCAGCGACGGCAAGGAAACCTGTGATGCCGACCCGTGTGCTACCGCTAAGGAATTGGAGGCACAAGGCATTGATTTCGTCACCCACGTTATCGGTTTCAATGTCGATAAAGATACCGATGCCCAACTTTCTTGCGTTGCCGAGGCAACGGGTGGTAGATATTTCTCCGCCAAAAACGCCAAGGCATTAAACGATGCGATGAAAACCGTGGTGCATACGGTACAAAAAATAGAACCTAAGCCGAAACCCAAACCTAAGCCAAAACTCTCCTCTAAATATAATCTTCGGATTAAAGCTTTTGAGACTGAGGGTGGTAAGCAAATTAAGGCAGAACACACGATTTACAAACCAATTGATGAGGATAACAGTAAAAATATAACGTGGTGTTATTCCTACTCTGACAAAACCTGTAAACAACGCTTGCCTGTAGGTGAATACTTTTTAATTTCTAAATACAATTACTTTACTATTAAAACGCCATTCACCATAACAGCAGGGCAACCTGTTAATCTAAATGTCATTATGGGACAAACGGGTAAAGTAAAAATTACCGCTTTTGAAACCGAAGGCGGTAAGCAAGTGAAAGCAGAACACACGATTTACAAACCCATTGATGAAGATAACAGCAAAAATATGACGTGGTGTTATTCCTACAATGATAAAACTTGTAAACAACGCTTACCTGTAGGTGAATACTTTTTAATTTCTAAATACAATTACTTTACCATTAAAACACCATTTACTATTACTGCAGGTAAATACACCGATGTTAATGTTATTATGGGACAAACAGGTAAAGTGAAGATTACCGCTTTTGAAACCGAAGGCGGTAAGCAAGTGAAAGCAGAGCACACAATTTACAAACCTATTGATGAGGATAACAGCAAAAATATGACGTGGTGTTATTCCTACACTGATAAGACCTGTAAACAACGCTTGCCTGTAGGT